>ERZ772955.982-NODE-982-length-19724-cov-18.363567_pt1 | contig 19724 bp, 10 predicted proteins | sample MGYA00511133_ERZ772955 | MGnify/ENA primary metagenome ERZ772955 (study PRJEB29015, sample SAMEA2737914) | human oral metagenome | biome: human oral; feature: human-associated habitat; material: dental | place: China | collected 2149 ... | reverse complement strand
AGCTCCTCATCGTCAACAACGGGGCGTATTCCGCGCGGGCGGCAGAGATGGCGCGCGCTTATTCTGTGCCGCATATCAACCTACAGTTTCCGATTGACGGGCTGCCCGATCTCGCCGAGGTCGAGCGCACGCTCATCGAGCACCCTGACATCACTGCCGTCTACACAACGCATCAGGAGACGGGCACGGGCATCCTGAACCCCGTGCGGGAGATCGGCGCACGCGCCCACGCACACGGCGCGGTCATGATCGCGGACACGATCTCGACCTACGCGATGATCCCGTTCACGGTGGATGACATGAACATCGACGTGTGTATGTCCTCGGCGCAGAAGGGTATTCAGGGCATGACGGGGCTTTCGTTTGTGCTTGCAAAAAAATCCATACTCACCGCAGCAAAGGCGTATCCCGTGCGCTCGTACTACACGAATCTGGTCATGCAGTACGAGGGATTCGAGCAGACGGGAGAGATGCGCTTCACCCCGCCCGTGCAGACCGTCTATGCGGCAAAACGCGCACTTGCAGAGTATTTTGCCGAGGGCGAAACGAAAAAATGGGCACGCCACACACGCACGATCGAGGCGATCCACGAGGGACTTGCAAAGCTCGGGCTAAAGGAAGCCATTCCCCGCGCGATCCAGTCGGGACTTGTCGTCGCGGTGGAGTACCCTGCGAACTTTGACTTTATGCGCGTGCACGATTACTGCTACGAGCGCGGCTATACGATCTACCCCGGCAAGATGCAGACCTCGGCAACGTTCCGCCTCTGCGCTCTCGGTGCGATTGACGAGAGGGACATTGCGGGCTTTTTCCGCGTGTTTGAGGATGCGCTGAACGCATAGTGTGTCTGCGAGGAGTACCACCTCGCAGAAAAAAACGAAAGGACATCATGACGGACGATCTCAGCGTATTCTGGCGCAACGACGCGCGCGCCCGCGCACTCTTCTATGATCTTTTGGTGCGCGCAGAGCAGGAAGCCTTTGACGATGAATTTCTAGCACAGCTCGCTGCCTACCGTACAGCTGCGCCTGCGAGCGAGCGCGCGGACATCTTTGCCGCGCGCTATTTGCTTGCGACGGATGATCCGGAGGCGGCACTCATCTGTGCCGAACACGCCTACGCGAAACGCACCGTAAACTACGAGGTGTGGAAACTCCTTGCGGAGATCTATGCACGTCTCGATCGTCCCGTCGATGCCCTCACGATGTACGGCTATGCACACGGCCTCTATCTCGCACCCGAGATCCCGATGGAGCTCGTTCTGCGTGCGGGCGCAGAGGGGCCCGCCCGCCTCTCCGTCGCCTCGGGGCTCGGCACGGGGGCACCGATGGCACAGGATCGCGCTGTCCTCGACGGGGACACCCTCCGCTACGAACTGGATGCCTTTGTCGGGGAGCATCTGCCGCTCACGCCGCCCGAGGGATGCGCGCGGCACTGGTGTGGTCTCCACGTGGATAACGAGTTCTTTTCGGACAGAAGCACGCTCGTCGAGGAGATCCGCCATACCGAGGTCTTTGTCGACCGGATGCAGCGCAGCTTCCCCTTCCAACTGCAGCGCGCCGAGGGGGTGCGCGGCACGGTGACGGTCGAAATCCCCGAGGGCACTGAGGTCATCCTGCCCATCGCAGGAACGCAGCATATGCAGGAGCTGATGGTGGAGACGGAGGGCGCTTCGCCGCAGACCGCTTACCTCGGCAAATGGGCGTTCAGCCATTTCCGTCTCGCGGAGACAACGCGTCTTGCGGCGGCGGATGATGCGCTCTATGCCGTCGGCACACCGATCCGTCTCGGGCACAGTGCCGCACGGAAAAAACTCGTGCTGAACATCCTCGTGGATGGGCTTTCGTGGAACACTGCGCGCACACGTTTTCATGAATGTATGCCGCATACAGCGCGTTTTTTTGCACACGGCACGATCTTTGACCAACATTTCTCCACCTCCGAATGTACCTACCCCGCGCTGCCCGTCATCGAGACAGGACGCTATCCGCACCACACGCAGGTGTTCAACGAGCGCGACAGCCACGAGCTCCCGCGCTCGTTCCTGACGCTCTCGGAGTGTATGCGTGATCTCGGCTACTATGCCGCTGCGCCAATGGGGGCGAGCGACAGCATCTACTGCGGTGCACTGCGCGGCTACGACCTCATGAATGTCGCCGCATGGAAGCTGCCGTCCGTCGAGGGCGTTGACCGTACCATCATGCAGCTGGAGGCGTTTGACGAGACAGATCAGTTCCTCTACCTGCACACGACCGACGTGCATCCGTGGAATGCAAAGGGATTCAAATTCCACCCGGCGGTGGAGACGCATCTGCCGCTTGGCAAGCGGCTCTTTGATCTCGACGAGCGCGTTGCGAGCGTGCGTCTGCCAAACCTGGCGATCTATCAGGAGCAGTTTTGGCGCAGTCTCACCCACGTCGACCGCAGCCTCGGCGTTCTCTACACCTACATTGAGGAGCATTTTGCAGCGGATGAGTACATCGTAAATCTCTACTCCGATCACGGAAATTCCATATTCACCGCACCGATTGACGGCACGGTCGATGTCATCAGCGAAAACGGGACGCGCAGTGCATGGATGATGCGCGGCGCGGGCGTACCCGAAGGGGTTGTCGCGGGCGAACTGACGAGCATTGCGGACATCTACCCGACGCTTGGCGTTCTCTGCGGCTTCCCCGCAGCAGAGAACATCGACGGCAATCTCCCCGCCACATTCGGTGGAACGGCGCGCGATGCCGCGATCAGCATGTCGCTCTTCCCGGGGCAGACGTTCAAACTCGCTGTGCGCACGCACGACCACACCCTGCGCCTTGAGACGCAGGGCTTCGTCGATGAGGACGGAACAGCGGACTTCGCGGAGGCAAAGGTCGCGATCTACCCGCGTGCACATGAGTTGGAGGAGGACTATGCGGTGGACAGCGCGGAGCTGCGTGCGTTCTTCTATCCGCGTGCCCGCGCGATCGTGCAGGAGCTTGCCAATAACGGCGAATTCTGGCCGGCAATGCGTGCGGCACGCCCGCAGTGGTTCGGAGGAGTTTGAACGAAGGAAAGGACGGTAACGTGACAGACGATCTCAGCGTATTTTGGCAAAACAACGAATCTGCCGCCGCACTCTTTTACGATCTTCTCACACGCACGCAGCGCGAAGCGTATGACGACGACTTTCTCGCGCAGCTCGCCGCCTATCGCACGGCGGGTGGTGACGCGGTACACGCCGACATCTTTGCCGCGCGCTATCTCCTGCACGAGGGCGATGTAGAGAATGCCCTCGTCTGCGGCGAGCGCGCCTATGCCCGGCGTCCCGTAAACCTCGCCGTGTGGAAAGTACTTGCCGCTGCCTACAAGGAGGTGGGGCGAGACCTGGATGCCCTCACGATGCAGGGTCATATCCGCGGGACATATCCGAACGAGCCGATTCACCTGCGCTTTCCACAGAACGATCTGGATGCGGCACTGACACGCTTCTCACTCGCCGCAAACAACTCCTGCTACGCGCCGCTCGTGACCGATCGCGCTTACATCGAAGATGATACGCTGCGCTCCCGCTTCGACATCTTCCTCGGCGAGGAGATCCCCCTTGTTCACGGCGGGGACACCCCCCTCTGGGCAGGGGTCTACGTAGACGAGGGATTTCTCTCCACGATGAGCACCGTATACGAGAACGCGCGTCACGATATGAACTTTATGATCAACAACCGTGACATCGCCTTTGATCTGCAAAAGGCGCACACGGTCACAGGGACATATCGCGTCGATCTGCCGGACGGCATCCCCTGCGCTCTGCCCGTTGCGGGGACGAAGTTCGCGCAGGGATTTGCCATCGGGGATGCGGCGGGAGAACACATCGGTCATCTCGGCAAATATGCGTTCAGCTATTTCCGCTGCGACGAGAGCGTCACACTGCGCTCCGAGGAGGGTGTTCCCTATGCCGTTGGTACGCCGATCCCCCTGCGGCACAATCCCGCACGCAAAAAACTCGTGCTGAATCTCCTCGTGGACGGGCTGTGCTGGCCAGCGGTGCGTGCCCATTTTGCGGAGTGGATGCCCCGCATCGCGCGATTCTTTGCACACGGCACGATCTTCGACCAACATTTTTCGGCATCGGAACACACGCTGCCCTCCCTTCCCTCCATTGAGACAGGGCTATACTCCCACCACACGCATATCTTCATTGAACGCGACAGCCACGAGCTTCCACCTGCCATCCGGACACTCGGCGAGTGCATGAAGGGACTTGGTTACTACTGCACCGCGCCGCTGCTCTCGGGGCACGGTATCTATCACGGCACGCTGCGCGGCTATGACCGCCTCATCGCAAACTACGGCTTTATGATCGCATATGAGGGAGTGGAGCGTGCCCTCAGGACACTTGAGGCATTTCCCGAGACGGATCACTTCATGCTGCTCCATATGACAGACGTGCATCCGCTGAACATCCAGACCCCACCCAAATTCTCCACTGCCGTGGAGCTGAAGATGCCCCTCGCGGAGCGGTTCGTTCCACTTGATCCGACGCTGCCGAGCGTTCAGATTCCGCATCTGCCGATCTATCTGGAGCAGTTCCGTGTTAGCCTCGCACACGTTGACCGGACGATCGGACAACTGCTCGACTACATCGAGGAGCACTACAGCGAGAACGAGTACATTATCAACCTCTACTCCGATCACGGAAATGGACTTTTTGACCCGCACCTCTCGGAGCGGGATCTGGCGGGCAAATATGCTGTGGGCGCAGCGTGGATGATGCGCGGCGAGGGCGTACCCGAGGGGGTCGTTGCAAACGAGCTGACAAGTACCGTCGATATTTACCCGACGCTCGCACATCTGTGCAACTTTTCTGTCGATATGAAGATCGACGGCAATCTGCCCGCCGTCTTCGGCGGCACACCACGCGATGCGGTCTACAACACATCCCAGTACCCTGGGCAGACATTCAAGCTTGCTGTGCGCACGCACGAACACGTTCTGCGCGTTGAGACGCAGGGATTTACGGAGGAAGACGGCACGGCAGACTTCGGGGGTGCGACCGTTGGGATCTATCCGCAGGGACACGAGCTCGATCCCGCCTATGCACTGGATAATGCAGAGCTGCATACGTTCTTCTATCCGCGCGCACGGGCGTTTTTGCAGGGGATCGCGAATCATAGGGAAGTGTTTTCTTCATAAAGAGCCAATGCCGGCGTAACGAAGTTGATGCTTTGAACGAGGGAAAGGGACGGTAACGTGACGGACGATTTCAGCGTATTTTGGCAAAACAACGATACTGCCGCCGCACACTTTTATGATCTGCTCACACGTATGCAGCGCGGCGCATACGACGACGATTTTCTCGCGCAGCTCGCCGCCTATCGCACGGCGGGCGGTGACGCGGTGCACGCCGATATCTTTGCTGCGCACTATCTCCTCCACGAGGGCGATGCGGAGGCTGCCATCGTCTGCGGCGAGCGTGCCTATGCCCGGCGTCCCGTGAGTCTCGCCGTGTGGGCGATACTCGCGCGTGCGTATACTGCGCTCTGCCGTCATACGGATGCGCTCGTCATGGAGGGCTATACAGCAAAGCTCACAGACCGCCCGCTCCAAACGGACTGCCCGTCTGCGCTGCTGACTGAGGAGGTACTCGCCCGCCTGTCCGTCGCAATGGGCAAGCCCAGCTATGCGCCGATGGCTCTTTCCCGCATGACCTACGAAGCCGAAACGGGATTCACTGCACGCGAAGGTGTTTTTGCGGGCGAGTTCCTGCCCGTACCGCCCCACTACTACGTCGCCACCTACACCGAGCAGGAGCAGCAGGGTAACAAGGCATGGCTGCTCGGCGCGATTGCAGACACGGATGGCTTTGCCTTCAACGTCGGCGGAGAGTTCGTCTACGATCTCATACGCGGCGCACGCGCCCCGGGACGTGCGGAGATCACACTCGCGGAGGGACAGGAGATCATCCTGCCCGTCCTCGGGGCAACAGGTCTGCAGCAGCTGCATATCAAGACGGACAGCATCGAAAAGGACACACCGCTCAGCCCCGCCACACCGAATTTCTTCCGTCTGACGGAGAGTGCACAGCTCTCGTCCACGCACAATTTCATTGTCGGCACACCAATCACGGTCGGACACAGCCCGACGCGCCGTCCACTCGTGCTGAACTTCCTTGCCGACGCGCTCCCGTGGGAGATCCTGCGCGACCATTTTGCGGAGTGGATGCCCGAGACGGCACGTTTTTTCGCACGCGGCACGATCTTCGACGAGCACTTCTCTGTCGCTGAGTACACCTATCCCTCGCTCCCGACGATCGAGACGGGCATGTATCCGCACCACAGCGGCATCTTCAACGATAAGATCTCTACACCGCTGCGGGAGGAGTATGTCACGCTCTCCGAGCGTATGCGCGGCCTCGGCTATGCCACGGCCAATCTCATGGGCGACGGCATCGGTGTCTACAACGGCACGACACGCGGCTACGACCGCCTCCTCATCTCAGGTTACCGCACGCTCGCCTACGAGGGCGTGGAGCGCACGATCCGCCACCTCGAGGGGATGCGCGATGTGGATCACTTCATCTTCCTGCATGTCATGGACGCGCATCCGTGGCCATACCCGCTCTTTCAAGTCACGGCGAGCGTACAGGCGCGTCTGCCGCTCGTCGAACGTCTCTCAGGCGCGGAGGGGAGCGAGCCGAGTCCCTACCTCCGCTCGACGCCGCTCAGCATTGCGGCGTGCCAGCAGGGCATCCGCAATCTCGACCGTGCACTCGGAACGCTCTTTTCCTACCTCGAGCAGAACTACGCGCCCGAGGAATACCTCGTAAATCTCTACTCGGATCACGGCGTTCCCGTCTTCAGCAAGGGACACTTCATCGTTAGCCCCGCCATGACACATTCCACATGGATGATGCGCGGTGCAGGTGTGCCCGAGGGGGTTGTCACGGACGAACTGACGAGTGCGGTCGATATCTACCCTACGCTCGCGCATCTGTGCGGTTTTCCCATGGGAGGCCATGTGGACGGCGTGCTGCCGCAGATCTTCGGCGGTCCGGGACGTGCGATCGCCTACAGCAACTCACTCTACCCCGGCCGTGCCTACTGTCTGCGTGCACGCACACGCACGCACGCGTTCCACATGGAGACGGAGGACATTGTTCTGCCCGATGGGACAGTCAATCTCGCACGTGCAGAGACGGCAATCTACCCACGCACACATGAGGGTGAGGCAGGCTATGCTGTGGACAGCCCCGAACTGCGTGCATTCTTCTACCCACGCGTGCGCGAATTTTTGCGTGGGATCGGAAACAACGGGGAGATCTTCCCTCTGCCGAAGGAGCCATGATATGACAGACGATCTCAGCGTATTTTGGCAAAACAACGATACTGCCGCCGCACTCTTTTACGATCTTCTCACACGCACGCAGCGCGGGGCATATGACGATGAGTTCCTAGCGCAGCTTGCCGCCTATCGCACGGCGGGCGGTGACGCAGTACATGCGGATGTATTCGCCGCGCAGTACCTTCTCGCAAATGATGATGCAGAACGTGCCGTGCTCTGCGCAGAGCGGGCATATGCGGCACGTCCCGTCAGCCCTGCCGTCTGGACGGTGCTCGCGCGTGCCTACGCCGCCCTGCACCGCTATGCGGATGCGCTCGTCCTGCAGGGATGCCTCGCACGGCTCTGCGGTGTTCCCCTCGCACTCGATCTCCCGCGAGCGACACTGGATGCAACGATGCTCGACCGTCTCTCCGCTGCAATGTCACACCCTTCCCATGCCCCGTTCGCCGCGCGTATGCAGTGCGGCGCAGACGGGCATCTCACGCAGGCGGGATCGCTCTTTCTCAACGAGTTCCTCCCCGTCTCACCACACATCATGCCGCCCTACTACGTCGGCGTGCATGCACCGCAAGGCATGCAGGGTGCGAAAGCATGGCAAATCGACACCCTGCGCGATGCTCCGGGCATCGACTATTTCGGTGCAGGCGACTTCACCTTTGACCTCATTCGCGGGCAGCGCGTGCACGGCAGCGCAGACGTGCGCCTTGCCCCGCAGGAGGAGGCGGCTCTGCCCATCCTCGGCACGGTGCGCCCCCATCTCACACAGGCGCAGAAGCTCCACATTCGGAGCGGCACGACGGAGGGTACCGTCTGGCTGAACGAAGCCGTGCCGAATTTCTTTCGCCTGGATGCGGACACAACATTCACATCGGACGAGGACTTCATCGTCGGCACCCCCATCCGTCTCGGGCACAGCCCTGCACGGAAGCGACTTGTCCTGAACATCCTCGTCGATGCACTCCCGTGGCAGGTGCTGCGCGAACACTTTGCCGCCGAGATGCCAAAGACGCACCGCTTTTTTCAGAGGGGGACGATCTTCGACCGGAACTATTCGGTTGCGGAGTACACCTTTCCATCCTTCGCGGCGATCGAGACGGGGATGTATCCGCACCGCAACGGGATCTTTCACGATCAGCTCGCCCTCGAACTGGATCCGGACACGCTGACGATCGCGGAGCACATGCGGGATCTCGGCTATGCCGCGACGCAGCTGATGAGCGACGGCAACGGCATCTATAACGGCGTGACGCGCGGCTATGACCGCATCATTGTCAATCCCTACCGCCTGTCCGCCTACGAAGGCGTGGAGCGCGCCATCCGCTATCTCGAAGGACTCGGTGCGGGCGATCACTTCATCCACATTCACGTGGGCGACGTACATCCGTGGCCCGCGCCGATCTTCCAGTGCGCCGAGAGTGTACAGGCACAGCTCCCCCTTGCCGCACGCATCGTGTCGGAGGAACCGGTCGCAAGCCCCTATATGCGCCCAAGTCCGCTGAACCATCGCGTATTCCGGGAGAGCGTCCGCGATGTTGACCGTGCACTTGGCACACTGTTCGACTATCTCGTGGCGCATTATGCGCCCGAGGACTATCTCGTGAATCTTTACTCCGACCACGGGGTCGCCATCTTCAGCGAACCGCATGACATCGTCGGCACAGGGCTTACGGGTGCGACGTGGATGATGCGCGGGGCGGGCGTACCCGAGGGAGTTGTCACGAACGAGCTGACGAGCGGCGTGGATCTCTATCCTGCTCTTGGTGCACTCTGCGGCTTCCCCGCAGAGGAAAACGTGGACGGCATACTGCCGAAGATTTTTGGCGGTACGGGACGTGACATCACCTACAGCAACTCGCTCTATCCCGGCAAGCCTTACTTCCTCGCCGCCCGCTCACGAACTCACACACTGCGCCTTGAGACGCAGGAGACGGTCGGAATGGACGGGACGGTCGATCTCGCGCATGCCAATGTCGCGATCTATCCGCGCGCACATGAAAATGAAGCAGGCTATGCCGTGGACAGCCCCGAACTGCGTGCATTCTTCTACCCACGCGTGCGCGAATTTTTGCGTGGGATCGGAAACAACGGGGAGATCTTCCCGCTGCCGGCGAAAGACTAAGGACAACCGCTGCCGTCGATGCCGCGCGTGAAGACATTTGCATCGGCACTTTGAACGAGGGGAAGGAACGCAACGTGACAGACAATCTCAGCGTATTTTGGCAAAACAACGATACCGCCGCCGCACTCTTTTACGATCTTCTCGCACGCACGCAGCGCGAGGCGTATGACGACGAGTTCCTCTCGCAGCTCGCCGCCTATCGCACGGCGGGCGGGGATGCGGTGCATGCCGATATCTTTGCCGCGTGCTATCTCCTGCACGAGTGCGATGCGGAAAACGCCGTTCTCTGCGCCGAACGCGCCTATGAAAACCGCCCCACGGATCATGCGGTCTGGCAGTTGCTCGCACGCGGGTACAGGATGCTCGGCCGCCATGCGGATGCACTCGTCATGCAGGGGTATCTGTCAAGCTATCTCAACGTCCCGATTGACCTCGATCTCCCGAAAGATGCGCTCACACAGGAGACGCTGGATCGGCTCTCGGTCGCGATGGGTAAGCCGAGCTACGCCCCCATTGCCGTCTACCGCATGATGTATACGGATGGCGCACTGCGCCCCTCCTCTACGCCATTCTCCTTCGAGTTCCTGCCCGCAGATGCAGCGGACATGCCCGCCTACTACGTCGGTGTCTACACGGAGCAGGAGATCCACGGAGGACGGGCATGGCAGCTTGGTGCAACGCGAAATGCGGCGGGATTTGCCGAGCATGTCGGCGCAGATTTCAACTTCGATGTTATGCGTGCGCACCACGCTCCCGGCAGCGCACAGATCACGCTCACAGAGGGACAGGAATGCGTCCTGCCCGTGCTCGGCACGGCAGAAGGTCCACAGGAAATGCGCGTACAGACGGAGACGGTCGACGATACCTCGTGGCTGAATCCCGCAACGCCAAATTTCTTCCGCCTCAGAGAATCCGCCGCGCTCTCCTCCGACCGCGACTTTATCGTGGGAACGCCGATCCGCCTCGGACACGCCCCACATCGCCGTCCGCTCGTGCTGAACCTCCTTGTCGACGCACTCCCTTGGGAAATCCTCGGTGCTGATTTCGCGGCGCATATGCCGCAGACCGCACGCTTTTTCCAACGCGGACTGACCTTTCATCAGACATACTCCACGGCGGAGTACACCTATCCCTCTCTCGCCGGCATCGAGACGGGAATGTACGCGCAAACCAGCCGCATCTTCAATGACCGCGTCGTTGCGCACCTCGCGCAGGACAGGATCACCCTCTCCGAGCGCATGAAGGATCTCGGCTACACGACGGTGAACCTCATGGGGGACGGTAACGGCATTTATAACGGGGTGACGCGCGGCTATGACCGCCTCATCGTCACTCCCTACCGTCTGCCCGCTTACGAGGGCGTGGAGCGCGTCATGCGCTATCTGGACGGTCTCTCAGATGCGGATCACTTCATTTTCCTGCATTTACAGGATATCCACCCGTGGCCGAACAAGATCTTTTCTGCGACCGTCTCCGTACAGGCTGGACTTCCGCTTGCAGACCGCCTCGAGGGCGCACTCGAGAACATGCCAAGCCCCTATCTGCGCCCGACGGCACTCAATCAAGCGGCATTTTGGCAGAATGTACGGAACGTCGACCGTGCGCTCGGCACGCTTTTTTCGTATCTGGAGGAGAACTACACACCCGAGGGGTACCTCGTGAGCCTCTACTCGGATCACGGCGTGCCGATCTTCAGCACGGAACACTGGATCGTGGACGCGCAGATGACCCATACTGCGTGGATGATGCGCGGCGCAGGTGTGCCCGAGGGGGTTCTCACAGATGAGCTGACGAGCACGGTCGATCTCTACCCCGTGCTTGGCGCACTCTGCGGTTTCCCCGTGAGCGACGAGGTGGACGGCGTACTACCGCGGGTCTTCGGCGGAGCGGGGCGTGGCCTTGTGTTCAGCAACTCACTCTATCCGACGAAACCCTACGTTCTCGCGGCACGATCAAAGGAGCATACGCTCTGCCTCGAAACACAAGGGACGGTCGGGATGGACGGCACGGTCGATCTCGCGCATGCCAATGTCGCGATCTATCCGCGCGCCCATGAAAATGAAGCAGGCTATGCCGTGGACACCCCCGAACTGCGTGCATTCTTTTACCCACGCGTACGCGAATTTTTGCGTGGGATCGGAAACAACGGAGAGATCTTCCCGCTGCCGGCGAAAGACTGAGGGCAATCGCGGCCGTCGATGCCGCGCGTGAAAACATTTGGCTTCTATGATAAGTGTTACGGAAGAATGCGGACAGCGATGCTCCTAAGCAAACCCTAGTGGAGTAAGCGGGAAAATACTGACCTGTCCAAGAAGCAAGTCCGCAGGACGAAGCTGATTGGGTAACAGGTCGCATGGGAAAACGTCCCAAGAACACGAGCGTTAGCGACGTGTGATTGGATGACGTTGACCGCTTGTGCGGTACGCCCCGCCGGACTTCTTTCGTTCAAGCGCAGCGCGTTTAAGAAGTCTGGCGGTATTTGAGCGTACAAGCACACGAACGCTTGCGCAACTAAGTGTTTGCGTGGAGCATGCATGTCCGTTGCATTTGACGTAGACCCATCATTTGCATCGGCACTTTGAACGAGGGGAAGGAACGCAACGTGACAGACGATCTCAGCGTATTTTGGCAAAACAACGGTACTGCCGCCGCACTCTTTTATGATCTTCTCGCACGCGCGCAGCGCGAAGCGTATGACGACGACTTTCTCGCGCAGCTCGCCGCCTATCGCACGGCGGGCGGTGACGCGGTACACGCCGACATCTTTGCTGCGCACTATCTCCTGCATCATGGGGAGACGGATACTGCGCTCATCTGCGCCGAGCGTGCCTATGCACTGCGCCCCGTGAGCTACGAGGTGTGGAAGCTGCTTGCGCAGATCTACAAGACATGCGGGCGTTACACGGAAGCACTCGTCATGGAGGGTTATGCCGCACATCTCTATGAAATCCCCATCGTGGTCGCCGATTATCCTGCAGAGGCATTCACGCAGCAGGCGCTCGACCGCCTGTCGATCGCTATGAGCCGCCCCTGCACCGCACCGATCGCCCCGCGCGCCTCCTATGACGCGGACGCCGGGCTGACCTTTACCGAGGGGGTCTTTGCGGGCGAGTTTTTGCCCATCGACGCGCAGATCACACCGCGCTACTATGTCGGCGTTTATGCCGAGCAGGGGATGCAGGGCGACCGCGCGTGGCAGCTGAACACGCTGCAGAATGCCTGCGGGGTGGGATATTTCGGTGCGGGCGATTTCACCTTCGATTTCATGCGCGGCGACCGTATCGGCAAGGAACTGCATGTCGATGTCACAGAGGAACAGGAGTCGGTTCTCCCCATCATCGGCACTGTCCTGCCAGCGCGCGGTGTGAATACCCCTCAGCACATCCATGTGCGCACGGCCTCGCTCGACCGTTACGGCTGGCTGAACGTGGCGACACCGAATTTCTTCCGTCTGGACAAGCCAACGGACATCTCCTCGGATGCCGATCTCATCGTCGGCAGACCGATCTCCGTACGGCACGCGCCAACGCGCCGACGCCTTGTGCTGAATATCCTTGCCGACGCACTCCCGTGGCAGGTACTGCGCGGCGCGTTTGCGGAGCATATGCCGCAGACGGCGCGCTTCTTCGCACACGGCACGGTCTTCGATCAGCATTTCTCTGTCGCGGAGTATACATTTCCTGCGCTTGCGGCGATTGAGACGGGCATGTACCCGCAGCACAACCGGATCTTCAATGACAAGGTTGCCGTCCCGCTGTGCGCGGACAATATGACGCTCTCAGAGCGTCTGCGCGATCTCGGCTACGCCACCGCACGCCTCATGGGGCTGAGCGATGGGATCTACACCGGCGTGACGCGCGGCTATGACCGCATCATCGGCGCGCTCTACCGCCAACCAAACTACGAGGCAGTGGAGCGCGTCATCCGTCATCTGGAGGGTCTAGGCACAGGCGATCACTTCATCAACATCCACTCCGCTGACGTGCATCCATATCCGTCCCCACTCTTTCAGCATGCAACAGCGGCACAGGCGCGTCTTTCGCTTGCCGCGCGCATGACAGAGCCGATCAGCGCCGTGCCCAGCCCCTATCACCTGCCCACGCCGCTGAATCAGGAGGTGTTCCGCTTGGGGCTGCGTACACTGGATCGTACGCTCGGCATGCTGTTCGCCTATCTTGAGGAACACTATGCGCCCGAGGAATATCTCGTCAGTCTTTACTCCGATCACGGCGTTTCCATCTTCAGTCCGCAGCCCTATATCGTCGATCCCTTTCTCACGGGCGCGGCGTGGATGATGCGCGGGGCAGGCGTCCCCGAGGGGGTCGTCACGGACGAGCTGACAAGCGTTGTCGACCTCTATCCTGCACTCGCACACTTGCTGCATTTCCCCGTGGGGAAAAATGTGGACGGCGTACTGCCGAAGATCTTCGGCGGCACGGGGCGCGACATCACATTCAGCAACTCGCTGTACCCCGGCAAGCCCTACTTTCTCGCCGCACGATCAAAGGAGTACACGCTCTGCCTAGAGACGCAGGAGGCGGTCGGGATGGACGGCACGGTCGATCTCGCGCATGCCAATGTCGCGATCTATCCGCGCGCCCATGAAAATGAAGCAGGCTATGCCGTGGACACCCCCGAACTGCGTGCATTCTTTTACCCACGCGTACGCGAATTTTTGCGTGGGATCGGAAACAACGGGGAGATCTTCCCAGTGCCGACGAAAGGCTGAGGGCAACCGCGGCCGTTGATACCGAACGTGAAAACATTTGCACCGATACTTTGAACGAGGGAAAGGAACGCAACGTGACAGACGATCTCAGCGTATTTTGGCAAAACAACGATACTGCCGCCGCACTCTTTTACGATCTTCTCGCACGCACGCAGCGTGAGGCGTATGACGACGAGTTCCTCGCGCAGCTTGCCGCCTATCGGGAGGCTGCCCCCACGAGCGAGCAGGCGGACCTCTTCGCCGCACACTACCTGCTGCATCACGGGGAAACGGATACGGCGCTCATCTGCGCCGAACGCGCCTATGCACTGCGCCCCGTAAACTACGAGGTGTGGAAGCTGCTTGCTCAGATCTACAAGGCACTCGGGCGTACGGCGGACGCACTCACGATGGCGGGCTATGCCTATGGGCTGTACCTCACGCCCGAACTCCCCGCAGATCTCCTGCAGCGCAGCAATGCAGAGGAACAGGGGCGCCTCTCCGTGGCGCTCGGCTTCGGCAATTTCGCCCCGTTGGTCAAGGTGCGTGCCACAATGAAGGAAGCGGGCGTGAACTTTCAGAGCGATGTCTTCATCGGCGAACCGCTGCCGCTGACGATGCCGACGCACCGCTCCCGCTTCTGGGCGGCATGCTATACAGACAACTCCTTCCTCTCGGATCGTGCCGCGCTCATCGAGGAGATCCGCCACACAGAGGTGTTTCGCGAGAAGATGCACCGCGACTTTACCTTCCAGCTCCAACAGGCGGAGGAGGTGCGCGGCGCGGCACAGATCTCTGTTCCGCCGGGCACGACGGTCATCCTCCCCGTTGCGGGCACACAGCACCTGCAGGAGCTTCGCATGGAAACGGAGACGATGCCGGCGCAGATCGCATATCTCGGCAAATGGGCATTCAGTCATTTCCGCCTGACGGAAACGACGACACTCACACCGCAAAGCGATGCGCCCTATGCCGTCGGCACGCCGATCCGTCTCGGGCACAGCCCCGCGCGGAAAAAACTTGTGCTGAACATCCTCGTCGATGGACTGCCGTGGAACATCGCCCGCACGCGCTTTCCGGACGCTATGCCGAACATTGCACGCTTCTTCGCGCGCGGCACGATCTTCGATCAGCATTTCTCGACATCCGAGTGCACCTATCCCGCACTGCCCGTCATCGAGACGAGCCGTTATCCCCATCACACGCAGGTGTTCAATGAGAACGACAGCCACGAACTGCCGCTCTCCTTCCGCACGCTCTCAGAGTGTATGTCGGGACTTGGCTACTATGCCGCTGCGCCGATGGTGACAAGTGACAATGTATACTGCGGTGCGATGCGCGGCTACGACCTGCTGAACGTGACCTCATGGAAGCAGCCCTCCGCCGAAGGGGTTGACCGCACGATTATGCAGCTCGAGGCATTCCGTGAGGCAGATCAGTTCCTCTATCTGCACCTCTCTGACGTACACCCGTGGAATGCGAAGGGCTTCCGTTTCCATCCGGCCGTAGAGACGCAGCTGCCGCTCGACAAGCGGCTGTTCGAGCTGGACGAGCGCGTCGCGAGCATGCGTCTCCCGCGCCTTGCCATCTATCAGGAGCAGTTCTGGCAGAGCCTCGCCCATGTCGACCGCACGCTCGGATACCTCTTCGCCTACATCGAGGAGCATTATGCAGAGGACGAGTACATTGTAAGTCTCTACTCCGACCACGGAAACTCAGTCTTCTCTGCGCCGACGAAGGGTGTGATCGATGTCATCGGCGAGAACTCGACGCGTTCCGCCTGGATGATACGCGGCGCGGGTGTGCCCGAGGGACGGATCGCAAATGAGCTGACCAGCATTGCGGATATCTACCCGACACTCGGCGCACTCTGCGGCTTTCCTGTGGCTGCCGACATCGACGGCAACCTCCCCGCCGTCTTCGGCGGAACGGAGCGCAATGCTGCTGTCAGTATGTCCATCTTCCCGGGGCAGACGTACAAGCTCGCCGTACGCACGCATGACTATGCGCTGCGCCTTGAGACACAGGAGTTCGTCGATGAGGACGGGACGGCAGACTTCGCAGGGGCAAAGGTCGCCATCTACCCACGCGCCCACGAACTTGAGGACGGCTACGAGCTCGACAGCGCAGAGCTGCGCGCCTTCTTTTATCCACGCGCACGAAAGATCGTGCAGGAACTCGCAAACAACGGCGAGTTCTGGCCGGAGATGCGTGCGGCAAGGCCAGAGTGGTTTGGGGAGGGGTAAGGTTCTGCGAGGAGCACACCGTATTGTTACAGGACACGATTGGAGTATCTATGAATGTATCTGATTTTCTTTCTGCCCTCGGCGCAGAGTTCTTCACGGGCGTACCGGACTCGAAGCTGCGCCCGCTCGTCGATCATCTTATGGACACCTACGGTGCGCACAGCCCCGCGCACGTCATCGCGGTGAACGAGGGCAGCGCGGCGGCACTCGCGGCGAGCTATCACCTCGCGACGGGCAAGACGCCGCTCGTCTACCTGCAAAACAGCGGGCTCGGCAACATTGTCAACCCGCTGCTCTCGCTACTGCATGAGGAGGTCTACGGCGTCCCGTGTATTTTCGTCATCGGCTGGCGCGGCGAGCCGGATCTGCACGATGAGCCGCAACACCTCGTACAGGGGCGGCTCACTCTCCCGCTCCTTGAAACAATGGGCGTGAAAACAATGCTGCTGACGCGTGAAAGCACCCCCACCGAGCTTGCTGCGTGGATGGAGGAAATGTGCTCCCACCTCGCGGGCGGCGGACAGTGCGCCCTCCTCGTGCGCGACGGTGCACTCACAGCACCCAAACAGAAGTATGCGAACGACTATACGCTGAACCGTGAGGAGGCAATCGCGCACATCCTCGATGCAGCGGGAGACGCCGTCATCGTCGCGACCACGGGCAAGACGGGACGCGAGCTCTTCGAGCTGCGCGAGGCTCGCGGCGAGGATCACGCACATGACTTCCTCACCGTCGGCTCGATGGGTCATGCGAGTGCAATCGCCCTCGGCATTGCCCTCCATCGTCCGCAGCGGCGCGTGATCGTCCTCGACGGCGACGGTGCGGCACTCATGCACATGGGCGCACTCGCAACCATCGGCGCAGCCGCTCCGCCGAACCTCGTCCACATCCTCCTCAACAACGAGGCGCACGAGAGCGTCGGCGGCGCACCGACGGCGGCGGGCAGTGTCAACTTCCCCGCCGTCGCCGCCAATGTCGGCTACCATGTCCTCCCCACCGCGCAGACAGCGGATGAACTCACGCACGCCCTCGCGCAGCTGCATGACACGCGTGCCCTCACCTTCCTCGAAGTCCGCACTGCCATCGGTTCCCGTGCGGACTTGGGACGTCCGACAACGACGCCGCATGAGAATAAAGAGGCACTGATGCAGACGCTGAGAGCATAGCAACGGGGCAACAGAGCAGTTTCACACCACTCCGTAGTGAAGCTGCTCTTTTCTTATCCGCGAACTATGCAAACAATTCCGACTATGTTATACTGAATAGAACGATTTTTTCTGTCGAATGAAAGGAGCTGTTCCCCATGCGCCCCCTGCTTCTCATCGGAATGACCGCCCTCCTCCTCTGCACAGCGGGCTGTACCAACCCCATCACCACACTCATCGACGACTTCAACGGCAGCGACAAAAAGGCCACGCAGCAAAGTACGACAACAGAGCAAACCTCCTCGCAGCCCGCACAGCAGTCATCTGCGCCGTCCCAACCTCAGCAGCAGCAAACGCAGACACAGCAAGCGACTGCGCCCGCGCCAGCACCGGTCCCTGCAGTCGACACGCAGCTGCAGCAGATGACGCCCGAGCCCCCAAACACGCACGGCCAGATTCGCGGCACCGAGGTGCGTATGCGCGGCGGCCCGAGCACGGACGATGAGATCCTCGGCTACTTTGACAACCGCGAGTACGTCTCCATCCTCGGCAGTGCAAACGGCTGGTACCATGTGCGCCGTGCCAATGGAACAGAATGCTGGGTCTCGGGCGACTTCTGCAAGAAAATTTGAGGCGATGCGCAATGGCACAACATGATCTGCGCTCCCTGCGCGTGCGCCAAAAACGACGCAGCTACACGCGCCTCTTTGCCCTGCTCGGTTTCGTCCTCGTGCTTGCCCTCGGCTATGGCGCATACTGTTATTTGAGTCCCGTGAACGAACCTCCTGCACACGCCGCCGCAACCGCACCCGTCCAGACATCTGCACAGGAGCAGACAGCACCTGCAGCTGCCGAAAATAAGGCGGCGGCTGCCCCCATCAGAGAATCAGCGGAGAAGCCCTCTGCGGAAATGGAGGAAAAGCCCGCCGCACAGGCATCCACAGGCACAAGCATTCTCATCAAGAAAAGCGAGTTCCGCCTGTATCTCCTTGTGGATGGGAACGTCGTGAACTCGTGGCCGGTTGCACTCGGCAAGAACGCGGGGCAAAAACGCGTGAGCGGCGACATGAAGACACCGGACGGCACCTTCCCCATCGACGAGGTGCTTGACTCCTCCTACTGGACGCATGATTTCCATGACGGCAAGGGCGAGATCGAGGGCGCATACGGACCGTACTTCATCAGCCTCGACACCTCGGATCTCTCGGGCGGCGCATGGGACGGCATCGGTATCCACGGCACGCACGATCCCGCGAGCATTGGAACGTGCGCCTCCGAGGGCTGCATCCGTATGCACAACAGCGATCTCCTCGCGCTCAAGAAGCAGATCACCGTCGGCACACAGGTGACAATTGAGGAGTGAGTGAACGCGAAAAAAAGCCGCCTCCTTGCATGGAGACGGCTTTTCCTATGGAAAACGTGTTTGTGTTTTTATGTATGAGATTGAAACGTCCTAGGGCGGGAGAAATCTCGCGGCGGTGTCTTTCCCCCGAAAGGGGGTGAGTGAGATGACGGAAGCGGATGCGATCGTTTTGCTGATCGTGGCAACCGGATATTTGCTCGCGATAACCAAAAAGAAATAACCGCCCATTCCGGAAGTGAGCGGTTGCGATAAAAAATTGACCGATAATCATGGATAGATGCCTGACCTGACCCCCAAAAGTTAGACTTGAGGAATCTAACTTTTGGGGGTATTGTAATGGCAAAATACAGTACAGAATGTAAGCTGAAGGTTGTGCAGGAATATCTTGCAGGAAAAGGCAGCTACGAGGCCTTATCAAAACAACATAAGATTCCATCAAAAAACATCAAGACTTGGGTGAAAGTGTATGAAGCATTCGGGGCCAAGGGATTAGAGCGCTCTCGTGCACAGCAAACCTACACTTTTGAATTTAAGTGTTCTGCGGTAGAATGTTATCTGTCAACAGAGGCATCCTATCAGGAGGTAGCCATCGCGCTTGGTCTGAACAATCCGACCCTGCTCGCCCGCTGGACGAAGGAATATCGCCTTGGTGGTGTGGATGCCCTCCGTCCCAAGCCGAAAGGAAGAGCACCCACAATGCCGAAACAGCGAAAAGAGCATCTGCAAGATACGCCACAAGACGAGACCGCGCAGCAGCTGAAGGCTCTGCAAGACGAGAATCTGAAACTGCGCATCGAGAATGCTTATTTAAAAGAATTGAGGAGGTTGC
>ERZ772955.977-NODE-977-length-19811-cov-9.980563_pt1 | contig 19811 bp, 15 predicted proteins | sample MGYA00511133_ERZ772955 | MGnify/ENA primary metagenome ERZ772955 (study PRJEB29015, sample SAMEA2737914) | human oral metagenome | biome: human oral; feature: human-associated habitat; material: dental | place: China | collected 2149 ... | reverse complement strand
CTTCTTTTCTTGTCTTGACACAAGAAAAGAAGGCAAAAGAAAGTCAAGCCCTCGCGAGGGCCTTTAGCTGCCTGACGGCTGAGGGCTGTGAGTCGTTTTTATTATCGACATACCAAAGCGGAAGGCTGTGGGTCGTTTGCGTTTTTCATCGTCTGTAAGCCGGAGGCTATCGGCTGTATTTCCAGCGGCGATGGGTCCAGAGCCAACCGGCGGGGTCGCGCAGGATGGTGCGCTCCATGCGCCGGGTGTATTCTTCGGTGATCCAGTTCTCGGGCTTGGAGCGTGGGGCATCGGTGAGGAGTTGAAAATCAACGGTATAATGCCCACGGCTTTCGCATCGCACGTCGGCGTAGATGACGGGAAGATTCATCTTGACGGCCAACCGCTCGGGGCCGTTGAGCACGGCGGTGTCGCGGCCGAGAAACTGGGTCCAGTAGTGCAGATTCGCGCGGCTGGGGGTCTGATCGGCAATGAAAACGAAGAGCGCGGGGGGCGACGTGGGGCGGGCGGTGCGGATGAGTTCGCGGACGACGTCTTTTTTGGGCACGCAGCGGGCGCCGAAACGCGTCCGAAGATGGCGGAAGAGTCGGTCGAAGGCGGGGCTATCCAGCGGGCGGTAGATCTGACACACCTCCAAGAGCCCCCCAAAACGCGAAGGAAATCCGGTGAACCATTCCCAATTGCCGTAGTGGCCCATGACGAGGATGAGCGACTTATGGCCGGCTTCGAGCAGCGGGCGGACCATCTCCGGATTGCGCAGGTGAGCCCGTCGCAGCAGCTCCTCGTGCGAGATCCCGGCCAGTTTGATGGTCTCGACGATGTAGTCCGAGAAATGGTGATAGAAACGACGCTCCAGCCGCAGGCGTTCATCCGGCGAGAGGTGCGGGAAGGCGCCCTCTAAGTTGCTGCGGACTACACGCCGACGATAGCCTACTAACCTATAGATGAGGACATAAAACACGTCCGACAGCACATAGAGCGCGGCCATCGGGAGCAGCGCATGGAGGCGCACCACAGCGTAAAGCAGCGCATAGATCAGCGTGTTCGCGAAGGCTTTCATGGGCGGCTGAGGAGTGTGGCCGTGAGCGCCGTGCCGTCCGCGTTCCACCCGTCGAGGCGGACGGGGGTGAGGCGGTTGGCGAGCGCGCTGTCGTACGCCGTTTCTACCTTAATATAGTTCGCCGTGAACCCGTGCATGCGGCCGCCTTTGCGGGCGTGCTCGAAGAGGACGGTGGCCTCGCGACCGATGTGGGCGTCGTAAAACGCATGGAGTTTGCGGTCCGACAGATCGAGCAGCGTGCGGCTGCGGGCGTGCTTGACGTCGGCCGGGACGACGGGCGTAATCCGCAGCGCCATCGTCCCCGGCCGCTCGGAATAGCTAAAAACGTGAAGCTGTGAGAAGGGTAAATTTTCAAGAAATTCGTGGCACTCGGCAAAACACGCCTCCGTCTCGCCGCGGGTACCCACGATCACGTCCACGCCGATAAACGCGTCCGGCATCAGGCTGCGGATCCGCTCCACGCGGCGGCGAAAGAGCGACGTGTCGTAGCGTCGGCGCATCAGCTCGAGGACGGTGTCGCTGCCACTTTGCAGCGGGATATGGAAGTGCGGCATGAAGCGGCTGCTGGCGGCTACGAGCTCGATGACTTCATCTGTGACGAGGTTCGGCTCGATGGAGGAAATACGGTAGCGCGCAATGCCCTCGACCCGATCCAGCGCGCGGAGGAGGTCCAGAAAAGTCTCGCCCGTGGAGCGCCCGAAGTCGCCAATATTGACGCCGGTGAGGACGATCTCCCGCCCGCCTTCGCGCGCCACCCCCTCGGCCTGCGCTACGAGGTCGGCAATGCGGCCATTCCGACTGCGTCCGCGCGCAAACGGGATGGTACAGAAAGAACAGAAATAGTCACAGCCGTCCTGCACCTTCAAAAAGTGGCGCGTGCGATCGTCCGCCGAGCAGGAGGGGGTGAAAGCGCGAATGCGTTTCGTGTCGGTCGTCACCGCCAGGCCGGCCGTCCGCTCGCGCAGGTGACGCATCACATCTCCCTTCTGCTCAGCGCCTAAGACCAGATCGACGTGATCGATGGCGAGCACCTCGTCCGGCTTCAGTTGCGCGTAACATCCCGTGACGATAACGAACGCCTTCGGGTGTTGGCGGCGAATGCGTCGGATCAATTGGCGACATTTTTTGTCGGCAAGCTCCGTCACGGAGCAAGTGTTCACCACGCAGACGTCGGCCTGCTCCCCGGCGCGCGCACGTCGGATGCCATGATCGGCCAGTTCGCGGCCGATGGCGGACGTTTCGGCGAAATTGAGCTTGCAACCCAGCGTGTAGTAAGCGGCCTTTTTATCTTCAAAATAAGCACTATCAATCATCTTTGGAGTCCCCTTTTTTAGGGGGCGCAAAAGTAAGAGGCTGCGTACACATTCGCTCCGTTTCGGTCCGCAGGCCATAAGATTTGAGGCCGATACGCACTTTCGAGGAGGACTATCTTGAGGCCGTTTCGAGTCGCCGAAGCGCTTCTTCACATAGCCGAAGGCTGTTTGTAGAACAGCTTATTTTTCCTCAGTGCGTTTTGGGCTATAAGACGCATCTTTTGGAAATTTACACCCCACCTACGATCCTCATGCCCCATTTCCTTTACCTTTGTTACAGCCTAAAGCCGACAGCCCGAAACGAATGGCTGGGGTACATTTCCGGGCGCTGGAGAGACTTTTTGTAGGGGATTGACCAAAAGCCGAAAGCTGCCTGATGTGAACGTTTTTTCGGGGCATATCTCCGGACGCTGGCGAGACTTTTTGCGGGGTATTGGCCAAAAGCCGAAGGCTACCTGGCCTGAACGTTTTTTCGGGGTACATCTCCGAAGGCTGGGGGAACTTTTTGCGAAGTATCGACCAAAAGCCGAAGGCAGTCTGGAGCTGCACTTTTTCGAGTTATCGCAGCAGGTCACTGGAGAGATTTTCCGAAAATGATCGACCAAAAGCCGAAGGCAGTCTGGAGTGAACGTTTTTTCGGGGTACATCTCCGAACGCTGGAGGGGACTTTTTGCGGGGCATCGACCAAAAGCCGAAGGCAGTCTGGAGTCGCACTTTTTCGGGTCATCGCAGCGAGCTACTTGAGTGGTTTTTCGCGAAGTATTGACCAAAAGCTGGAAGCTGTCTGGAGCTGTACTTTTTCGAGCCTTCGCAGCGGGCCACTTGGGGAGCCTCGCGATCGGTGGGAAAAGGCAGCCGGAGGTTGTCTGGCCGGAACGTCTTTTCGGGGTACATTTCCGGACGCTGGCGAGACTTTTTGCAGAGAATTGACCAAAAGCCGAAGGCTGTCTGGAGCTGTACTTTTTCGGGTTATCGCAGCGGGTCGCTTGGGGAGCCTCGCGGTCGGTGGGGAAAGGCAGCCGGAGGTTGTCTGGCCGGAACGTCTTTTCGAGGTACATTTCCGGGCGCTGGCGGAACTTTTTGCAGGGGATTGACCAAAAGCCGAAGGCTGTCTTGAGCCGCACTTTTTCGGGTCATCGCAGCGGGTCGCTTGGGGAGCCTCACGATCGGTGGGAAAAGGCAGCTGGAATCGAACGGGCGCTAAAACTTTTTTAGGTCTACTTGCCGATGATTTTTGTTATTTCGTGCTACTTATTCCCAGCTTACTTCACGCTCTCTTTCTCTATTCATTTTATTCAAACGCTTACCGAATCATGAAGACTGAAACGATTTTTCGAGTTCTGCTGTGGAGCCTCTTTATGGCCACCGGTATGGTGGGGCTTCGCAGCGCGGCGCAGACGGATGCGCCAGCACGTAGGGCGTACGCCACCGTCAGCGGAACGGTGCGCGATGCCCGCACGAACCGTGTGCTTCCGGCGGTGCATGTCGCCGTGCCAGGTACGGGCATCGGCACCGTGACCAATGCCGACGGTTATTTTTCGCTCCATGTGGCTGACTCCCTCCGGGCCGATCGGATCGAGTTTTCGCACATCGGCTACGCGCTCCTTACCTATCCAATTCGACCGGGTACGCAGGTCGAGGCGGCCTCCATCCGACTGACACCGAACGCTAACCTCCTAGAGGAGGTGACCGTCATGGGCGGTGATGCGCGCGACCTCGTGCGCCAGGCCGTGGATCGCATCACGGACAACTATCCGCAGCGGGCTAATCGCCTGACTGGTTTTTATCGGGAAGTCATCCGCAAGGGGCGGCGCTACATCGACATTTCGGAGGCCATCGTCGGGCTCTACAAGACGCCTTACAATGGCGTGGGCACAAACGCCGATCGGGTACGGCTCGAGAAGGGGCGGAGGCTGCTCAGCCAACGGCCGGGCGACACGCTCATCGTGAAATTCGAAGGCGGACCGACGCTCTCCATCTTTCTCGACGTGGTGAAAAACAGCGATTTGATGTTCGCCCCCGACGAGATGGAACATTACGCCTTCCGCTACAATCGCACCACACTGATAGACGATCGTCCGCACGTTGAGATCCGCTTCATGCCACGCGTCGTCTGCCCTTATGCGCTCTACGAAGGGCTGCTTTACATTGACAGCGAAACGCGGACGATCTCCCGCGCGGAGTTCAGCCTCGATATGACCGACCGCCTCAAGGCTACGCAGGCCATGCTCCGCAAGAAACCCGCCGGACTGCGCTTTCGCCCCGAGCGATTGGCCTTCCTCGTCACCTATCGGCGACAGGCCGACGGTCGCAGTAGTCTGGCTTACGTGCGCTGCGAAACGGCCTTTCGTTGCGACTGGCATCGGCGGCTTTTCGCCACATCGTACGTCGTGACGTCGGAAATGGCCATCACCGATCGTGACGAGACACACGCAGAGAAAATCCCCTACCGCGAGGCGTTTCGCTCGCGTGACGCCCTGACCGACCGCGCAGCCGACTTCTATGACGCCAACTTCTGGGACGGCTATAATATCATTGAGCCAACAGAGTCTCTTGAAAATGCCGTGGGCCGACTGATGAGGCGGCGGAGCCACGACTAAGCTCCGCCAACGGCAGACGGATGCAAACGAAACGTCCTGCCGGACGGAAGGAATCGACCGGATCCCTTTCGCCCGACAGGACGTTTCTGCGGTGCCTCCCTAAGTCCGAGAGGCCAGAGTGACGCTCCTCCGGCTGTCAGCCGTTCATGGAGGCTAAAAATTCGGCGTTGTCCGTGGTGCCCTCCAAGCGCTTCTTGACGAACTCCATCGCCTCGACCGTATTCATGTCCGAGAGTACGGTGTTGCGGAGTACGAATAGGCGGTTGCGGGTGTTCTCGTCCTGCAGCAAATCGTCGCGGCGCGTGCTGGAGGCCTGGATGTCGACCGCAGGGAAGATGCGACGGTTGGCCAGCTTACGGTCGAGTTGCAGCTCCATGTTGCCCGTACCCTTGAACTCCTCGAAGATCACGTCGTCCATCTTCGAACCCGTTTCGGTGAGAGCCGTGGCGAGGATGGTGAGGCTGCCGCCGTGCTCGATGTTACGCGCAGCACCGAAGAATCGCTTCGGCTTCTGGAGGGCATTGGCCTCCACACCACCCGAAAGCACCTTGCCCGAGGCCGGTTGCACGGTGTTATAAGCGCGGGCCAGACGGGTGATGGAGTCGAGCAGGATGACTACGTCGTGGCCACACTCGACCATGCGTTTGGCCTTGTTGAGGACGATCTCGGCGATCTTCACGTGGCGGTCGGCCGGCTCGTCGAAGGTGGAGGCGATAACCTCGGCGTCTACGCTACGGGCCATGTCGGTCACCTCCTCGGGGCGTTCGTCGATGAGCAGGATGATCATGTAAACCTCCGGGTGATTGGCGGCGATGGCGTTGGCGATGTCCTTGAGGAGCATCGTCTTACCGGTCTTCGGTTGTGCCACGATGAGCCCGCGCTGCCCCTTGCCAATGGGTGCGAAAAGGTCGACTACGCGGACGGCGTACGGGTCGTAAACCTTCGGCGAACGGCGGTCGGTGAGCTTGAATTTCTCTTCGGGGAAAAGCGGTGTGAGATGGTCGAAGGGGACGCGGTCGCGGACCTCTTCGGGCAGTCGGCCGTTGATGGTGTCCACCTTGACGAGCGGAAAATATTTCTCGCCTTCGCGCGGCGGGCGGATGGGACCTTCGACGAGGTCGCCGGTGCGGAGTCCGAAGAGCTTGATTTGTGAGGCCGAGACGTAGACGTCGTCCGGTGAAGCGAGGTAATTATAGTCCGACGAGCGGAGGAATCCGTAGCCATCGGGCACGATTTCGAGGACGCCGGCGGCGGTCAGTATGCCGTCGAAATCGTAGATCGGCGGGGGCGGCACGACGGGGGCATTTTCGCGTAGGTTGGGATTGTTGGGCCGATGATTCTGTTGGGGGCGTTTCTTGGCTTCGTTCTGCTGCTTGTCTTTGGGCTGCGGCGCGGGAGGCTGCATGGGCAGCACCTGATCGAGGACGGAAGGCGTGTCGGTAGCATGCTTGAAGATGGTGCGTTTCGGTTCCTCGGGCGCGGGGGGAGTGGCGGGTGTCGCTGTTGGCGCTTCGGGCGACGGCTTCGCTTCATGAGCGACTGCGGCGACTGCTTGGGGCGCCGTTTCAGGTGCGGCGGATGGAGGAACGACGGGCGATACGGGAGCAATGGGGGCAGCCACGGGCGATTCTACGGGCATCTCTTCGGCTTCGAGCATCGGCTCGGTGGCCAGGATCGGCTCCGTTTCGGCGATGGAGGCGGGTGTCTCAGCGACGGGTGCTGCCGCCGACTTGCTTTTCTTCGGACGACCCGGGCGGCGTTTGGCGGGTTTGCTTTCCGCTGCCTCGGCCTCCTCCTTCGTCTCGGCCTTGGGCGCGGCTTCCGTCGTCTCGGCCTTGGCTGGAGCGGCGGCTTCCGTCGGCTCTGCCGCTTTGTTTTTCTTCGGGCGGCCCGGGCGACGTTTGGCGGGTTTGCTTTCCGCTTTTTCGGTCGTGTCGGCTTTGGGTTCCTTTTCGGAGGCGGAGGCCTCAGCGGCGGATTCGGCCGACTTGTTTTTGGGTGGACGGCCGGGGCCGCGGCGTTTCTGTTCGGATTTCTGAGCTTCTTTTTCCTTTTGCATACCGGCTACCGATTCGGCTTGTCGGTCAAGAATCTGATAAATCAGGGCTTGTTTTTCGACACCTTTAATGTCCGTGAGTCCCAGATCGGTTGCGATGGTTTGCAGCCGGGGGAGATCCATGTCTGTGAGTTCGACAATGTTGTATTTGACCATGTTGTTATGTGGATAAATGGAGAATTAGCGGGGGTACGCGGGGCAGAAGCGGACATGTATACGCAGCGTCCACGCGCCACCAGGCTCTTCGCTTATGATGTAACTATCAATTGTATATATCGTGAGGATTGCTTTTTCGTCCGACCCTCGTTCCCGGGGTTGATGGGTGCTATTTGAAGGGGGGATCAAGCGGGGGCAAATATACGCCAATCCGTAAGACGCCAAAATCGAACACTTTATCCGGAAACAGCACAGCGGCGGAATGTCGCAGGTTGGTCAGGCCCCAAAATTCGCAGCGATAATAAATCACATGCATGTTTCTTGATGTCACACACAGCGACAGTCAGTTCCCGTCATGTTTCTTAGCATCGAACACTTCGACAGTCAGTTCCCGTCATGTTTCTTAGTATCGCACACAGCGCCAGTCAATTCCCTGCATGTTTCTTATCATCGAACACTTCGCCAGTCAGTTCCCGGCATGTTTCTTATCATCGAACACTTCGCCAGTCAGTTCCCGGCATGTTTCTTAATATTGCACGCAGCGACGGGCCGTTGCAGACTTGCATGGTCCCGAAATACACTATTTCTGGCTGTCGCAGACTTTGCAATGCCCGAAATACACTATTTCTGGCCGCCGCAGGTTTTGCAACGCTCGAAATACACTATTTCTGGCCGTCGCAGGTTTTGCAATGCTCGAAATACACTATTTCTGACTGTTGCAGACTTTGCAATGCCCGAAATACACTATTTCTGGCCGCCGCAGACTTGCATAGCCCCGAAATACACTATTTCTGGCCGCCGCAGGTTTGCATAGCCCCGAAATACACTATTTCCGGGCCCTCCCGTGTCCCCCTGGAATGGAAAAGCGGCCACCCGACACGGTGTCGGAGCGGTCGCTTTTCAAAGAAAATGGTAGGCGATAGTTTAGAGCGCCTTCAGCTCGCGGATGGTGGCCTCGGGGTCGGGCGAGCGGAAGACGTAGCTGCCGGCCACGAGCACGTCGGCACCGGCATCGAGGAGCACGCGGGCCGTCTCGGTGTTCACGCCGCCGTCTACCTCGATGAGCGTCTTTAGCTCGCGCTCGCGGATCATGCGGCGCAGCTTGGCGGTCTTGACGACGGAGTGGCCGATGAAGCTCTGGGCGGCAAAGCCGGGGTTGACGGACATAAGAAGCACCATGTCGAGGTCCCCGAGGATGTCCTCGAGGAGCGTGACGGGCGTATGGGGATTGAGGGCCACACCGACGCGCATGCCGGCGTCGCGGATGGCGTGGACGGTGCGGTGGAGGTGGGTGCAGGCCTCGTAGTGGACGGTCATCATGTAGGCGCCGGAGTCGGCCACCTCGCGGATGAATTTCTGGGGCTCGACGATCATCAGGTGCACGTCCGTGGGCTTGTGGCAGACGTCGCGGAGGGCGTTCATGACCGGGAAGCCGAAGGAGATGTTGGGGACGAAGACGCCGTCCATGACGTCGATATGCAGCCAGTCGGCCTCGCTGCGATTGATCATCTCCACGTCGCGGCCGAGGTGCATAAAGTCGGCCGAAAGGAGCGATGGGGCTATGAGATGGTTCATTGTGCGCTATATATAAGGTATGAGCGAGGCGGGCGTCAGTTGGCGATGGGGAGGGCGGGGTTGGGCGCATTGTCCGGCGTATAAATGCGGGCGAACCAGCTGAGCAGGGCGAGGGTCTCGGGGCGAGGGCCGAAGGATGGGGGACGGTTGGAGGGGTTGTCCGGACGTTCGGCGGGGGCGGAAGGGGTAATCTTTTTCATAGGCAGAAAATGGGGGGGATGTTTGTTGTGTATGGGTGTATGGGTGTATGTATGTGCTATAAATGAAGTTTTCTTTCTCTGTATTTGGTGGGATGGAAACGGGCGAAACGGGGGGAATATTGCTTGCCTTGACGCAAATCGGTGATTTGGATGTGCCTGGGGTAGGGGCGTATTGCATACGCCCCACTGGTACCCGGCCTTTTCTCGCCTCTCCTTCTTCTTTTCTTGCCTTGACGCAAGAAAAGAAGCAAAAGAAAGTCAAGGCCCCACCGGGGCCGGGGAAGTTGACCGGGTACCTGTGGGGTGTATGTTAGAAGGTCAAGGCCCACCGGGGCTGGGTACCTGTGGGCGTATGTGATTTGCCTCTACTCTGGGTGCGTCCTTCGCTTGATGTATTCGTAGGTGGCTTGCTGGGCGCGAAGGGGGGGGGCGTCGTTGTGGATGAAGATGTTGCGCAGCTGGCCGTCGATGTGGCAGGCCTTGACGTTGTCGCGCAGCTGGATATCGAGGAGGTCGAGGATCTCGCGGCGGACGTCGGGCGAGAGGATGGGCACGGCGGCTTCAATCCGTCGATTGAGGTTGCGCCGCATCCAGTCGGAGGAGGTGAGGTACATCGTCTCTTCGCCATCGCCGCGGAAGTACCAGAGGCGGGCGTGCTCGAGATACATGTCCACGATACGCGTGACGCGGATGTTGGGGCTGTAGCTACGGTCGGGCGTCAGGCAACAGATGCCGCGCACGAGCAGGTCGATCTCCACGCCCGCCTGACCGGCCTCGTAGAGTTCGTCGATCATCTGCTTATCCTGGAGGCCGTTCATCTTGAGAATGATTCGCCCTCCACGACCGGCACGCGCTAGGTCGGCCTCCCGGCGGATCAGGCGGATCAGCTCCGGCACCATGTTGAAACGCGCCACCAATAGGCGGTCGAAGTGTGGCTCCGCGAGGCGCCCCTCTAAGACCTCAAAGACACGGCAGACGTCGCCCACGATGGCTTTGTCGCAGGTCAGGAGGGCCATGTCAGAGTAGCCCTTGGCCGTCTTCTCGTTGAAGTTGCCCGTGCTGAGGCAGGCAAAGTCAGCGGCCTCGCCACGACGTAAGACGACGGCCACCTTGGCGTGCACCTTCAGCCCGGGTATGCTGTAGATGATCTTGATCCCCGCCTGACGCATCTCTTCGGCCGTGCTCATGTTGTTCTCCTCATCGAAGCGCGCCTTGAGCTCCACGAAGACCGTCACACGTTTGCCATTGCGCGCGGCACCGATCAGGGAGTGGATCACGGCCGAGTTTTCCGCCACGCGATACTGCGTGATCTTGATCTCCTCCACGTCCGGATCGAACGACGCCTCCATGAGGAAGCGCAGCAGGTAGTCAAACGATTGATAGGGGAAGTGCAGCAGCACGTCGCCCCGCTCCACGGCGCGAAACATGGATGCCAGTTCCTCGAGATATGGCACCCGCAGCGGCGCGGGAGGCGTGCGCACCAGCTCCGCCCCGATGGGGTTCGGAAGGCGGATCATGTCTTGCAGGTTCATGTAACGCCCACCCACGACGAGGTCGTCGGCCGCGATATGGAACGACCGTCGCACGAAGGCCAGTACATCGGGCGGCATCTCGCGGTCGTACATGAAGCGGCTCAGGGCGCCGATCTTCCGCTTGCCCACCTTCGTACGGATAGACTGGAGGATGCTCTGCGGCGTCTCTTCGTCGACATAGATATCGGCATCGCGCGAGATCTTAATCCCATAGCATCCGTCGGGCACGTAGCCGGGAAAGATGGCGGGCAGGTTGTAGCGGATCATGTCGTCGACAAACATGAAGTAGTGCATGCCCTCATGCTCGGGCAGGGCGATAAAGCGCGGCACGTTGGAGTGCGGTATTTTGATCAGCACATAGAGCGGTTCACGCGTCTCACGCTTGAGGATGCGGGCGATGAGATAGAGGCGGCGATCGCGGATGAAAGTGCGGAAGCCCTCATGGAGCGTGACGGGCGAGAGGTAGGGAAAGATCTCTTCGTCGAAATAGCGGCGGACAAAGTCGCGGTGGAAGGGCAGCGGCTCGTGCGTCTGATAGAGGTAAACGCGCTGGCGACGCAGCTCGGGCAGGATGCCGTCGTTGAAGATGCTGTAGAAATCCTGCTGCTGACGGTTCACCTCGGTGGTGATCTCGTTGAGCGTCTCCTCGGCCTTCTCGGAATTGTCGGCGCGGTAATTCTTTTTCATGATAGCGCCGCGCTGATCGGCCACGCGTATCTCGTAAAACTCCTCCAGGTTGGAGGCGTAGATGGAGAGGAAGCGGATCCGCTCATAGATGGGTAGGGTGGCGTCTGCGGCCTCCAGGAGGACGCGATAATTGAATGACAACCAACTGATGTCTCGCTTGAAATAACCGTATTTCTTTTCCATGTGCGGGCAAACATAAGTCGCTGATTTCATTGCCCCTCTCCCACCCCATCTATTTTTGCGCGCGCATCATTCGCCCCCCATACAACTTCACACGCCCTCTGACTACCCCATAACCACCTCTTGACTACCCCCATAACGACCTCGCAACCCATGCTTTCCACCGTCCAAGCCTACATCGCGCAACACCAACTGCTCCGGCCCGGGGCACTCGTCATCGTCGGACTGAGTGGCGGCGCCGACTCTGTCGCCCTGCTGCACATCCTCACCCGACTCGGCTACCCCTGCGTGGCGGCCCATTGCAACTTCCACTTGCGCAACGACGAGTCTGACGCCGACGCCGACTTTGCCCAACAGACCGCCGAAGCGCTCGGCCTCCCCTTCCGTCGCATCGATTTCGACACGGCCGACTACGCCCGCCAACACGGCGTCTCCACGGAGATGGCTGCCCGTACCTTGCGCTACGAATGGTTCGAGACGCTCCGCCGCGAGCTGGGGGCTGAGGCCATCGCCGTGGCTCATCACCGCGACGACAACGTCGAGACCGTCCTCCTCAACCTCATCCGCGGCACGGGCCTCAGCGGGCTATGCGGCATGCGGCCCCGCAATGGGCACATCGTCCGGCCGCTGCTCTCGGTCGACCGCCACCAGATCGTCCGCTGGCTTGCCGATCGCCACCTACCCTTCCGCACCGACAGCTCGAACGCCTCTGACGTCTATCGGCGCAACTTCGTCCGCCTCCGCCTGCTGCCGCTCATGGAGCAACTCAACCCGTCGGTCCGAGACGCCATCCTACGCATGGCCGGCCATCTCACGGACGTCGAAGCCATCTATCGCAACGCCATCGATAGCCACCGCGCGCACCTTATCGACGCCGACGACCGCATATCGATCGACGCCCTCCTCCGCACGCCCGCCCCGCAGGCCGTGCTCTTCGAACTGCTCACGCCTTATGGCTTCACACCCTCACAGTGCGCCGACATCGCCCGCGCCCTCAGCGGCGAATCCGGTCGCTCGTTCGTCGCCCCCGGCGGCCGATGGCACCTCCTCAAAGATCGCCTCCACCTGATCCTATACCCCGCCGACGAAGTGTCCGCAGACGCCTTCACCCTCACGCTGGGCAGCGAACTCACCGCGCCCATCCGCCTCAGCCTCGAGGAGCGCATCGTCGACGAGGCGTTCACCATCAGCCGCAGCCCCCACGTGGCCACCTTCGACGCCGATCGCATCGCCCTGCCGCTCACCCTCCGGCGTTGGCGCGCTGGCGACAGCTTCGTGCCCTTCGGCATGACGGGTCGCAAGAAGCTGAGCGACTATTTCTCCGACCACAAATTCAGCCTCCTCCGCAAAGCCGCCGCGTGGATCCTCTGCGACGCCTCGGGGCGGATCCTTTGGATCGTGGGTCATCGCACCGACAACCGCTTCCGGATCACCTCAAAGACGCGCCGCGCACTGATCGTCACGCAACGCTGAACGCGCCTCATGCTCCCGCCTCCGTCGTCGTTTGAAGTCGTTTTCATCTAAAAAAGTGGGTGGGGACAATGCTCGAAGCCCCGTCATGCGACATGAAATGGCTTTTCCAATCGGAAATGCCTCGTCATGCGACACGAAATGGCTTTTCCAGTCGAAAATGCGGTTTCATGTCGCATGAAATGACTTTTCCAATCGAAAATGCGGTTTCATGCGACATGAAGCCACATTTCTATCGGGGCACAAAAAGCGCATCCCCTCGACAGCGCGCCCTTTCAGAAAGGAGCCCTGTCGAGAGGATGCTTTGCGACGCCGGCTATTAGGCGACGCCTACTTTGTGCCGAAAATGCGGTCGCCCGCGTCGCCCAGCCCAGGCAGGATGTAAGCCTGCGGATTCAGTTCGCGGTCGAGCGAGGCGGTGTAGATGTCCACGTCCGGGTGGTTCTTCTGTACGTAAGCCACCCCCTCAGGCGCCGCCACGAGGCACATGAGACGGATGTTGGTGCAGCCCTTCTCTTTGAGCATACGGATCGCGTCCGAGGCACTACCACCGGTGGCCAACATCGGGTCGGTGACGATCACCATACGGCGGTCGATGTCCTCCGGCAGCTTGCAGTAATAAAAGACGGGGCGGTGCGTGTCGTGATCGCGATAGAGGCCAATGTGCCCCACCTTAGCCACAGGCAGCAGGCTCAGCAGTCCGTCCACCATGCCGAGACCGGCGCGGAGGATGGGCACGATAGCCAACTTCTTGCCCGAGATTTCATACGCCACGGTGCGCTCCATCGGTGTCTCGATCTCGACCTCCGTCAGCGGCAGATCGCGCGTCACCTCGTAGCCCATCAGCATAGCAATCTCGCGGAGCAACTCGCGGAAGTCCTTCGCACCCGTGTTCACATCCCGGATCCGCGTCAACTTGTGGCAGATCATCGGGTGATTAATGATATGCAGTTCACTCATATATCTATAGGTGTTTTGTTTTCAAACGGCGCAAACGTACTTAAAAGGGATCTTTGGAAAAGGTCAGCCCCGGCCCCGCATCTAAGCCACGCCCCCAATCCGCCTTCACCTCTCCAGCCAAAGCCTGGAAAACGCCTTTCCTTAGAAAAAGGCTGATTGATTGTATATTTGCCCCCGAAATTACGACGGGGGAACACTTTGGTTCCCTTTCTTTTTGCACAATAATGATCGAACGAAATACAGTGATGCGTCTGGCTGAAGCCGCCCTGGCCGACTCGGCTTGCTACCTTGTGGATGTCGTCATCGGCGCCGACAACGCCATCGTAGTGGAGATTGACCACGACGAGGCCGTCAGCATCGACGATTGCGTGGCCCTGAGCCAATATATCGAGCAGCACCTCGACCGTGACGCCGAGGATTACGAGCTGGAGGTCACCTCCGCCGGCCTCGATCGCCCCTTCAAGATCGTCCGCCAATACCGCAAGCATATCGGCAGCGAAATCGAGCTCAAGCCCCGCGAAGGCACCCTCCGCACGGGCGTGCTCAAGGATGCTGACGAGACGGGCGTCACGCTCACCGTAGCCAAAAAGGTAAAGCCCGAAGGTGCCCGTCGCAAGACCACCGTGTACGAAGACGAAACGTACCGATATGATGAGATAGCATACGCGAAAAGTAAAATCCGATTCAAATAGAGAGAAGACAAGAGAATATGGCCAAGAAACAGGAAACAGTCAGCATGATAGACAGCCTTCAGGAGTTCAAAGACCTGAAGAATATCGACAAGGAGACGATGATCAACGTGCTCGAAGAGTCGTTCCGCAACGTGATCGCTAAAATGTTCGGAACGGACGAGAATTACGACGTGATCATCAACCCCGAAAAGGGCGACTTCGAGATCTGGCGCAACCGCACCGTGGTGGAAAACGGACACGTCAGCGACCCCAATCTGGAGGTCTCGCTACGCGATGCGCAACAGATCGACGCCGACTGTACCATCGGTGAAGAAGTGACCGACGAGGTGCACTTCGCCGACTTTGGCCGGCGCGCCATCCTCAACCTCCGACAGGCGCTGGCCTCGAAGATCCTGGAGCTCCAAAAGGACAACCTCACAGCCAAATACCGCGAGCTGATCGGCACCATCGTCGTGGCCGACGTCTATCAGGTATGGAAGAAAGAAGTGCTGCTACTCGACGACGAAGGCAACGAGCTCCTGCTGCCCAAATCGGAGCAAATCCCCGGCGACTTCTATCGCAAGGGCGAGGCCGTACGCGCCGTCGTGCAGCGGGTAGAGACGGATAACAACACGAAGATCTACCTCTCTCGTACCGACAAGGCCTTCCTGCAGCGCCTCTTCGAAATCGAAGTGCCCGAGATCAACGACGGCCTGATCACCATCCGCTCTATCGCACGCATCCCCGGTGAACGCGCCAAGATCGCCGTCGAATCGTACGACGAACGCATCGATCCCGTCGGTGCCTGCGTCGGCATGAAGGGCTCACGTATCCGCGGCATCGTCCGCGAGCTGCGCAACGAGAATATCGACGTCGTAAACTACACCACCAACACCGCACTCTATATCCAGCGCGCACTCAGCCCGGCCAAAGTCTCCTCCATCCGCGTCGACGAAGAGGAGCATAAGGCGGAAGTCTTCCTGCGCCCTGAAGAGGTTTCGCTGGCCATCGGTAAGAACGGACTCAACATCAAGCTGGCCAGTATGCTTACGGACTACACCATCGACGTCTTCCGCGACATCGATACGGCCGACGAGGAGGATATCTATCTCGACGAGTTCGCTGACGAGGTGGAGCCTTGGGTGATCGAAGCCCTCAAGGAGATCGGTTGCAACACCGCCAAAGCTGTGCTTGCCCTCGCCCCCGAAGAGATCATGGAGCGTGCCGACCTGGAAGAGCAGACCGTGGACGACCTGCTGCGTGTCCTCTCAGCCGAGTTTGAAGACGAAGCTCAACCGGCACCCGACGATTATGCTCCGGAAGAGGAACAACCCGTCGACGAGCAGCCCGTTGATACAACCGACGCATCCGAACCCGTCGACGAACAGCCCGCTGAATCCACCGACGAACCGGACGAGACGCCGACAGAAGATGAACCGGAAGAAGACGACGCCGACGAAGAAGCGGACGACGACACCCCTGAAGTGTTTCAAGAAGACGACACCGACGAAAAAGAGGAGGATTAAATCAGAGATAACTACACGAGGAAGAGAGATATGCCTGTTAAATTGAACAAAGTATTGAAGGACTTGAATGTCGGCTTGCAGACGGTTGTCGACTATCTGCGCGGGAAGCGTTTCGAGGTCGAAAGCAACCCCAACGTCCGCATTCCCGATGAGCAGTACACCCTGCTCGTTAAGGAATTCGGCAAAAACCTGCCGGAGTCCGAACGAAGTCGCCTGCTCGAAAAAGCTGCACCGACAGAAACGCACGTGAAACCAGAACCCAAGCCGGAACCCGTAGCTCAGGAACCCACCAAGACGGAACCGGATGTGATCAAGACCGAGATACCGGACGACATCCTCCCCAAATTCGTCACCAAAGGCAAGATCGATCTACCCGAAACGAGCGGACACGGATCGTCGCACTCCCGGCGGCGTAAACACAGTGGACATTCCACGACCACACACCACACGGAGACGAAGCCTGCTGCCGCTGCTCCAGCGCCCTCTGAGGGGGAGGCTAAGCCGGAGACTCCAGCCGTAAGCGCTCCAACCGTTGAGGCCCCTGCCCCCAACGTGGAGCAACCGAAGGAAGTGACAGCCCCCGTAGAGATCAAGACGGAGGCCTCTGCACCCACAGCGCAAACGCAGGAAGCGCCTGCACCCATCGCCGAAGCGCCCGCAGAACCCACACCGACCGTCGCCGAAACGCCCAAACCGGAGGCATCGGCCGACAGCACGGCGCAGACGGGATCGACGGAGAAAAAGGAGGACGAGGTGTTCCGTCTGGAGACACCTCGCTTGGAGTCGAACATCAAAGTGACAGGCAAGATCGACCTCGCCACCATCAACCAATCCATGCGCCCCAAGCGCAGGGGCTCCGAGCGTAACCGTGACCGTCGGCGGCAGCAACCGCAGGCTTCCGCTACCCCAGCTAAGCCCGCTGCATCTGCGACGCCCCATGCCCCCGCCACCCCATCGGCCGCCGCATCCGCCGACGCCAAGAAGAAGCGTAAGCGCATCAAGAAAGACCGCATCGACATCAACGCCGCCGTCAATACGGGTGCACGGTCGAACGACAACAAGCGATCGAACGATAACAAGCGCCCCAAACGCCCCGTGCATACGGAGGTGAACGAAGGCGATGTGCAGCGTCAGGTGAAGGAGACACTGGCCCGTCTGACCAGCAAGGGCGCCAAGAACAAAGGCGCCAAGTATCGCCGCGAGAAACGTGACGCTGTGGCCTTCCGCGAGCAGGAACTGCTGCGCGCCGAAGAACGGGAAAGCCGGATCTTGAAGCTCACGGAGTTCGTCACCGCCAACGACCTGGCCAACATGATGGACGTCTCCGTCTCCGAGGTCATCTCCACCTGCATGAGCATCGGTATGATGGTCTCCATCAATCAGCGACTCGACGCGGAGACGATCAACATCGTAGCCGAGGAGTTCGGTTTCAAGACGGAATACGTCAGCGCCGAGGTGTCGGAAGCCATTAAGGAAGAGGAGGACAACCCCGAGGATTGGGTGCCGCGCCCACCGATCGTGACCGTCATGGGCCACGTGGACCACGGTAAGACGTCGCTGCTGGACAACATCCGCAACGCCAACGTGATCGCCGGTGAGGCCGGTGGCATCACGCAGCACATCGGTGCCTACAGCGTGACCCTGCCCGACGGTCGACACATCACCTTCCTCGACACCCCGGGCCACGAGGCCTTCACCGCCATGCGTGCACGTGGCGCCAAGGTGACGGACATCGCCATCATCATCGTCGCAGCCGACGACAACGTCATGCCGCAGACCGTCGAGGCCATCAACCACGCCTCCGCGGCCGGTGTCCCCATCGTCTTTGCCATCAATAAGATCGATAAGCCCGGCGCCAATCCGGACAAGATCAAGGAGAAGCTCTCGCAGATGAATTACCTCGTCGAGGAGTGGGGCGGCAAGTATCAGAGCCAAGACATCTCGGCCAAGAAGGGCATCGGCGTGCAAGACTTGCTCGAAAAGGTGCTGCTCGAAGCCGACCTTCTGGAGCTGAAGGCCAACCCGAAACGTCGCGCCACGGCCTCCGTCATCGAGTCGTCGCTCGACAAGGGGCGCGGCTATGTGGCCACCGTACTGGTGAGCAACGGGACGCTGCGCCAAGGCGACATCGTGCTGGCGGGCACACACTACGGGCGTGTCAAGGCCATGTTCAACGAGCGCAACCAACGCGTGGAGAGCGCTGGGCCATCGGAGCCGGTGCTGATCCTCGGCCTGGACGGTGCGCCACAGGCGGGCGACACGCTCAACGTCTTGGAGACCGAGCAGGAGGCGCGCGAAATCGCTGCACGCCGCGAGCAGTTGCAGCGTGAGCTGGGGCTCCGCACCCAGAAGCGCTTCGGACTCGAGGAACTTGGGCGCCGCCGCGCACTGGGCGACTTCCACGAGCTGAACCTCATCGTCAAGGGCGACGTGGACGGCTCCGTCGAGGCGCTCTCCGATACGCTCATCAAGCTCTCCACCGAAGAGATTCAGGTCAACGTCATCCACAAAGCCGTCGGGCAGATCTCCGAATCCGACGTCGAGCTGGCCGCCTCATCCAGCGCCATCATCATCGGCTTCCAGGTGCGCCCAGCACAGGCCGCCCGCAAGTTGGCCGACAAGGAGGGCGTCGAGATCCGCCTCTACTCCATCATCTACGACGCCATCGAGGAGGTGCGCTCGGCTATGGAGGGCATGCTCTCGCCCGAGATTCGGGAGGAGATCTGCGGTAACCTCGAGGTGCTGCAAGTCTTCAAGATCTCGAAGGTGGGCACCGTGGCCGGCTGCCTCGTGAAGGAAGGCAAGATCAAGCGCGCCAACAAGGTGCGCGTCATCCGTGACGGTATCGTGATCCACACCGGCGAGTTGGCCTCACTCAAGCGCTTCAAAGACGAGGTGAAGGAGGTCGTGGCCGGACAGGAGTGTGGCCTCTTCATCAACAACTACAACGATGTGCAAGAGGGCGACATGATCGAGCCGTTCGACGAGATCGAGGTCAAGAAGACGCTGTAACCCGCAGCCCTCGGACGCGCATGACCTGGCTGGATATTGTGGTCTTAGGCCTTGTCGGAGGGGGCCTCGTCAAGGGCTGGCACGACGGATTCGTCCGTCAAGTGGCCGTTCTTGGCGCCGTCGTGGCCGTCATCTATTGCTGTTCGCGCGTGGCCCACTGGCTGCGCGCGCTCGTTCTGAGCGCAGGGTGGGTGTCAGAGGGCAGCGTGACGTTCGTCAGCTACATCGGCGCCTTCGTCCTCATCTTCGCCACCGTCCGCCTGGCCGGTCGATGGATGGACCACTGGGTAGACGAGAGCGCGCTCAACATCCCCAACCGCCTGGCCGGTGCGCTCTGTGCCGCCAGCGTCGCCCTGTTCGTCAGCAGCTTCACGCTGAACTTCGTCGAGGGGATCGACCGCCACGGCTTCCTCCTCACTGAGGAGACCAAGAGCCGTTCGCGCACCTATCCCTTCATCCGCGAGACGGTACCGACCCTCTTTTCGCCCAAGTTCTTCGTCTGGCGAGAGCGGGATCTACAGGAGTCGCATCGCCCCACCCCGACAAGCCGCGGGGGGCACTCATCTCCAGCCCGAGGTTTGTGCGCAGGGCACCCCAGAATCTGATTCTGAGCCATTGCAGACCGTGCAATTCTTCCAGAATCTGATTCTGAGCCATTGCAGACCATGCAAATCCTCCAGAATCTGATTCTGAGCCATTGCAGACCATGCAATTCTTCCAGAATCTGATTCTGAGCCATTGCAGACCGTGCAAATCCTCCAGAATCTGATTCTGAGCCATTGCAGACCGTGCAATTCTTCCAGAATCTGATTC
>ERZ772955.969-NODE-969-length-19994-cov-9.030443_pt1 | contig 19994 bp, 16 predicted proteins | sample MGYA00511133_ERZ772955 | MGnify/ENA primary metagenome ERZ772955 (study PRJEB29015, sample SAMEA2737914) | human oral metagenome | biome: human oral; feature: human-associated habitat; material: dental | place: China | collected 2149 ... | reverse complement strand
ATAAGGGCTATGCCCGAAAATGAAAAACCACCCGCTATGCGGGTGGATATTTATTGGAGGAAGTTCGTCCTTACTTTATTTCGCGTGAAAAATAAAAAATATTTTTCCATACTATGTAAAAAGTCCTGTATCAAAATTTCAGAAATGCAGGAATTTATATGCGAAATTCTTGTCTTTTGTATCAATTTTATGCAAAAAGGAACCGCCTACTGCCTCTGTGTTGCTTTATCTATATCATATCAATAGAACGAACGTAGACGTTTGTTTTATTTTCTGAATTTTTGTTTGACTAATATTTTTTCTTTTTTAAGAAAATTTTTTCTTGACTAAACTTACTACATGATGAGAAAATAACGATAAAAATAATGGGGCTATCATCCTAAATTAAATGATTCATTATTCCTTTGAAGTACAGATCATAGACGTATAATTATTTCACATTACGCCATTGTGGAGGGACAACAGATTCATGATTCGATATCGATACGGAACTGCCTGCTTGTTGTGCATACTTGCGGGAACACTGCCGCACGCAACATTTGCGCAGACAACGCCGTCATGGGTATATGATGCGGTGCATCATCTGGAAGAGGAAGGCTACATTGATCTTGGCGGGCGGGAAGCCGCAAGCATTCCGCACGATGATCTGACAAAGATTGTGGCACAGGGACTGCATGAGATCGACCGCATCCAGCAGGGGACGCTGGCGGATGAGTACGGACGCATCACGAGCCTTGCCGTACGCGATGAAGCACATATGAAGCTCTATTGGGAGCAGGAGAGGTATGCGCTGAAAGGGTACGAAGCAGCGCAGACAGACGCGCGAAAGGCGGAAGAACTGCTCGCTCGCCAATCCATGCGCGGGGAGAATCGTCTCGAGGTCATGCAGCCGTTGCAGGAGCGGGCTGCTGCCGCGAGTCGTCGGCTTCAGTTCGCTGCTCGTGATTATGCACTTGCAAAGGTGCGCCGTCAAAAACGGGAGCTTGCCCTGGCGAAGGTGCGGGAGCGTCAGCAGATGATCTTCACCTCCCTGACGGGGGAGGACGGCGGCGATTCTTCCATATCTGCCGAGCCCCTGGTCGAGCCGCAGGTTCTTGCGCTTGCCGCGCGTTTGCGCTCTGCATTCATTGAGGATTTGGCAGAGACAGGTTATATGGATCGGGAGAATGCCGAGCAGCAGCTCTATGCATCGGTGCTTCTGCCCGAAGCAAAGGTTCCGCGTGTGAAGGTCGATGCCGAGGTGCGGATTGATGCCTCCCGCTCCGCCGGGGGTGAGCGCGGGGACAGTCGTTCCCGCGTACGTGCCCGCATCTATCCGGACTATGACATTGATGGGAACTGGCACGCCGCAGGGATGGTCGAGTATGAAAAGCGACTGACGGGCGGCGGAGGCGATAAGGATGGAAAACTGAAGCTGGATCGTTACTATTTGACCGGAAGCCTGGGAGCTGCTCAAACAACCGTCGGCGTGTTTGGTGCAACGATGGCAGAGGGGAATATCTACGACAGCAAGTTTCGTGGCGTACGATTTTCGATGGGAGCGCCGATTACCTATGCGGCGGAATACGGACGAATTGACCGTGCACACACGGTCGCGAATCTGACCGCCTCCTACGATGCGAAAACCTATAAGGCGGAGGCGGGGATGTACCGCTTTGACAAGATCGGCAATGCGACGCGCAATATCTATATGCTGAACTATCGAAAGCCGATCGGTGCATTCGATTTTGGTGCAATGCTCCTCTATGGAAGGGATCACGCGGCCGGCAATGGAACGGGGTATGTTTTCACTTTGGAGCGCGGCGGTGCGAGTGCATGGCGACCGGGTTCTTCCTCCTATTTTCTGAAGTATTATCATCAGCCGAGTTCCACGTACGTGAGCCATACGATGAATGGCTCTGCGGACTATATGAGCTATGACGCTGCGCTCAGAGGTCCAGTGCGCGGCGGCTTCCGTGGTTGGGGTGTAGGGTGGTCGTATACGGTGAAAAAAGATCTGAACTTCTCTATCGAGTATTTTCATCTGTGGGATTTGCAGACGCACGAGCGGAGCAGGACAATCTGGGGGGCACTGACGCGATATTTCAAAAATTATGAGGAATAATCGGAGAAAGGAGAATTTTTGAATATGTTGGAGCGACTGGAACGAGGCAGTGAAAAACTGGCTGTTGTAGGACTGGGTTATGTTGGTCTTCCTCTGGCGGCATCCTTTTCCGAGCATTTTTCAGTCATCGGGTATGATTACAATGTGGACAAGATTGCCGCATACCGTATGGGCAGGGATCTCACCGGAGAGCTTGGCGCGCAGGGAATACGCGAGACGAGGATTGACTTCACGTCGAACGAGGAGCGTATCCATGAGGCATCCTTTATCGTCGTTGCTGTGCCGACACCGATCAATGGTGATAAGACACCTGATCTTGAGCCGCTGAAGGAGGCGACGCGCACGGTAGGACGCAATCTGCGGCGCGGCAGCATCGTGGTCTACGAGTCCACGGTTTATCCCGGCGTGACGGAGGATATCTGCTGCCCGCTCCTCGAGGAGATCTCGGGGCTGCGCGCAGGTGTGGATTTCAAGGTGGGCTACTCGCCCGAGCGAATCAATCCGGGTGACCGTGTGAACCGCCTTGAAAATATCGTAAAGATCGTCTCGGGTATGGACGGGGATACACTGAATGACGTTGCGGATGTCTATGGGCGGATCATTCGCCAGATCTTCCGTGCCTCGTGTATTCGCGTGGCGGAGGCGGCGAAGGTGGCGGAGAATGCCCAGCGGGACATCAATATTGCCTTTATGAATGAGCTCGCCATGGTATTTCATCGGATGGAGATCGACACGGGCGAGGTTGTCGAGGCGATGAATACAAAGTGGAACGCGCTCGGCTTCCGCCCCGGACTCGTCGGTGGACACTGCATCGGTGTGGACCCATACTACTTTATCTATCAGGCGCAGAACCTCGGCTACCATTCGCAGCTGATCTCAACCGGCCGTCGTATCAATGATGACATGAGCAACTATGTCGCACAGACGGTTGTGCGCGAACTTGTGCGCGCAAAGGTGGATCTTGTCGAGGCACGCGTCTATCTTATGGGAATGACGTTTAAGGAGAACTGTCCCGATACCCGAAACTCGCGCGCCGCAGACGTCTATCGCAGGCTTGCGGAGTACAATCTGAATCTTTGGGCGGTCGACCCACGTGTAGATGATGAGGTGTTTCGCGATGAATACGGTTTTGATATCACACATCGGGATGCGGTGTGTGATGCGGACTGCATTGTCTATCTCGTGGCACATGATGAGTTCCGCAGTATGACGTGGAGCGAGCAGAGCAGACTGTTCCGTGCAGACGGTCCGCATCTCATCATTGATGTGAAGGGTCTTTTTTCGCGTGAGGAAACTGTGCGCGAGGGCTTTCAATACTGGAGTCTTTGAGGAAAGGAGCTGCAGATGAATTATCGTAAGCTGGGGGGCGTTGCACTCCTTGGACTTCTGCTCGTCTGCGGCATATGGATCCTCTTTCGGGACTATGTGATTGAGAAGTCGGATACACAGGCGGAGCTGACGGATCTCAGTGCGTCGTATGCAGCGTCCGAGGAGATTGCTGCTGCCGCGCAGCGTTTGACGAACGGGGAGAAGCCGGCGGAGGTTGTGACGCGACTTTTGGATGACAGCGCACGTGTCGCCATCGTGTTCGACGGTTTGCCGGAACGCCCCCTTGCGGAGCGGCTTCTGGATGTTCTGCAGAAACACAATGCCTCGGCGATATTCTTCGTCGAGGGACAAAATGCGGCAGAGCAGCCGGAGACAATCCGTCGAATCTATGATACCGGGTATGAGATCGGTAACTACACCTTTGTCGGTATCAGTGGCGCAGAGAAGCTCCCGACGGATCGTTTGCTCGCGGAACTTTGCCGCACGCAGCAGGTTGTCGCGACGCTCTCGCCAAAAGCGCCGACACTTTTTCGTGCGCCGCGCACGACATTCACAGATCCACTGCTGCAGGCGGTAAAGGCGGCAGGGATCGATTATGCTGTCAAGGAAAATGTACGTCATGCGGCGGGGACGTTCCGGAATGCCGCGGATGCAGCCGCGTTTGCCGCGACCATACCGCGCGGCAGCATTATTTCCATCGCTCTGACGCGACCTGTAGATCCGCTCCCGAAAGATGTGGGCAAGACGGATGAGCGACCTGCGGTGGACAAGAAGCCGAACATCGAAGACCCTCCCGCCGTACGCAATACACCGCCGCCGCCAGATCCTGCTGATGAGCTGGATTGGCTGCTTACAGCACTTGAGAGCACGGGCATAAAGGCGGTGGATCTTCACGATTTCCGTAAAATCCATTACATACCGGTGATTCCCGCGGTAGATCCCGGAAAATAGAGAGGCAGGTGAGAGTATTTGGCGCAGCAGACAATGGAGCTTGATGAGCGGCACAAGCTGAAGCAGCTCGCAGGGCAGGCTTCGGACGGCGTGCAGGATGTCCTGTATGAGGAGAAGCAGGATCGCCGCCTCCTCTCCCATGTGCCGGATTCGACAGGACATCGCAGTAATCACAGTCGCCGTGGAGCCTCGGAGGAAATGAATACCGAGGACTATGTACGCTATGAACAGGATGCAAAGAATGGACAGCGTTATCTCGTTGACTATCCGATCGAGATGCGTCTGCCGGGCGGCAGCAGCCTCACCGGGCGTGCGGTCGACATCTCCACGACGGGCATCCTCGTACGGATAGATACCGTTCCGGGGCGTGCTGCACCGACGTTTGAATGCGATGTCAAGCTGACCTTCGAGATCACGCCCGGCTCTATGCCCGAGGGCTATGAGATGAAGGTGAAAAAACTCCCCGCATCGGTGGTGCGTCGCTTTGAGACGGAGGCAGGGGTACTCTACGGTATGGAGTTCAAAAAGAGTCTCGCGGAATATGCTGCCGCTCAGCGTCGCGATTACATGCTGTGGATTGCATCATTCTGTCTTGCAGTTATTGCATTCATCATTGTACTTATGCGTGCGGAGTCTGTCATCTATTTCAAATTTAACCGATGGCTCTATCTCTACAGCATCATAGCGGCGACATTCCTTCTGACGCGTTATCTCTTTGCGTCGTTCTACCGTCCTGTACGCATTGACCCCGATTTTACACCGGCCGTGACGATCATCATACCATGCTTTGATGAGGAGAAGTGGATTCAGCGCACGATCCACAGTTGTATCAATCAGGACTATCCCGTAGACAAACTTGAGGTGATCGTTGTCGACGATCATTCCAATGACCGCTCTGCCGAGCGCGTTGTAGAGATGATCGAGCAGCTCAAGGCAGCGGATACGAGCGACAACGCCTATCATGTTTCCGAGCGCATTCGCTTTTTGCAGCAGCCGTTCAATATGGGCAAGCGCGACGCGATGGCGCGTGGTGCACGGGAGGCAAAGCACGAGCTGTTGGTCTTTGTGGACTCGGACAGTTTCCTTGATCCGTTTGCCGTACGCAACATCGTACAGCCTTTTCGTGACAAGGAGATGGGCGGCGTGTCAGGGCGCACAGATGTTGCCAATACCTACACCAATTCCCTGACGAAGATGCAGGCCGTACGCTATTCGGTCGCCTTCCGCATCATGAAGGCGGCGGAGGGGTATTTTGATGCAGCGACCTGTCTCTCAGGACCTCTGTCTTGCTACCGCAAGGATCTTGTGCTGAAGTATCTGGACGATTGGCTGAACCAGACCTTTCTCGGACAGAAGGCGACGTTTGGGGACGACCGCAGCATGACGAATTTTATCCTGCGTCATCATCGGACGACGTATCAGGACTCTGCCGTCTGTATGACGATCGTGCCGCGCTCCTATCATGTATTCCTGCGCCAGCAGATGCGATGGAAACGTTCGTGGCTGCGCGAGTCACTGATCGCCTCTAAGTTCATGTGGAAGAAAGAGCCGTTCATGTCGCTCGGGTTTTACATGGGCGTCCTTGTTCCGATCGCCGCACCGATCATCGTGCTCTACAACTTTCTCTATGTTCCGATCATGCACCGTGTATTCCCGACGAGCTTTATCATTGGCATGATGATGATGGCGCTGCTTATGAGTATGGCGCAGCTTCTTATCCGACGGAGTACGACGTGGATCTATGCGCTGTGGTTCTGCATCTACTATGAGGCTGTGCTGCTCTGGCAGATGCCTGTCGCATGGGTCACATTTTGGAAGACAACGTGGGGTACGCGTCTCACACAGGCAGATCTGGAGGAGCTGAAAAAGAAGCAGGAAAAGGAACAGGCGAAGAAGATGGAAATGGGAGGGGTAGGATGAACGAGAGGGAAGCCCCGACGAATGCCCCCGTAGAAATCGGTCATGAGGATTTTACAAGACGGAAGAACCGATGGAAAAAGGTACGTGTCTGCATGCAGTTTGTCATCCTGATTGCGGCAGTCTATGTCATTGTGAATCTCTTCTTTACATTCAAATCCTATGTAGCGTTTACAAATGATGATGTCAGTGACGTGGATCAGGGCTTTATTGCACTTTCGTACTTCGGTGTCGACCGTATCGGCGATACGAGCACGCTCATTGGCAAGGAGCAGCTGCGCCGGCAGCTGACGGAGCTGCGGGATCAGGGCTATGTCACGATCACGCAGAAGGACATCCTCGACTACTACCGCAACGGGAAGCCGCTGCCGCCGCGCTCCCTCTATCTGATGTTCGAGGATGGGCGGCGGGATACGGCGATCTTCGCGCAGGAGATCATGGAGGATCTGAACTTCAAGGCGACGATGATGACCTATCCGGAGAAGTTCGCGCAGAAGGATCCGAAATTTCTCATGCCAAAGGATCTGCACGAGATGGAGGAGTCCTCATTCTGGGAGATGGGGACAAACGGATACCGTCTGGAATACATCAATGTGTTCGATCGCTACAATAATTTTATTGGGGAAATCGATCCGCTGCGGTTTGATATGGTGCGCCCCTACCTCGGACGACGTTACAATCACTATCTGATGGATTACATCCGCGACAAGGATGATCTTCCGACGGAGAGCGAACGCCATATGAAGGCGCGTGTGAGCTATGATTACATGCGCCTGCGTGATATCTATGAGAATGAACTCGGCTATGTGCCGCAGACACATGTCCTGATGCATGCGAATACGGGGCGTTTCGGCAATCATCCGCTGGTCAGCGCGGTCAATGAGCGTTGGATTCGCGATCTCTTTCCGATGAATTTCAATCGTGAGGGTTTTGTGCTTAATGAGCGGGGAAGCAGCCTCTACGATCTCACACGGATGCAGCCGCAGCCGTATTGGCCGATCAATCACTTACTTATGCGGATCAAATACGATACGAATGACGATCTTGTGTTCGTGGAGGGGGAGCAGGAGACCCGCAGGGCGTGGGAGCTGCTGGAAGGAGCGCTGGAAGCGCATGATGAGTCCCTGATCCTCACGACGCTCCCGGAAGGAAACGCACTTGTACGTCTGCAGGAGGGAATGGAGCTGCGTGACCTGCGCTTTGAGGCATATGTCGAGGGCAATGCCTTTGGCGCGCAGCAGGTCTATCTGCGCAGCACATCGGACTGCAGCAATGCGATCCGCGTGCAGCTGGTCAACAATCAGCTTGTGGTCGAGGAGATCATCGGCGGTTCGGAACGTGAACTCTATCGGGAGAAGCTGCCCGTCATTCTGGAGGAGACGATTCCGTCCGTCGAGGAGGATCGTCGTGATGCGATGGTGCGCGAGAACGAGGCGTTTGCGCGCTATGCACCGTCGCCCATTGCCGCGCGGGAATACCTCGGACGTGCCGAGGCATTGCGTGATACGCCGGTTGCGACCGTCGCAGATGGTGCGGAACCGTACGAGGGCACGCAGAGCTTTCATCGGCGCAGCAAACATAGGATGGCGATTCTCCTGCGCGATGATCTCCTGTCCGTCGAGATCGACGGACATATGGGGCCACAGGAGCTGCCTGTGCGCCTCACAGAGCGGGGCAGTATTTTCCTCGGCGCTTCATGGAAGGGAGCTGCGTGGAGTCAACGAAATCTTGCGGATGATGTATATGACGGTATCTTTCATAAGGTCCGGCTTCTTGCGCATACGGGGCGCGACGCCGGTGAGGGGCGTGTGCTCTATACGAGCGAGTATACAGGTTGGGAAAAGACGAAGAAGAATATGAAAGAGCGATGGGATGCGCTCATCGCTTGGTTCTTGGAGTATTTGTAAGAGATGAACAAAGGAGAATACCCTATGCGGCCCGGCATGATCTGCCTGCTGTTTGCTGCGAGCGTGCTGCTCGGCGGATGCGTGGAAGCGGAGCCGCTCAGGAGTGGTCCGCACCCGCTGGTACATCTGACGGCATGGCAGACCTATTGGGATATGGAGGGGGGCAGGAACGACTATGACCTGCTCCGCAAAAAGATGGACGCTATTTCCTATTTCGCTGTCGCCTATGACGAAAATGATGCTCTCTATGTGCCGGAAGCGGTTCGTGCGATGGCAGAAACATATAAGGGGAAAAAAATTGAAACATATCTGAGTTTCACAAATGACATTGTGGGGAAGCGTCGTTTGGAAAAGGACAGGGAACTCCTGTGGCGTCTGCTTGGCGATGATGCCGCCCTCGACCGTACGGTCGAGGGAATTGTCTCGCTTGCAGCCCAATTCGGTGTGCGCGGCGTGGAGCTGGACTATGAGAACTTTGCGAAGGATGAGAAGCTGTTGCAGCGTTATCTGGTCTTTACCTATCGTCTGTCGACAGCGTGTGTGCATCAGGGGCTAAAGCTGCGTATCGTTCTCGAGCCGTCCGTACCGTTTGATGCCGGCTTTGCAAAAGGACCTGAGTACGTCGTCATGCTCTACAATCTCTATGGCAAACACAGCGGACCCGGGGCGAAGGCGGACGGTGCATTCATCGAAAAGACGCTTGTGAGGATGGAGGCTCTGCCCGAAAAGCGTGCCGTTGCCTTTGCGACGGGGGGATGTCTCTGGCAGGATTACGGTCTCTTTGGACGAAAGAGTGGTGAGTGTCGTTTTATCACGGAACGAGAGGCGGTCGATCTTGCGAAAAAACACCGTGTCATGCCTGAACGGGATGAGGAAAGTGCCGCGCTGCACTTTCGCTTTGATGCGGACGGACATGAAACAGAGGTATGGTATGCAGACAGCGAAACGCTGAATACCTGGATCACGCTCGCTGCCAACCGCGGCATCTCATCTGTGAGCATCTGGCGGCTCGGCGGAAATGTGGATCTTGGACAGGTGCATAACAAATAAAAAACTTTTCGATGAAAAGGAGGGCGATGATGCGGCATAAGAATGTAGTTTGTATTCTCATCGGCATATTCTGTCTCCTTGGGCTGTGCACCGATATGCGTGCGGCGGCTGCGGCAGACTATGCGGCACTGCGCATTGCGAACGGGGGGCGAATTGCACACGCGCAGCGGTTTATCACCTCGGTAAAGCCGGCCGTCATTTTTACCTTTGGCGGGTTGTCAAAGCAGGAGGCACTGAATGATATTCTGCATGAGATGGAAGCGCAGGGGATGCGTGGGACGTTCTTTGTCACGGAGCGCGAACTCCAACGCAATGGTGACAATATTGCCCGCATTGTCGCTGAGGGGCAGGATCTCGGCGTAGGTCTGCGCCCCGTGGAAGGGGCGGATTTTGCGGACTACTGTGCACAGATCGAGCGCATTCAAACGGCACTTCGGACGCGTTACGGCACTGAGACGAATGTTGTGCGTCAGATGTCGGGGGCGGAAGAAGATGTGATTGGTGAGGCTGTTTCTGCGATGGGATGCGTTCTCGTCGGGCAGAGCGTCAATATTGTGCAGTCCAAGCATAAGAATGCACAGAGCGCAGAGGAGGTGATGCCGCAGTTGTTTGGGCGGTGGACGACATCACTGAATCGCGGTGCGATTGTCTATCTGCGCACGGACTTTTACACGCGCCCTGCGCTCGCGGCGGAGATGCTGCATGCGGTGGTGACGGCAAAGGTGGATAACATCGCCTACACGAGTTTCGGTTCTGCAGGCGCACAGGCAATGCACGAGCGGGAGGCATCGCGCTATGCGATGATCTCGGTTGCGGATGGACTGCGTGATACAGCGGCATGTTATACGTATCCCGTAGATTTGAGCGCGCTGCCCGAGGAGATGCGTCCCTGCGTGCGCTCCCCCTTGCTGGAGGGAAGGGCGTTTTCGAAGGAGTTCTTCAAACGGTATATTGGTGCGCCCGAGGTCGGTGAGAATGACCGTATGCTCGGATTTTCGCGCAGTGAGATTGCACAGGCGGATCAGACGGGCATTGTCAAAACGGTTGCGGACAATACGGTCTTTCTGACGTTTGACGACTGGGGCAGCGACGACACCATCAATCATCTGCTCTACGTCCTGCGTAAACATGAGGTGCATGGGACATTCTTCGTCATTACATGGAACATCCACAACAACCCGAATCTTTTGCGTGCGATTGCAGCGGAGGGGAATGAGATCGGCAGTCATACGGACGGACATAAACCGATGACGATTCAGGACGAAAAGGGGCGGCAGATTCCCGTACAGAATCCGGAGGAGTACGATGAGGATGTGCGTTCTTCCTATGAAAAGCTGGCGGCGACCGTTGGCGACATGAAGCTGCCGTCGGGACGATACGTGCTTACGCGTCTCCTGCGCCCGCCGACGCTTGCCGTCAGTCGTATGGGCGTTGCGGCGATTCTGAACAATGGATTTACCTATGTGGTCAACGGCAGTGGCAGCACGGAGGACTACGATGCAGTTACGATGGAATCCCTCGTCGGCATCATGCACCGCCTGACGCATGAAACAGACGGTTCGGTGAAGCGCGGTGCGATCCTCGTCATGCACATGAGCTCGACTGCTGCGCGGACGGCGGAGGCCCTCGATATCCTCCTTACAGCGAATGACGCACTGCCCGAGGGACATCCCGGCAAGTTTAAGATCGGACTGCTCGGCGACTATCTCACGGGTGACTACGATCAGACGATGAAGCAGGTGAAGCCTGCGGCAGGATATAAACTTCACTAAAAAACCCCTTGAACAACTCCGTTGGTCGGAATTTGTTCAAGGGGATTCTGTTTGTCTCAGCCGCGGTTACGCCGTGCAAGGATGCGGATGACTTTTGCCCCTGTACTCTTGATCTTGCGGATCGGGGCGACGCGTGTCGTGGTCTTCGGACGAATCTCAGAGGGCGAGCGGAAATCTCCGCGCCTGAGATGGGTGGTTTTTGTTTTTTCGGGTTGAAATGCGTTGCGCAGAGTGCGTGCGATCGGGTCGAGCGCCGCGTCCTCCATGCAGAGATAAACGTCGAGCGAGACATGGTGCAGGTCGGGATGGACATGCAGTGCCAAATGCCCGTCCGGCAGAAGCGCCATGAGTGAGATGTGTCCGCTTTTCTGCACATCGCTGATGATCTGCAGGGGAACGAGATCGAGTTCTCTGAGTGCATCGGAGACTTTTGTACGCAGCTCTTCCTCGCTGCTGCATTTGCCGGCCTTGCAATTATAAAAATCCACTGTCAGCATCCTTGATTGAATGTTCATGCGCATCCGTCTCCTTACACAGTGTATATCTTGTTCTCATTATAGAGGAAAGGACGGCGTACGTCAAGAAACATGGTCGAATTGTCCTAAATGGATGTCCGTCCATATGAATTGCTTTTCCCAATAAAATCTCATGGAAAAATATACGCGCTTATGCTATACTGATTCTGCACGCCTGATGGGCGGCGCAATGGAATTATTGATACGAATACATCTTAACTTGACGGAAGGAGACTTCTTTTATAATGTTTGGTCTTTTTGGTGGACACGATATGGGGATTGACCTCGGAACGGCAAATACACTGGTACATGTCAAGGGGCGCGGCATCGTTCTGCGCGAGCCCTCTGTTGTTGCAATAAAGAGTGATTCGGGTGATGTTCTTGCGGTGGGCGAGGAAGCGAAGCAGATGATCGGTCGCACGCCTGGCAACATTGTCGCGATTCGTCCGATGAAAGACGGTGTGATTGCGGATTTCGACGTGACGCAGGCGATGCTGAAATACTTCATCCGCAAGGCAATGCGCTCGCGGTCATTTGTGCGTCCGCGCGTTGTGGTCGGCGTTCCCTCCGGTGTCACGGAGGTGGAGAAGCGTGCGGTCATTGACGCGGCACAGCAGGCAGGTGCGCGTGAGGCGTATCTGATCGAGGAGCCGATGGCGGCGGCGATTGGCGCGGGGCTTCCGGTGGAGGAGGCAACGGGCAGCATGGTTGTCGATATTGGCGGCGGCACGACGGAGATTGCGGTCATCTCGCTCGGCGGTATCGTGACGAGTCGTTCCATCCGCATCGGCGGCGATGAGATGGACTCGTCGATCGTGCAGTACATCAAGCGGATGTATAATCTCATGATTGGTGAGCGCACGGCGGAGGAGATCAAGATCACCGTCGGCACGGCGATTGTCACCCCCGATACAGATCGTACCATGGATATCCGTGGGCGCGACCTTGTAAGCGGTTTGCCAAAGACGCTGACGATCCATGCGAAGGAGATTCGCGAGGCTCTGAACGAGCCGATCTACAAGATCATCGACGCGGTAAAGGGAACTCTTGAAAAGACACCGCCGGAACTTGCGGCGGATGTTATGGATCACGGCATCATGATGACGGGTGGCGGTGCGCTGCTCATGAATCTGGACAAGCTGCTCTCACATGAGACGGGGATGCCCGTACTCGTGTCGGAGGACGCGCTCTCCTGTGTCGGCGAGGGGACGGGACGTACCCTTGAGAACATCGGTCTTCTCAAGAACGTTGTCATGTCCTCGAAGAAGTTGAAGCAATGATTGACCGAATCGGACGGGCAAGGCAGGCGGGACGGAAGATATGGGCACTGCTCTTCGTTCTGCTCGCTCTGTTCTGCGTCATTTTCTTTGCCGCCCGTGGACGTTTTCAGGCGACCGCATCGACGAGCACAGTGGGAACGGTGCTTGCGCCGTTCGAGATGGCATTTTCCTTTGTAGGACAGCAGGTTCGCCATGTGACCTCGAATCTTTGGGAAATTGCAACGGTACATGAGCAGAATCAAATGCTCAAAAATGAGGTCGAGCAGCTGCGCCGGCAGAATACGATGGCAGAGGAATATGCAGCGGAAAATGTGCGTCTGCGTGAACTCCTCGCGTACAAACAGGCGGCGCAGCAGTTCGATCTTCTTGCAGCGCGCGTCATCGGGCGTGATGCGGCACTCTGGACGAGTACGATCGTTGTGGACCGCGGATCGAAGGACGGCGTACGTGAAAATATGCCCGTGGTTACGGGCAAGGGATTGGTGGGCCGCGTAACGGAGGTTGCTCCGCTCTCGTCGAAGGTGCAGCTGATTCTTGATGTGCGTTCTTCGGTCGGCACACTTGTCCAACGCACGGAGTCGCGTGTGACGGGCATCGTCACGGGGACGATGGATAATCCCTATATGCCGCAGATGGTGAACATCCCGCGCAATGCGGATGTGCAGGACGGTGATGCCGTTGTTACCTCTGGTTTTGGTGGCATCTACCCCAAGGGAATTCCCGTGGGCAGCATTGTCTCGCAGCACAGTGACGACACGGGACTTTTGAAGGTTGCTATCATTGAGACGGCGGTAGATTTTCAGCGCCTTGAGGATGTGGCGATCATCACGGCATCGCGCGAGGCTCCGCCGGCTCCGATTCAGCCGACACCGCTCAGTCCGGGGGCGGCTGCTGCGGCGCAGATCTCTGCAGAACAGGCAAAGGCGGCGGGGCAGTGAAGAAATACAAGTTTTTTTTCGTGTTTTTTATTGCTCTGTTTGTCCTGCAATTTTCTTTTTTGCCGCTGGTATCCGTTTATGGGATTGTTCCCGATTTGCTCCTCCTTGCAACGGTTTCTTACGCTTTTCTGCGCGGCAGCGTGTGGGGGGGATTTGTCGGTTTTGCCCTTGGCATGGTGGAGGATCTGAGTGTCGGATCGTTTTTCGGGCTGCACGCATTCACGTTGACGCTGATCGGACTCTTTTTCGGACGTTTCTCTGATCGCGTGTTCAAGGAACAGTTCTTTCTCCCGATTACAGCATCGGTTGCGGCAACCTTCGCAAAGTATGTGATTTCTGCGATGCTTGTATATTTGCTTGGCTATCATTTTAACCTGTTTTTGCATATGGGACGTGTACTCTTTATTCTGCTCCTGTTTCAGCTGATCTTTGCATATCCGATTCACTGGGCGACCTTCCATTTGGATAAGCGCGTACGCGACCCCGAGCGTTAGAATGCATTTCTCGGAGTGTAATTGTGAACGAAAATGAAGATTTTAGCGGACGTCTGCAATTCTTAAACTTTGTGCTTGTGCTTATCATTGTGGTGCTGATCGGACGGGCGGGCTATCTGCAGGTCTATGACGGCGCGTTTTATGCGCGTCTTGCCGAGGGGAACCGCATCCGCATTATCCCAGCGGAGGCGGCACGCGGGACATTCTATGACCGTAACGGCGAGCTGCTCGTGACGAACCGTCCCGGTTTTGCGGTGTCACTGCTTCCCCTGACCGAACCGATTTCGCCCGAGGTGATTGCGCGTGTATCCAAGCTTATCAATGTGCCGGTGGAAGAGATTCAGCAGAAAATTGACGCGCATGTGGGCTTTGATCCGATCCGCATTAAGACCGACGTGCTGCCCGATATTGTTACGATTATTGAGGAGCAGAAGGACAACTACCCCGGTGTTGTAATCGAAGTTCTGCCGATTCGTGACTATATTTATGGAGAATATGCGGCGCATGTATTCGGCTATGTGAGCGAGATTAACGAGGAGGAACTGGAACGCCGCAAGGATGATGGCTACAAGTCGGGCTATATCATCGGGAAATTTGGTCTTGAACGCATCTACGATAAGGATGTGCGCGGCATCAACGGCGGTGACCAGGTCGAGGTGGATGTATCGGGGCGGCCCATACAGCTGCTCGGGCGGCAGTCGCCTGTTCCCGGCAACGATCTCGTCCTGACGATCGACAAGCACCTTCAGGAGGCAGCAGAGCAGGCGGTAGACGCCCAACTTGCGTTGGTGCACGCGTATGCTGCTGCTGCTGTCGTGATGAATCCGCAGACAGGTGAGGTGTTGGCGATGGTCAGCCGTCCCGCGTTCAATCCGAATCTTTTTGCGGGCGGTATCTCCACGCTGAACTGGAATGTATTGAACAACAATCCCTATCACCCGATGGACAACAAAGCGATTACGGGCGAGTATCCTCCCGGTTCGACATTCAAGATTGTAACGGGCACGGCGGCGCTCGCCGAGCACAAGGTGACACCGCAGGAAAAGATATTTGATTCGGGGCATCACTGGATCATCCCGAAGACGAATGCGGGCGGCGAGGCGCTCGGCTGGATCAACTTCCAGGAGGCGATGGCGCACTCGGACAATGTCTACTTTTATGAGATGGGCAATCGCCTTGGCGTCGATGCACTGGAACGCTATGCGCGGATGTTTGGGTTGGGTGAACGCACGGGGATTGATCTGCCATATGAGGCAGAGGGGCTCGTGCCGAACCGCAAGTACAAGGCGGACAACTACGAGGACGGTGAGTGGTATCTCTCCGAGACGTTCGATGCGGCGATCGGGCAAGGCTTCAACCTTGTGACCCCGCTGCAGGCGGCGATGGTGATGGGGGAGATTGCGGCGAACGGCAAGCGTTATCAGCCGCATCTCGTCCAGCGAATTGTGGATGTCCATGGGAATACGGTGCGCGAGTTTCAGCCGAAGCTGCTCTCAGAGTTGGATGTGAGCCCGTCCGTCATTCGCAATGTGCAGGAGGGACTGCACAGCGTGACAAAAATCGGTACGGCGGCAGGCGTGTTTGCCGGATTCCCGATCGATATCGCAGGCAAGACGGGCACGGCGGAGAATTCACAGGGACGCGACCACGGCTGGTTTGTGGCGTATGGTCCCTATGCAAATCCGACGATTGTTGTCGCGGTGATCGTGGAGCAGGGCGGCTTTGGTTCGCTGTCTGCGGTGCCGATCGGACGCAGGATTATGGAGGCGGCATTTCGACTGGATCGTGTTCCGCAGGATGCAGGGAAGAAATGAGGGACGGAAATGAGCGAGGATAAGATCAAAATCAAAGGGGAGAACGGCGGGCTCATGCTTGGATTCCCCGCCGATATGGATTTTTCGGAGATCGTGGCGGAGCTGGGGGCGAAACTGGAATCCGGTTCGGGTTTCTTCCTGCGCGGTACATTGGTGCGTGTTCCAAGGGATCGCTTTGCGAAAGAAGAATTTGCCGAGCTGCAGGAACTCTTTCGGACCCATGGGCTGATCTGCCGTCTGGCAAAACCAGAAACGGTTGCTCCCTTCGTGCCTCCTGCTGCCGCGCATCCGCGTGAAGTAGAGCCCGTGCCGCCGCAGGAAAAACCACAGGAAGAACTGCAGCGTATGCTCGTCATCGACAAGACCTTGCGCGGCGGTCAGGCGGTGGAGACGGAAGGCTCTGTCATTGTCTTTGGAAATGTCAACCCAGGTGCGCAGATCACGGCGGGCGGCAGTGTGGATATCCGCGGCACATGCCGTGGTGTGATTCATGCGGGTGCCGCAGGGGACTCGACTGCGTTTATTATTGCAGATCATCTGATGCCGACACAGATCCGTATTGCGAACTATGTTGCGCGTTCGCCGGATGAGCCGGAGGACTCAGGAAAGGCGGAGCGCGCCTATGTGAAGGACGGTCAGATCGTCATTGAGCCAATAGAGAGGTAGGTTTTGAAATATGAGTGATATCTACGTGGTGACATCGGGAAAGGGAGGCGTCGGAAAGACAACGACGACGGCGAATCTGGGCGTGGGCTTTGCCATGCGCGGAAAGAGCGTCGTTCTCATCGATACGGATACGGGGCTTCGGAATCTCGACCTCCTGCTCGGACTCGAAAACCGCATCATGTATGATCTGGTTGACGTGACTTCGGGACGAGTGCCGTACAAGAAGGCACTCGTGCGTCACAAAAAATATGACTCGCTCTTTCTCCTGCCGACCTCTCAGGTCAAGGACAAGAGTGCGGTGAATCCCGATGAGCTTGCGACGCTCTGCGATGAGCTGCGCCGCTCCTACGATGTCATCATCATCGACTGCCCCGCCGGCATTGAGCAGGGGTTCAAGACGGCAATCGCGGCTGCCGATACGGCGATCGTCGTGACAATGCCGGAGATCTCGGCAGTGCGTGATGCAGACAAGATCATCGGCGAGCTGGGGCGCGCAGACAAGGAGGATATCCGCCTCATCGTCAACCGCATCCGTCCGAAGATGATTGAAAAGGGCGATATGCTCGATATGGACGATATTGATGAAATCCTTTCCGTCAGCTGCATCGGTCAGATTCCGGACGATGAGATGGTTGTAACGAGTACGAACCGCGGTGAACCCTGCGTCACGATGCCGGATTCTCCTGCGGGGCAGGCGTACCTCGACGTGGTTGGACGTCTCTCAGGCGAGGAGATTCCGTTCCGCGAGTTTGCGAAGGAAAGTATCTGGGAGTCGATCAAGAGCAAACTCTTTGGGAAAAAGTAAGGAGGGGACAGCGTGATTGAAATGCTGAGAAAGCTTCTTGGAAAAAAGGAAACTTCCGGCGACGTTGCGCGCCGTCGTCTCCAGCTGGTTATCATCAACGATCGAGCGAATGTCTCGCCGGAGATTATGGACAATATGCGCGCGGAGATCATTCAGGTAATCTCGAAGTATATGTATATTGATACGCGCGAGATGGAATTTTCCCTCGAAAACGAAAATGACACGATGGCACTTGTCGTCAACATCCCTGTCGTCAGTGTTCAGCATGGTGGCAGTGATATCTCAAGGCGCAGACGATGATTCTCTCAAAACGTCTCCTGCGCCGTACGGATCTGACACTGATTGCGGCTACGGCGGCAATCGTCATCATGAGCCTCGTCATCATCGGCAGTGCAACCCATGTCAACACGCCAAGCGAGGAGCGCTACTGGTTCGTTCAGCGGCAGGGCATCTCGATCATTGTAGACATCGCACTTGCGGCATTCCTGATGAACTTCGACTACAAGATCCTGCAGCGTTACGGCAACCATTTCTACGTGTTTAATCTCGTGCTCCTAATCCTTGTTATGCTGATCGGGCAGACAGCACTTGGTGCACAGCGGTGGATCGCACTCGGCCCTATCAGCATACAGCCCTCGGAGTTCTCGAAGCTCATCATGATTATCGCGCTTGCGGCGATGATGGAAAAGCGCGGCAGGATACATACGCTCAGTGATCTCGCGCCAGTCGCGACATATGTCGGCGTACCGTTCCTACTTGTCTTAAAGCAGCCGGATCTTGGAACATCGCTTGTCTTTCTTGCGATCTTCTTCGGCATGGTGTTTGTCGCTGGGATTCGTCTGCGCATCCTCTTTGCCATTTTCGGTCTGGGGCTGGCGGCACTGCCTGTCCTCTGGCATTTTTTGAAGGACTATCAAAAGATGCGCATTATGGTGTTCATGGATCCGAATGTCGATCCGCTCGGTGCGGGCTATCACATCATCCAGTCGAAGATCGCGATTGGCTCGGGGCTGCTCTTTGGCAAGGGGCTGTTCGGCGGAACGCAGAGTCAGCTGAACTTCCTGCCCGAGAACCATACGGACTTCATCTTCTCTGTTGTGGGAGAGGAACTGGGCTTCGTCGGTTGTACCGTTCTTCTGCTGCTCTATCTCATCGTGCTCTGGCGCGGCGTGCGGATTGCACAGAATGCGAGCGATACGTTTGGTCGGCTGCTCGCAGTCGGCATTACGTCGATGATCGCATTCCATGTGCTCGTCAATGTCGGCATGACGATGGGAATTATGCCCGTTACGGGCATCCCGCTCCCACTGATGAGCTACGGTGTGAGTTCGCTCACAACCAATATCATGGCAATTGCCATTCTGCTGAACATTCAGCTGCGACGACAAAAATTACTGTTTTAGGGAATCGCTGATAAAATGAAGTCTGCCAGATTGGCGTAGATTTTTTCGTCCGAACAAGGCGGAAAACCGGACGCAGAGTGGTGCTCTGTGGAGGATTTTCCGCCGAAGTGCGGGCAAAAAAGATGCGTCAAGATAGTAGTGCTGAATTTATCAGTGCTTCCTGAGACTTTCTGAGGCTGTGCGCCTTCGCGTGGCAGTCTCTTTTCTTTTCTGTGTATATATTGATGTATGGGGGATAATGAAACAATGGTGCAGCTCGATCACAGCATCCTGCAATCGGTACTGAAACCTGCGCGGTATACGGGTGGTGAATGGAATGCCGTGCATAAGGATTGGTCATCGGTTCAATGTAAATTCGCGCTTGCGCTGCCCGATGTCTATGAGGTTGGCATGAGCAATCTCGGGCTTGCCATCCTCTATGAGATTCTGAACCGCCGTGCGGATATTGCAGCAGAGCGCGTCTATGCCCCATGGGTCGATATGGAGGAGAAAATGCGCGAGCGGGGAATTCCTCTTTTCTCCCTTGAGAGCCGCCACCCGATTGCGGAGTTCGATTTTCTCGGTTTTTCGCTGCAATACGAGATGATCTACTCAAATGTGCTGAATATGCTCGACCTTGCGGGGATCCCGCTCTATGCACATGAGCGCGGAGACGATATGCCATTTGTCATGGGCGGCGGACCGTGCGTCTACAATGTCGAGCCGATTGCGGACTTCTTCGATTTCTTCGTGATCGGAGAGGGCGAGGAAGTTCTTCTTGAGATATGCGATGCTTTTATTGCGTGGGATTCCGCAGGAAGGGCCGGCGGACGCAGAGGCTTCCTCACGCGGCTTCTCTCGGTTGATGGCATCTATGTGCCCTCGTTCTATGAGCCTGTCTATGATACGGCAGGCAATTTCCGCGAACTGCGTCCGCTGCACCCCGAGGCACGTCCCGTGATCTACAAGCGCGTCGTGCGGGATATGAATGCAGTTATGTCCGTAGAGCATCCGCTTGTGCCCTATATGGACATCGTGCACAACCGCATGATGATGGAGCTCTTTCGCGG
>ERZ772955.963-NODE-963-length-20107-cov-2.903750_pt1 | contig 20107 bp, 9 predicted proteins | sample MGYA00511133_ERZ772955 | MGnify/ENA primary metagenome ERZ772955 (study PRJEB29015, sample SAMEA2737914) | human oral metagenome | biome: human oral; feature: human-associated habitat; material: dental | place: China | collected 2149 ... | reverse complement strand
TGGATTCAGAAACGCCTTTTCGGAAAGCGTAAGAACGAGATCGCTTTCCAACCAACGTACCCGACCCACACATAAAATCGACGAAATTGCTTCTGCCATCCCATCCGGCAAGTAGCAGCATACCGGCTGCTAATGCTTCGTTCATAGGTGCTTTGGTCTGTGCCACTCGATAGCCTCTCTTGTGCAGACTCTCTCCCGACGAATCGAGAGCGATAGTACAAACATTGTCGGATATGTGGATATGTACCGATATATCGGGGTTGGTGAGGCGTACCGAAGGGCGTTTGCCATACTTTTCGTTGAAAAAGTCGACAATAGCATCTTTGGTGCGATACGATACGAATAGAGAGTTTTTGAAATTGTCGGAAGTTACCACAGACTTCACTAAAAGCGTCTGGTCTACAGTCATATATGTATCCCAATTTATTTTTTTCACCTCTCTGTATATGGTATCGGCATCGGTAGCCTCGAAAGTTCGAATGATTTTCAGCACTCGTGAAGCAGTCCTAAGCCACAGATTGGCACGATACATAAGGGCTAAATCACCCTCGAACGATACGGCTCTATGCTCTTTCTTTACGTTGTCGGCTCCAAGTCTTTTGACCTCTTCGTACAATACGTCTTCGAGTGACTGAAATGTCTTTGCGATATATTTCATTGATTATAGGTTGCTTTTATTGTTTCTGCGATATAATCGACATGTTCACCTCAAATGTACGACTATAATTTTCGACCCAGCCTACTAAGGCAAATTTTATATTACTACTGCCGAAAATATTTTTTATTATACGATATATATACTTGATATCGAGCTCTTCTACAACAAAAAACGACGTCTCTCCACAGAACTTATTGCGAATAGCAACCTCGCCCGCACAAATATTGGGCAAAGTATATACAAATAGCGACGGAGATGGATAGTAATCGTCGTTGGACTGTATAGTTTTCTGATAATCAATATCTACAGCAAGAGACGACGAAGAGTTGAAAAACACAACAGCTACATCGTCGCGCGAGACGAAACGTTCGCCGTAGCCATTCAGAAGTCTTTCGGAGGCTACGAAAGCCATTTTCGAGAGTGAATCCATCTTGAAAAACTTCGGGTAGTCTACCCCAAGTCGCCTGTATTCATCGACTATCTCTCGCTGGTCGTTGAAAGTAAGACAGAGGTGCCGTTCGATAGTAAGCCCCATAAATTATAAGCAGGTATAATCTATAAAATTAGATTGTTTCGAGTATACGGATTGCTATTTTGCTCTGGGATGAGCTTCGTTGTACTGTTTTTGGAGTTCTTTGAAAGAAATATGGGTATATACCTGAGTAGCAGCAAGCGAGGAGTGTCCCAAGAGCTCTTTTACGGTATTGAGTTCGGCTCCGTTGTTTAGTAACGTAGTGGCAAATGTGTGTCTAAGAGTATGAGGCGAGTGTTTTTCGTTGGTAGTAATCAGACTTAACTGTTTTTTCACGATATCGTATAAAGCTTTATCATATAGCTGTTTACCATTACGTTTTATAACAAACAGATATCCACTACTATTACCTACCTCTCTGTTTCTACATTCTATATATTGTTTTATCTGATTCTCAAGCTCTTCTCCGAAAGGGACGATACGCTCTTTTTGTCTTTTTCCGAATATTTTTATAGTCTTGCGGTCGAAGTCTATATCTTTGTCTTTCATATCTATAAGCTCTCTTCTACGCATACCAGTCTGGTAGAGTATTTCTATTATCAGAGCATCTCGCTGTTCCTCGAAATCTCGGTCGTCCATTACTTTGGAGGTCTGTAGTTTATCTATATCTTCTTCGGAGAAAAACACAGGTAAACTCTTTATAAGCATAGGATTGATGACTGTAACAGGATTTGCATCGACAATATTTTTTTTCAGGAGATATTTGTAAAACATCTTTACCGAAGAGAGTTTACGACATACGGTACGTGCCGATAGTTGACGTTCGAACAGGCTTGCCACCCACGACCGAATATCTTCACGTTCGGCATTTTCGATATCGTTGCTATTGTTGAGCTGAGTATAATACTCTATAAACTGCCCTATATCGTTAGCATACGAAGAAACTGTATGAGCCGAATAGTTTTTCTCATACAGTAGATATTTCAAATACTCCTCTAGCATATTTGTAGGATTGCTCTCTTATTCTTCCTTAGCCCGCAGCTGCTGAACGTATATAGCGTGCATTTTTGCTTCACGCTTTACGACCGATGGCTTATCGAAAGCCTGACGGCGACGCAACTCTCTGACTACTCCTGTCTTTTCGTATTTACGTTTGAATCTTTTCAAGGCTCTTTCGATATTATCGCCTTCTTTAACCGGAATTATAATCATTTAATTTAGACTTTATATATTATAGTTTCTTCTGTATTTTTATATATGTAATACACTAAAATTACGACGTCGCAAAATTAATACTTTTTTCTTATCCGACAAAAAATAATTTGGCATTTTCAGCAACAATTGTCGCTCTTCTATCTTACCGTATAACTTAATTCCTAATATTCAGCCGCTCCCACCAGCACAGCGGGAAGATACGCCACACGGCTACAACCAACCGATATCTCCAGTCGATTATGGCGGTACGCTTTTTTTTCTTTATAGCTCGCACGATATGTCGGGCTACGTTTTGTGGCTTCATTAGCATAGGATAGTGCTTCTGGTCGTTGAGCAGGTCTGTATCTACAAACCCAGGAAGTATATCCGTAAATTTGATATTCAAGTGTTTGATGTGAGCCAACTGCGCAAGCGACTCCAAATATATACTTTGCATACGCTTAGTAGCTGAATATGAAGGAGCTACACCTATACCTTTGGTACCTGCTATAGAACTAATAATAGCAATATGTCCACCTCTATCGTTATTTTGCTCGAAATATTTATACACCATATCTATCATCCTGACAAAACCCAAACCGTTGGTATACAATGTATCAAGCTCTATTTCGATATCTAAGTTGGGATTCTGTTTGCCTACACCCGAAGCGTGAAAATAGAGGTCTATCCCGCCCATAGCGGATATGAGCTGTTGTAGGCGGTCGGGAGCATCGTCACGGCAAATATCGATAGTCTGTACAAATACTCTATCGGGAGCTAATCTTCGCAACTCCTCGAGCCTGTCTTCTCTGCGCCCGGCGATACCGATAGTCCAACCTTCGTCTAAAAGTAACTTTGCCACCTCAGAACCGATACCCGAAGTAGCTCCGACAATTACAGCCTTGTTCATCTGTCTTATTAACCTATAAAAATTTGCGTGGCGAAATTAGTAAAAATTTCCTACGTACGCAAAAAACTTAGGACAAACCTACAATCTACTCTAAATTACGGTCAATCATTTATTCAACAACACTTTATCGATAGCCTCTTTCAAAGCGTTTTTGGGCATCGCCCCTTGAGCCATCTGAGGAGCACCCTCCATAGGCACAAATAGCAAGGTAGGTATCGACTGTATACCGAAAGCAGCGGCAAGCTCTTGCTCTTCTTCGGTATTGATCTTATAAATATATATACTGTCGCCATATTCGGCGGCTAACTCCTCGAGTATGGGAGCTATCATCTTGCAAGGTCCACACCAAGAGGCATAGAAGTCTATTACGGCCGGTCGGTCGCCAAGATATTTCCATTCGTTAGGTGAGGTCTCATAGTCGGCTACTTTAGCGAGAAACTCACTTTTAGTAAGATGTATTGTCTGCATTTTTTTCTCTTTATTATTTGTATTTTGTTGATTATCACCACCTGAATTGCGGCAACACGATACTATGACCATTACTGCCGATAAGATAAAAGCATATTTAGTTTTTCTCATATTAATCTCTGATTTAATTACTATTATATCAATAAAACTCTAACATTAATACTTCGATACAAAGGTAATATATTTTATTCAAAAAGTCGACAACAACAATATAATATCGTTATTCTCAAAAAAAACGTCAAACCATTTAATTACAACCAATAAACCATACTCATTGAATCCTAAACACCGACACCATAATTCGATACCATACTTTTATATTTTTAGTACAAAAATCATAGAAAGATAGTATTGCCGTAAAAACAAACACGATGTATTTTCGCAAAATTTATCAATGAGTTATAAACATAAAAATTTAATCGTAATATGTATTCTAAAAGAAAAATACTCGTATGTGCCCTTGTAGCGGGCTTATTATTTACTTTTGCTGCGTGTAAAAAGAATAATTCGGTAGCAGTGACTATTTTAGCAAAATCGGAAGTTGCCATAAACGACTATTCGGACTTCACGGTAAGCATACAAGACCTTCGTACCGAGAAGGTTACCGAATACAAACTAAACTCCGAAGGGAAGTGCGAAGTGATGCTCGACAAAGCTTCGTACACCATAAGTATCAGCGGTAAAGTAGGCGGTGCATCATACTATGGAGTCGTAGAAAATCGCTCCATAACTCAGAAGGAGACGCTCGAAATAACGCTAACTAATACCATGACACAACAAGGCGGGCTCATATTCAAACAGTTGTTTTTCAACGGTGAAACCAATAGTGGACAAATGATGCATCCCGACCAATATATAATACTTTACAACAATACCGACAAAGTAGTATATGCCGACGGTATCACTTTCAGCTCGTCGATGCACAGCACACCAATCGGAGAAGACGTATTTACCAAAGAACTACCCGACTATGTCGTAGCTCAGCAATTTTATGCTATCCCCGGCGACGGTACACAATATCCCGTACAACCAGGAGGACAGATAGTAATAGCTCGCACCGCTATCGACCACAGCAAAAACTACGAAAATGCCGTAGACCTCTCGGGAGCCGACTTCGAAATTTATGAGCCCGATATGCCTTCCGATTTCGGAACAGACATAGACAACCCCGATGTGCCCAATTTGAAGATAATATTCACATACTACGGAATATTCAATATGCACCCGCGTGGCTTCCAATCGCATTTCTTATTCCGCCCCGACAAAGACTGGAAGACTTTCTTAGCCGAAAACAGATTCGAGTTTAAAGACAACAAGGGGCAGACTCGGTTTACATATAAAGTACCTACTGCTCTGATAATGGATGGAATAGAAACAGGTATGGAAGGTATGGTAAAGACAAAAGCCCTTCCTCCCTCGGTAGATAAAGGTATGAGCAAAGTAACAGGCTGCCATCGCCAAGAGGTAATAACCAGAAAAGAGCTATCGGGCAAAAAGTTACAAGACACAAACAACTCTACCGTAGACTGTGTACGCACTAAGGGACAACAGTCTTTCCCAAAAAAGAAATCGCAGTCGGCAGCAGGTTTTTATATGCAGGCACCCAAACCGACAGACAGAGTTTATACCGAAGCCGAATGCAACGAATTGTGGATTGGTAGCGGTAAAAACAACTTTTCGGGGCGTTAGAAAAATCATTTGTCGAAATGCGGAAGCATAAAGCTACCGTTCGACAACAGATAGAAAATATGTTAATATATTGGAATAGATATAATTTGAAAGTATATTAATTTGTCTCCAATACCGAAAATAGAGTAAAATCGGATATACCGAATAGATACGAAAGTGCGATTTGATGTATCCGATTTTTGTTTTTTATAGATTGAGCGAATACGGAGCGAATACGTAATACAAGAAATTATTCTATCGAAAAAATAAATAAGCAAAAAAACTACTACAATAATGCGTTTGATACTAAAGCAGTTATTAATAGTATCGATACCGATGATATTACTATCGGCAGATATATTTTCACAGCAGAGCCGACCTAATAAAACCATAGTATTCGAGGGTCAGGTAAAAAACAAGAAGACGGGCAAAGGCATCGGTTTTGCAGCCCTTATGATAGACGAACTTTCGCAAGGTATAGCCTGCAATGCCGGCGGACACTTCCGACTACCACATATAAAACCGGGGCGTTACAAGGTAGAAATATCGTGTCTCAACTACATACCGACGACGGTAGACATAGTACTCGACAACGACACTTCGGTAGTATTCTGGCTGCAAGAGCAGAGTTATACGCTATCGGGGGTAGAGGTGATGGCTACTTTCAGACCATCGAAAGGCAGCAATGCCATAATAGGACAGACCGCTCTCGAATATATCCAACCCGTATCGATAGCCGATGTATTCCTGCTATTGCCCGGCAATGTAATAGGAGACAATTCGATGCATCAGTTCAACCTCACTACGTCGCGTCAGGTCGGCTCCGACAAAAACACATCGCTCGGTATGGGCTTGATAGCCGACGGCATACCGATCACAAACGACGCTACAAGGTCGCAGCTGTACGGTGTCTCGGGCGACGACAACGTAGACCGCACCGTATACCGAAGAGGTGCTATCAATGCGGGTATCGATATGCGAAACATCTCTACCGACCATATCGAAAGTATCGAGATAATACGCGGAATATCTTCTGCCCAAGACGGCAATCTGAGTAGCGGAGCGATACATATCAATTCGCGAAAAGGGGTTACGCCGTGGAGGATAAGGGCAAAGGCAGACCCGCTAAACAAACTCATATACGTGGGCAAAGGCTTCAAGCTATCGGACAAAGCAGGTTCGTTGCATATCGGTATCGACGGGCTATCGTCTACTCCCGATGTCAGAGAGCGACTCGAGAGTTTCGTACGTGCAACCATGCAGGCAAACTATACCAACCAGATACTTACCTTCGACGACAAACCTCTCGATATATCGATAAAATGGAGCGGTACGTCGTCGATAAATAGCGTAAAGTCCGATGAACTTGTTGAAGAAAACGACGAATATTATATATCGAACTATTTTCGTACAATGCTATCGGCTACGGGCAAATGGCAGCTAAATATGCCTCTGATAAGCAGTATAGAACTTACCGGCTCGGCAGATATTACAAGAGACGTATTAGACCGTCACAAAATGGTACTAAGTTCGATGGGACCGATGAGTATGCCAATAAGCACCGAACCGGGCGAACACGAAGGAATATTCCTACCCGTAAAGTACTATTCTGACTATAAAATAGAGAATATCCCACTATATTTTTTCGCACGAATAAATTTAAATTCAATCTTTTACACCGGAAAAAAATTAAATCACAATATAATATACGGAGCGGAGATAAAGTCGAATAAAAATATCGGCACGGGAGCTATCGTAGACCCGCAACGTCCTCCATATCCGGGTAATAATACATTTATACGTCCTCGCCCCAATTATACGATACCTGCAATCGTCAACGGAGCTGTTTACCTCGAAGATAAAGCCACACTCGAAGTATCGCGCAAGGCGAAAGCCGATATTCGCTTTGGAGTGAGAGCCACACACATGTTCAACCTTCCGAGCGATTATGTCCTTAGCCATAAATTACTGATAGAGCCTCGTCTGCAAGCAGGTTTCACCATCAAAAGCCACACCGAAGGAGGTGTACCCGTATCAAATACGTTTCGCATAGGCTATGGCGAAGAAAATAAGCTACCTACACTCGATATGTTGTATCCCGATAAGCTGTATCGCGATTTTGTAGTATTAAACGCATATTACCAGCAACCCGACAGAGACCATCTGATAGTGAACACATACATCCACAACCCTATAAACCCTTTGCTCACAGAGAATAAAAACAGGAAAATAGAGATAGGCTGGGATTTTGTATACAATGGTTTCGAGGCGTCGATATCGGGCTTCTCAGAAGAGTCGAAAGGAGGGTTCAGCTATTTCTCGGAATACTACCCTATCGGATTTATGCGTTACGTCAACTTGAAACATACGGTTGTGTCGGGGCGCCCTACCAAAGACGACTACAACGAAGAGTATTACCGCGACTTCTCGATATTCCCTACCGTACACAATAGCGAGAAAACCATCAAACGCGGTCTGGAGTATCGCATAAAGACTCCTATGATAAAGGCTATCAGTACAAACGTGGAGCTAAACGGAGCATACTATCTCACCGTATACACACAGGGTATACCTGTAATGTATCGCCCCGATGTAAAAGAGCTCGGTCAGAAATATCCATACGTAGGCATATACGATGGCGATACATACATCTACCGCAGTCGGTTCAATACCAATATATGGGTAAATACACACATCAAAAAGTTTGGAATCATATTCACCAACTTCGTGCAAATAGTATGGTTTTCGACTGTACGCAACGGCAACGAAGAAGACGTATTACCATCGAAATATATAGACCTCGACGGCAATATACACGAAGTAGACAAAGCGGCACTCGCCACTACCGACGGCATACTGCGCTATCTCCGACGCGAGAGATCGGAGCTATATTACCGCACTACGACGAAACCCGTATCTATATTTATGAATTTGAAGGCAAGCAAAGAGTTTGGAAAGAATGTAAAACTATCGTTTTTCATAAACAATCTGATAGATATAAACCCATACTACAAGGCTGCCGATAAGACTACCGAACGAGAATGGGCAATCCCATTTTTCGGAGCCGAACTGACTGTAAATCTATAATAAAAACACAAAAAACAGATGACACATAGATATATAATATTATTAATCTGTATAATATCGGTATCGGCAAATTACAACATATCGTCGGCACAGACCGACCACACAACCCAGAGCACGATACTGACACTCTCACCCGCCGACTCTGAAGCGGAGCGGTTTCGGTTCGATATAGAGGCAAATATAGCCAATATCATACAACTACAGCCGGCAATGTATGATTTAGAGAATCTGTCGGGCGTATTCATACACCGCCCAAAGAGGATACAGCTCGATAGTACGCTCTCCGACAGCCTCTACCGCACGACTCACATAAGGATAAGGCATTCCGACGGCAATATCAAAGGCGACTACGTACCTCGCTATGGCAATTCGTTCAGAGACACCGAAGTAAATGCCGATGCCGTATACGGTACAGCCGGCAGCGGTACTATCTATGGCAGTATGTCGTTTTCCAAAGGCAAACACGGCGGATACGCTTGGAACGCCATACGCCACTCAGACCTATATACGCCATACCTCATAGCCGACTCTACGGGAGGCGATTACGAATACGAAAACTACTACGTATCGGGAGGTTATTCTTCGCGGCTGTCGCCCTCGCTATACTACGGCGTAGGAGGAGCTATCAGAGGTGAGGTAGCCGCGCGGCAGACCGACCCGAGGTGTGCCAACACCACAACGTGGCTCAACGTCGATGCCTCGGTAGCTCTGAAAATAGATACTGTACGCAACATAGCCGTACGCATATCGTACCTTCGCAATCAACAATATCTATCGCTATTCAACTGGCGTCCGAACCAACAAGACCGCTTTTTCGTAACATACGGCTTGGGCTATTACGACTTGCAAGCAAGCCCCGTTGCGTTCGGAATACGTAGAATGTATTATATCAACGGATTGCAGACACAGATTACATACAGCAATCTATACGGCAACGACTATAAGTCAGGTATAATAGCCGATATAAAATATTCATTCCTATCGATGACCTCCGAAGAGTCGAGTGCCAAACGGCTTTTCGGGTCAGACACTCACCACGTCGACGGAGAAGTATGGATAAAGAGCAGACCAAATAGCAGGTTGTCAATCACCTACGGCATACAGACAGAGAATCGTATCCGCTTCGGCAGAGAGAACATATATGAGATTTATCGCCCCGACGAACGATACCCTTCGATATACGACTTCCGTCTGATAGACGTACGCAAACGCTATTCGGAAATAATATCCGCAAGTATGCTACAAGGTAAATTGAGCTATGCCGTCGGAGGCAGGCTATCGGTAGAGGCTCTGCTCGGTATCGGATACGACTATAAGACAGAGTCTTACGACACACCTCCCGAAGACTGGGCAGTATTGACCGCATTGCCGTCGGTCGGCGTAGGTTTGCGAGGCGAGGGCGAGAGGTTCGAATGGAGGGCGTCGTGTAGGCTGGTAGACAAGATGCCGATAAACTATCGCTACAATATACGTTTCGGCGAAGATTTTCGGTTAGACTACCAAGAAACTTTCCTTCAGTATGCCTACTATGCCGACCGCTCTATAGCGCTATACGACGAACTATACTGCTCTTTTCGCCTCGAGAGATTCGTGCGTAGTATCGGACTATCGCTCAAGCACCATTGGCGTAGCGGGCAACGCCCCGACGATATAAAATACCAAGGTACTCCTCGTATAGCCTCGCCCCTGCTATCGACCCCGAAATACCATCGGATATTGAATTCGGAGCACTGGCTGAGCCTTTCGCTAATAGTATCTTTGTAACATAGCTCAATAGTTTTAACTTTTCTGTTTCTTCAATCTCGGTAGAGACTGCAATAGTCTCTACTTTTTTGTTGTTACCGTCAATCGAAGCAATATCTTAACAAAAGAGTAAAATAGATAGTATCAGTCATATATCAAAAATACACAATCAAACAAATGATTATCATATATATATGCGACATAAAAGCTAAAACTATTTTTTCGACATGAAAATAAAAAAAAGTTAAAAAATAAGATTTAGATGATTTTTTTTGGAAAATCGAAAAAAAAACCACATATTTGCCATCCGAAAGAATAGTATAGACAGACGATTCCTAAACAATCTAATTATATAATTTTTTACTAACTAAATTTTATAGTATGAAAAGGTTTACTATTTTACTATTTCTTGTGCTCTGTACAGTGTTTTCGCTGCAAGCACAAAATGTAACGTTACCTTACACACAAGACTTCGCAGCTCTGAGCCAAGGCGATATGAACTCCGATACCGGAAGTCCTACGCCTGTGTCTGCAGGAGCCTTGCAAGGTATAGCCTCTCTTACGGGAGCATACCAAGCCGGCGGAGCTATCCGTCTTGGCGAAGTGGGTAACGTCGGAGGCTTCACTACACAGCCTGTGGTTACGAGTGGAGCCGGTTATGTAAAGGTATCGTTCAAGGCTGCCGCTTGGATAGCTGCGACACCTTCACCAGCTCAGGTAGTGGTCGGATACGGCTCTCAGACCGTAACCGTCAACATACCTGCTACCGCTCATGTATGGCCTATCGTGGCTAACGACATGAATACGTACAACGTCCAGTTCCTGGCAGAAGCCACACATAAGGCAGTAAGTATCACTACCGTGTCTGCTACGGGCAACGAGACTCGTATTTTCTTGGACAACCTAAAAATCATGCATTTAGGGACAATCATTCGTTTATCGGAAGGATTCGAAGGCACTAAGTTCCCACCCTCAGGATGGACATCTCTGCACATATCGGGGACAAAAAAGTGGGAAAGGTCTACCTATAATTCCCCAATAGGCACTGCATGTGCAAAAGTAAGTTTTGAGAATCCGAGACATCACAACTGGCTTATAACTCCGAGTATGGCTCCTAAGGCAGGCGATAGCTTAACCTTCAAGGTAAAAACACCTTCCTATTACAGTAACACAAGGTTATATATAAGAATATCGACCTCTTCCAAAGATACAAGTAGTTTCGGAGCACCGGTAAAAACTTTGTCTACAGCAAGTGAAATACCTACTACTTGGAAAAAATATAGTATAGACCTTTCGTCTTATGCGGGTAGTAGTAATGTATACGTAGCTTTCCAAGTAATCGACAATAACGGTCTTAGCCTACTGCTCGATGATATACATGGAGCAATGATTTTCCCAAACAGCGATTGTGTAGTACCGTATGGTTTACAAATACGTAATATAACCACAACCGGTGCCGATATATCTTGGTCGGGAGATGGATACGCTTCGTCGTGGGTAGTGGAATATTCCACACAGTCTACATTCGCAGGAGCAACGCAACAGACAGTAACAGGTACACCTTCGCTAAGCCTATCGGGTCTTACGCCCGATACCAAGTATTATGTCCGCGTCAAATCGGACTGCCTTCTGGGCGAATATAGCGAATGGTCGGGAGTAGCGACTTTCGATACACGTTGTCTGCCCTTGGCAGGACCTATAAATATCTTGGAAGACTTCAATTCGTTAAATACAAAAGAAATACCTGGCTGTTGGAGTAAAATCACTACCGACAAAACATACCCATCGGTAGTAACATCTCCGGGATACGGACTCAATAGCAAAGCAATAAAATTTGCGGATAGTTTTCATCAATATCTTATAATGCAGCCGGTAGGAGTAGCTCTTAATACTCTACAGCTCGATTTTTTGCTGGCAAGAGAAGGTAAGAGTTCGGGTACTTTCCAAGTGGGCTATATGACCGATCCCAACGACAGCAATACGTTTGTAGCTGTGGCTTCGTTCAACGATAAAATATATAAGAAACTACACAAACGCGTATATTTTACCGACGTAGTAGATAATGGAAGCAACCGCTATATAACGTTTAGATACGGGCGTGTAGGCGATGAAACCTTTGCTACCAATTGGTATTATTGGATAGACTCGGTAACAGTGAAGGCTGCTCCCTCTTGTAGGCTCGAAAAAGATACGCTCGAGTTGGTAAGAGTCGCTCCCGACTCGGCTATAATCAAATACAAACTACCGGCAGGATATACCTCGATAGAGTATGTGTACGGAGTAGATTCGGTAAACGACCCTGCTACTCTCACCCCTACCATAGCTACCGGCGGACAGATAGCAATCGGCAACCTATCGCCCGAGACAATGTATAAGCTCTGGATACATGTCGGCTGCAGCGGAGGTGTATATAGCGATTGGTCTGCAGAACCAATAACATTTAAGACTCCCTGTGCCTATATCAATACATTAGACGAAAACTTCGATGCTCTCGAAGTAGGCAGTATTCCTCACTGTTGGAGCAAAATATCTTCTTCGTATTCGTATCCGAAGGTAGTTGCTCCATCCTCGTTATACAAACTACCTACAAAAGGTATACAGTTTGGTCAATCGTCTCCGCAGTATCTCGCACTACCTCGATTCGGAGTGGCTCTCAATACTTTGCAGCTTGATTTCTCTCTCAACAGGTACAGTGAATCATCGGGAATATTCCAAGTGGGCTATATGACCGACCCAACGGATAGCAATACTTTCGTGCCCGTAGCTTCGTTCAACGATAAGGGACAAACGTTTTATAAAAAGATGCTGCGCAAGCGCGTATACTTTACCGGTGTTGCCGACAACGGCACAAATCGGTATATAGCATTCAGATACGGAAAGGTAGGTAATGAAAGTGTTTCTTATTCCGGCTATTATTTCATAGACTCCGTATCGGTACAAACTGCTCCTACTTGTCAGCCTCCGTATAATATAGAAAATACTTTCGTCTCCAAAGACTCGGCTGTAATAGGTTACAAACGACCTGCGACGGCACTTTCGACTCAGTATGTCGTCATCGAATACGACACGATTACAGCCCCGTCGACACTGACACCGATACAGAATACGGGCGACACCATAAAACTTTCCGGGCTCGGCAGCAACAAAACATACAAACTCTGGCTCAGAAGCGACTGCGGAGCCGGTAGCGTAAGCGATTGGGCAGATCCTATCACGTTTACTACTATATGCAATGTCGTAGATTCAATCGACGAAGACTTCGACTCGATACCTACGTCGACTCTACCCGATTGCTGGTCGAAAATCACTAACGGTACATCTAAATATCCTTATGTTGTAAGTGAAAATATCGGTTACGGAGAGGATAATATGACAATTAAATTCGGTTCGTCGTATCCTCAGTTTCTAATATCGCCTCGTATAGGGGTAGCCCTAAATACGTTGAGGCTCGACTTCTCGCTGTATAAAGAGGGCATAAAATCGGGTACATTCCAAGTGGGCTATATGACCGACCCCACGGATAGTACAACGTTCGTACCTGTGGCTTCGTTCTCAGACAAGAGCATGTTTGCCTTCAAGACGATGCTCAAAAAGAGCGTATTCTTCAAACAGGTGGTAGACAACGGCAACAACCGATATATCGCATTCCGATACGGACGTGTAGGCAACGAAGAGTTCAGTACCTCGTCGTACTACTGGTTAGACTCCGTAAAATTGCAGGCTACTGCTCTTGCGTGCGTACCGCCATACGACCTTGTAAATACGTATGCAACCACCGATTCGGCTGTAATAGTATATAAAAAGCCTATCGGAACTACAGCCACTCGATATGTATATGCAGAAGAGACTTCCTCGGACGACCCGTCGACACTGACCGCACATACCGTTACGAGCGATACCATAAAACTCTCGGGACTTACACCAAATTACACCGCATATAAGATTTGGATGCAAAGCTCCTGCGGTGCAGGTACCGATAGCGAGTGGTCTACTCCGCTTATATTCAATACCGAATGCGGAGAATACACTACGCTTAGCGAAAACTTCGACAGAGTACCGGAAGGTAGTATTCACGGCTGTTGGTCTAAAATATCTACAGAAAATTCATTCCCGAGTGTGGTAAAAGCAGATGCATCTGCGGGATTAGATTCTAAGGCTATAAAGTTTTCTTCGTCGTTCAATCAATATTTGATATCACCTCGATTTAGCGTACCGCTCAATACACTTGAACTAAACTTCTCATTAGATAGAGAAGGAGAACAATCAGGTGTTTTCAGAGTAGGCTATATGACCGATCCAACCGACAAAAATACATTCGTTGAGGTAGCTTCGTTCAACGACGATGACGAAATATTTTACAAAAAAATGCTCAGAAAAAAGGTATACTTTACCGATGTCGACGACAACGGTACGAACCGCTATATAGCATTTAAATACAATCCACAAAGTACTGTCTGGTATTATTGGTTAGACTCGGTAGAAGTAGTCGCAGCTCCTACGTGTATGCCTCCGTCGCAGTTCAAGATAGATTCGATATCGACCGACTCGGTGGTAATCACCTACAAATTGCGTGCGGCTGCTACCGGCTACGAATACGCATACGGCGATATCAACGAGACCGACCCGTCGAACCTGACACCGATAGCTACGGGCGATACCATAAAACTCGGTGGTCTTACGCCTCATACGAGGTATAGACTCTGGGCTCGTACCCAGTGCGGTGCGGGCACTTACAGCGACTGGTCGTTGACTTCGATAGCATTCACTACTCGCTGCCAAGACATCCACGCCGTAAACGAAGACTTCGAGGCTGTAGCCAAAGACTCCATACCCGAATGTTGGTCGAAGAAATCGGCATCTTATTCATATCCGAGCGTAGTAAACGCCTCGGCTGCCGACGGAGTAACGTCTAAGGCTATGAAGTTTTATAGTTCACATCCTCAATACCTGGTATTGAGTAAGATAGATACGGCTCTGAATCGATTACAACTGCGGTTCGACCTCAATAAAGAGTCGAAAGACTGCGGCATATTCCAGGTAGGCTATATGACGAAACCCACCGACGGAAGTACGTTCGTGCCTGTAGCTTCGTTCAACGACAACGTGTACAAGAAGATGCTTCCCAAAGTAGCATACTTCGACACCGTAGCCGATAGCAGCAAGAAACGCTACATCGCATTCAGATACGGTGCTGTGGGTGCGGTATCGCAGAGTACTTCGAAAGCATATTGGGTCGACAACGTCGTATTGGAACCTGCCGACTCTTGTATGGCTCCTACTTCGCTTATGGCTAACGTAGCAAAAGACTCGGTAAGAGTAACATTCGAGCACAGACCTTCGGCCACCTCGTGGCAGTATGTATTGGCAAAGAACGTACCTCTATCGACTACTCCACCCGACTCGATAACTCCGACCGCTATCGTTAGCGACAATATAGTGATAAAGAATATCGAGCCAAACCAAGACTATACCGTCTGGGTAAGGACAACAAGCTGCACAAACGATACAAGTGCGTGGGCTGTAACGATTTTCACTACCAAATATTGCAGTGCATCGCCTAATAAAGTCGACGGAAAAGGTATTGTCAATGTTACCTATGGTATGTACAATATCGTAGATAATACCACCGATGCCGAAGCAGGCAACTATGGCGACTACACAGCTCTGAGCGGCGATATCGTTGCGGGCGACTCGGCTTACGTATCGATTACGCTCTCTACCGAAAAGTCTTACAATACACGTGTATACGTCGACTGGAACCAAGACTACGACTTCGAAGGTACGGGCGAATTTGTCTACAACGGTACGACAGGTAGTGGCAAGACCGAGACACTTCTGGCTTCGTTCTTGGTACCTTCGTATGTACGTGCAGGCAACTATCGGATGAGAATAGTATCGACACCCGATACTCCTGATCCTTGCTTCTCGGGTAGCAAAGGTGCGGTAGAAGACTATACGCTTACCTTCGGTACGGTACCTACATGCCGTCCGACAGAGGCAAAGAGTATTTCTGCAAGCAATATCACGAGCAACAGTGCCGATATATCTTGGAAACCAAGTGGTTCGGGAACGTCGTGGGAGGTAATACTATCGCCCGACCCGCTTACGGCAACCCAGTTGAAAAACTACACTCAGGCTGCAACCGTAACCGACTCGTCGTACAACGCTACCGGTCTTATGGCAAATAATGACTATTACGTATATGTACGCTCCGTATGCAGCGCTACCGATAAGTCGTACTGGACGTGGTGGAGACCTCTAGAGTTTAATACTAAACCTACTATAGTATCCACTCCTTATTACCAAGACTTCACTAACGGCAATATTACGGAATTGTCTGTATTCCCCGGCAAAAAAGCGCGTGGAAACAAATGGTGTATAGGCTCGGGTATCGGCAATGGAGGTAATTCGATGTATATCTCCAAAAACGGAGTCGATGCCGAATATGCAAACATAGAGTCGCATACGCTCTCTTATATCACTATCGACTTCGACAGTAGCCCAAAATTCGAAATACATTTCGACTGGATAGGCAAAGGCGAAAATTCGTACGACTTTATGAGAGTATATGTAGTACCCGATACACTTACTCTGCCTACTACTTGGAAGAGAGATAAAACACGTTGGATAACAGATAGCGTAGCTCTCCAACTCGGCAATAAATTCAATGATAAGACCGAGTGGACTACATTCTCCGACACTCTACCATCGTCGTATGCAGGTACAAGACGTAAACTCGTATTTATGTGGTTCAACGATGGAGGCATAGCAGGCAGTCCTACCATGGCAGTAGATAATATCTATGTAACAGGATACGACTGCAAGAGTCCGTCGCGATTTGTAGTAGATACCGTTACCAGAGACTCGGCTCAGATAAGTTGGAGCAAGGGTAGTACCGAGACATCGTGGATAGTAGAGTACAAGAAGTTCGACGACAACACTTGGGTACGCGATACCGTCAACGACACTACCTACAGCCTAAGACAACTCGAATCGTATACCGAATACAAGATACGAATACGAGGTATATGCTCCGGTGGTAGCGGACATACGGGATTGCTGCTCGGCTCATTGCGTACTCTATGTGGCGATAAAGCGGTAGGCAACGGAATAATTTATAATTTCGACGATGCTATCGGTAGTATCCCCGCTTGCTGGACAAGGACTACACCATTCACATACAAAGGACTCACATTCCCACTTGTAGGTAACTACACAGATGCACCAAAAGACGGAGTAATTCTCTTCAGCGGAAGAAGTACACAGATTCTTGCTCTGCAAGAGTATAGAGAAAATGTGAAGACCTTAGAACTCGAGTTCGACATGCTCAGAGAATCGACCAACTGCTCGGGACAACTCGAAGTAGGTGTAATGTCTGACCCGAACAATGCCAATACATTCGTTCCCATACATAACCTCACATCGCTTATAGTATTACCTGACAAATATTTGCAGTACACAAGGGTATCTATGGACACTGCTCTTGCCGAAGGTAAGCACTATATAGCGTTCCGTCAGGTAGTAAATAGTCCTACCAGCGATACCTTGATGTATGCCATCGACAACCTCGACATACATCCGATACCGATGTGTAAGAAGCCAAACTACAATGATATCAGGGTAACACTCAACGAGTATACTCCTACGGTAGCAGATGTAAGTTGGATACCCGGACATTACGAAAATACTTGGGAAGTACAGTACAAAGACGTCGACTCTACCGAGTGGAAGTCGGTAATAGTAACACAGACCTCTATGTGTATTCTGCAACGACTGACGCCGCAGACGACATACGAAGTAAGGCTACGCTCGATATGCACGCCCGATACAAGTAAATGGACTCGTACATACAGGTTCACTACTCTGTGCGACGTATATACCTTACCGTATACCGAAAACTTCAAAGGTATGTCATTCAAAAACAGCTGCTGGAGCAGATACGAAGGATTGGCATCCGCCGCATTCAGCGGACAAAAACCGAAGGCAGTCGCATACGGTTGGGTAACCGAAGACAAATACAGCCTCGACACCGCACATATAAAACTAAATATATATGGTACGAGCTGTAAGTATTGGGCTGTAAGTCCGCTTATAAAGTTGAACGAAAATAGTATGCTGCAGTTCGATTTGTCGCTAACCGGCTACAACAAGTCGGATACTGCCACAGGCACAAGAGACGACGACCAGTTTATGGTAATCGTATCTACCGACGGCGGCAATACTTGGCTCAAGTCGAATGCCACTATCTGGAACAATAGCAATACAGATCCTGGTAAATATGTCTACAACAATATTCGCCGCAGTGGCGAAAAGGTATCGATAGACCTATCGATGTATGCAGATAGTACGGTAAGGATAGCATTCTACGGAGAATCGACTTCAAATGTCAGTAACGGCGACAACGACCTGCATATCGACAATATCCGTATATTCGAACGTGTGATAGTGCCGCCTAAGGTGAAAACCTTGACTGCAAGCAATATTGGCGAAAATACGGCTACGTTGAATAAAGACGTAACCCCCGGCGATATCGTTATCAGCAAAGAAGGCTTCTACTACAAGCCTGCCGGTCAGGGTGCTATTTGGACTCTGGTAGAGTCTGACGATGATGCATTCGTTGTGAGCGGTCTCATACGCGGTACCGTCTACAAGTACATCGCTTACGCAACATTGGAAAACAACGTTACTTTCTACGGAGATACGGTAGAGTTTACCACCACAGGTATTCCACCCGTACATCCTACTGTAAGTACGTTGGCTGCTACCAATATTTCTCAGAACTCAGCTACTATGAACAAGAGCGTAACCTCAGATCCGTCGGAACCCGTAACAGAGCAAGGATGGAAGTGGCGTAAGGTAGGAGAACCCAACTGGATCGTATCTATGAACGGCAACCTCACTTCGCTCGAACATAATACGCAATATGAGTTCTTTGCTTTCGCCAAGACAGCTCTCAAGAATCAAGAAGGCTATCAAGGTCAGACGCTGACATTCACTACTACGTCGCATACCCCACCGACAGTGAAGACACTTGCTGCTACGGCTATCGGTATGTATGGAGCGTCGTTGCGTAAGTCGGTAACTGCAGGTAGCGAGCCTATCGTCGAAGAAGGCTGGGAATACAAGAGAGTAGGCGAAGTAGTATGGACTAATACGAAAAATGCCAACATCAACAATCTCGCACAAGACACTGAGTACGAGTTCTACGCTTATGCCGTAACAAACTCGTATCCGATGACCAAGGGCGAAACGTTGAAGTTCCGTACGCTCAAAGCTACGGCAGACTTAGACGCAGCAGACTATGGTGTAAACATCTACCCGAATCCGGCAGACAATGTAGTTACACTCGCCGTCGAAGGCTTATCGTCCGAAGCGGAAGTAACTATCATCGATATGATGGGCAGAAAGGTAGGACATTACCTCATAGCTCAAGGTAGCAATAGTATCACCATAGATGTATCTCCGCTTGCCGAAGGCACCTATGCAGTACGTATCGTATCCGATAATGCTACCATAGTAGAACGTTTGGTAATAAAGAAGAGATAGTAGCTCTTAGAGCGAAGCTATATATCTATAACTAACGAAAGGGTCGTCTCTCCCAAGTGGTGAGGCGACCTTTTTTAATTACGACCGGTAGTGCGGAGCAAATTACGACCATCGGTACAGAACAAATTTTGCGAGTAAGCTATAGCAGAGGAAAATGAAAAAATGTAGGAATGAAAGAAGATAATAAGCTATTTGGAAATAGATAAGGTACTATTCGAAAATAGATAAGGTACTATTCGGAAATAGATAAAGTACTATTTGGAAATAGATAAGGTACTATTTGGAAATAGATAAAGTACTATTTGGAAATAGATAAGGTACTATTCGGAAATAGATAAAGTACTATTTGGAAATAGATAAG
>ERZ772955.960-NODE-960-length-20155-cov-18.424876_pt1 | contig 20155 bp, 18 predicted proteins | sample MGYA00511133_ERZ772955 | MGnify/ENA primary metagenome ERZ772955 (study PRJEB29015, sample SAMEA2737914) | human oral metagenome | biome: human oral; feature: human-associated habitat; material: dental | place: China | collected 2149 ... | reverse complement strand
TGTTGCCGAGGCGGACGATGGCATGGTCGCAGCGAAAGAGATCCATGGCGCGCTGACGAACGATGCCGGCGAGGTGCAGCCCGCCCGTCGGGGTATCGTCCCTACGGTCAAAGATGCTGTTTGTGAGCACACTACCCTCAAGGTACTTTGCGAACGGTGACATGGCGTTCATGTTCGGCATGAGGGAGAGGGTGTACCGCTGGCGTTCGCGCTCCTCCTCGAGCAGGTTGTAGATCTCGGGGTCAAATGCCTTCAGGTGGCTGACGACTTCTTCACGTTTCATGGGCAATTCTCCTCTTCCGTAAAATGGGGGCCGTTTCCCCATTTCGTTAATGTTGTCTTCTTAGTATACCATATTGTGCTGCGCAGGTCACTCATTTGTTGACGTTTCTGAATATTTTATGTTAGGAAGGACACATCCGATGTGGTTCGCCGCAGTCAAAAGCTCCCGCATGATCACGGAGCGGTCATACGGGAGCCGAAGGAGCGTTACTTAAGCAAATTCTTGAGGATGGACATACGCTCTCCCGTGGCATGGTCATGGACGCTGTCCGGGGCGGCGGCGACGTGTACAGAGACATCGTTCATCCACGCTTCGGAGAAGATGGGCTTGTCCATGAGAAGCTTGGCGACTGCCATGCGCAGCCTGTCCTCCTCGCGGTCCGTGCATTTTCCGCTGAGCACGCACGCGAGTACATCGGCGATGAGCGGCATATCTGCCGCAGTAAGCCCCCGTGTGACTGCGCCCATCGTCGAGAGCCGCAGTGCCGAGAGCAGGATCTCGGACCGCATGGTCGGGATCCGGTCGAGCTTCACATAGATGCCGATGCGTCCGAGGCTGTGTACCGCCTCCGTGATGTCAACGCCCGCTGTAGGAGCGGCGAGGAGGAGATGGGTCTCGGTACCGCCCGCGAGGAGGTCGATGCCGTGTTCCCGAAGGGCTGCGGCGAGCGCCGCGGCAGAGGCGAGTACCTGCTCGCCATAGGCGCGGAACTTCGGCTGTGCGGCCGCGTGCAGAGCAAAGCCGAGGGCGGCGAGATGGTTCATGTGCAGGGCGCTGTGTCCTGTATTGGCGACGGCGGCATCGAGCCGCGCAGCAAACTCCTTTTTGCAGAGCAGGATCGCACCGTCTGGCCCTCGGAGCGCATCGTTCGTCGGGAAGCTCAGGATATCCGCGCACGCCACAGGCGAGGGGATGAGCCCCGCCGCGACGAGCCCGACGCACTGTCCGATGTCCACCCAGAGATAGGCGCCCACGGCACGCGCGACCTCGGTGAGGCGCTCGTAGTTCGGTATGCACGGATAGCTGACGGGAGAGAAGATGATGAGGCGCGGACGTACGCGCTCGGCAAGCTGCATCACCTCGTCCCAGTCCACGCGCTGCGCGGCGGGATCGATGCCGAAGTTCTCAAAATGATAGCTGAGCCCCGCGCAGTGCTCCTCCTTCCTGCGGTTAAAGGAGAGGACGGTATCCCCCGGCTGCAGCAGCGCGAGAAAGGCGACGCGCGAGGCGGCGGCAATGCTCCCGAGGCGCACGATGGCGTGCTCGCTGCCGAACAGATCCTGTGCGCGCGTGCGCACCAGCTCCTCGATGGAGGATGTATGCGCCGCAGTGTACGTCTCGAGCGTGCTGTTCGCGAGTGCGCTCCCCTCGAGGAAGGCGGCGAGCGGAGACATGGCATTGACCGTCGGGATCAGTGAGAGTGTGCAGCGCTGGCGGCGGATCTCGTCCTGCAGCAGGGTGAAGATGGCGGGGTCGAGTGCCTTCAGATGTTGGAGCATTTCTTCTTTTTTCATGGTCGGTCTCTCCTCATAGATGCACAATGAAATGACAGGCATATCGGATGATACACCTGTCATTGATGAACGGTCCTTCGGAAGCACTGATAAATTCAGCCACGCCATCTTGACGTATCTTTTTTGCCCGCACTGTGTCGACAAATCCTCCACATAGCCCTTGCTATGCGTCCGGTTTGTCTCCTTGTTCGGACGAAAAAATCTACGCCAATCTGACGGACTTCATTTTATCAGCGATTCCTTACTTTTCAGTTCGTATTGTTCACGGTCGTGCACGATGCGGAGCGATGCTCCTGCCGCCGTTTATCTATCGTATATTATTGAATCAGCGATTCATTAGAATGGCCAGACAAGCGGGATGACGACCAGGCAGACGATCAGCGAGACAATGACGAGCGGAACGCCGACCTTGACATAGTCCATGAAGCGGAACTGTCCGGGTCCGAGAACGAGGGTGTTCGGCGGGGTTGCAACGGGAGTCGTGAACGCGCAGGATGCCGCGATGCCGATGGCCATGACGACAGGGTACGGCGAGACACCGATGGTCTGGGCGATGGAGATCGCAATCGGCGCGAGGAGTGCCGCCGCCGCCGTGTTCGACATGAACTGCGTGAGACCGCAGGAGAGGACGAACATCGCCGCGACAATCACCATCGGCGCAGGATGGCTGCCGATCAGCCCCACGACAAAGTCCGCGATGAGTTTGCCCGCACCGCTGTGATCCATGGCACTGGCGAGCGGGAGCATGCCTGCAAAGAGGAAGATGGTCGTCCAGTCTACACCCTGATACGCCTGCTTCTCCGTGAGGCAGCCCGTGAGGACGCAGAGGAGGCCGCCGATAATGGCAGAGGTCTGCATGGGGACGTTGATCTGCTTTTCGAGCACCATGGCGATGACGACGCCGATGAGGATTGCTGCGCAGATCATCATCTTGCGCGGATCCTTTGTCTCCTCCTCCTCCTTGGCGAATGCCTCGCTGTCCACAAGCTTGCGCGGGCAGAGCTTGCGCCCGATGGTCAGCATGTAGATCACGCCGACGATCGAGAGCGGGATGCCGATCCACGCGAACTCGAAGAATCCGAACGGCGTGAGTCCGCTCGCGCCGAGCGTCGCGCTCATGAGGATGTTCGGCGGCGTGCCGATCATCGTGATCGTACCGCCGACGTTCGCCGCGACGGCGAGTGCCATGAGCTGCGGCGAAACCGGCAGACGCGCGGCCGCGCAGATCTGGATGACGACGGGCATGAGGCAGGCGACCGTCGCCGTGTTCGAGGACACGGACGAGAGGACAATCGTTATGAGCATCAGTGCCGCCATCAATGCACGCTCGTCATTGCCCGATTTTTTGACGACCGCGATACCGATTTTTTGTGCGAGTCCCGTCTGGAACATCGCCGCACCGATGATGAACATACCGGCAAAGAGGACGACGGTGGAGTTGGATAACCCCGAGAAAACCTGTGCGGGAGTGAGTACCCCCAAGAGTCCGAGCGCGATCGCCGCGCCCATCGCCGTAACAGCGAGCGGGATGATCTCAGTCGCGAAGAGGAACGCCGCGACGGCGAGCACACCCAGTGTCAGCATTGCTGCATCCATGAATACATCTCCTATTCATACAGTTCGTTTGAAATCGCTGCGGGTATCAGCGATCCTGCTAGTCTCCTTGAACTCATTGGAGACTTTCTTTCGACGAATTCTTATAATTCTCCCTATCTTTGTATTTTCCTTCTGAAAATTAGGTAAAAAGTCATGAAACTTTGGCATTGAAACCATAAATAGCGGTTATTCTACATGAATCTACATATATTGTAGAGGTTATTTTCATCAACAAGCCCCAAACGTTAGAGGCATGTCGTCTAGGGAATCGCTGATAAAATGAAGTCTGCCAGATTGGCGTAGATTTTTCGTCCGAACAAGGAGGCAAACCGGACGCATAGCAAGAGCTATGTGGAGGATTTGCCGACACAGTGCGGGCAAAAAAGATGCGTCAAGATGGTAGTGCTGAATTTATCAGTGCTTCCCTAGCGTTTGGAGGCGTTTGCGGCGCGGAGTTACGGGTGAAGTTTCTCAAACCGATATTTCTGCGGCGCGTCGGGATATTTCGCACGGTCGACCGCGCTCAGGAACATCGCAAGAGGGCGGGCATAGATGCCGTACGTCCCGTAGAGTGCCTGATAGATGACGAGCGGTTCGCCCGTCTCCGTGTGCTCTGCCACGGTCTCGATGCGGTAGAGATTGCCCTTGAAGTGCCGCCAGATCTCGCCGTGCTGAGGTGTTTCGCGTGTCATAGTGTCTCCTTTGATTATCCTTCATTATATGTGTTCGGCTCTATGATTATAGGAAGTTATCGCACCTCTGTCAAAAGTCCTTTTTTGTATGATTTGCAGATGAGAACGGGGAAAAAGTCTTTCATTATCGGCAGAATTCGTGTAAAATTAGGAAAAGAAGGATGATGGAGCAGACCTATTTCCCACACGATAAGGAGGATGCTGCGATGCAACATACGGTAACATTGTCAAACGGGGTGACGGTTCCCGCGCTCGGACAGGGAACTTGGTATCTCGGCGATGCGGAGGAAACACGGGCACGCGAGATTGACGCGCTGCGTGCGGGGATCGAGGCGGGGATGACCCTGCTTGATACGGCGGAGAACTACGGAGACGGACGATCGGAGACCCTCGTCGGTGAGGCGATCCGTCCGTATGACCGCGCGAAGCTCTTTCTCGTGTCGAAGGTCATGCCGTCGAACGCGTACGGCACGCGGCTCATGCAGTCGCTTGACCGCAGTCTCTCCCACCTCGGGACGGACTACCTCGATCTCTATCTCTATCACTGGCGCGGTGAGCGGCCGCTTGCGGAGATGGTCGCGGCGATGGAGGAGGCGCGTGCGGCGGGCAAGATCCGTGCGTGGGGCGTGTCGAACCTCGATACTGCGGATATGGAGGAGCTGTGGCGGATCGATGGAGGCACGAACTGCGCGGTGAATCAGGTGCTCTACCACATGGGTTCGCGCGGCATCGACTACAGCCTCCTCCCGTGGATGCGGGCGCATCGTGTTGCGCTGATGGCGTACTGCCCGCTCGCGCAGGTGGGGCGGCTCGGCTGCGACCTCCTCGGGAGCAGTGTGCTCGGAGAGCTTGCGGCGAAGTACGGCGCGACGCCGGCGCAGATCGCACTCACGTGGGCATGTCGCGACGGGAATACGATTGCCATTCCGCGCACGGGACGGCGGGAGCACGCCGTCAGCAATGCGGGGGCGGATGTGTTTGATCTCACGGTGGAGGACTGCGCTGCGATTGATCGCGTATTTCCGCCGCCGACGCAGAAAGAGCCGCTGCATATTGAGTAGGGGGACTGTGCCTTGCATACTCCACGCGAACGCTTAGTTGCGCAAGTGATCGTATGCTTATCTGCCTAAATACCGGCGCACTTCTTAAACGCGCTTCGCTTGAACGAAAGAAGTACGCCGGGGGCAGAACGCGAGCGGTCAACGTCATCCAATCACACATCGCTGCCGCTTGTGTTCTTGGGACGTTTTCCCATACGACCTGTTTCCCAATCAGCTACGCCCTATGGGCTTGCTTCTTGGACAGGTCAGTAACTTTACTCACTTGCTTCACTAGGGTTCGCTTAGGAGCAATGCGAGGCATACCTCATCATATCTGAAAATAACCATAGGAACCGCCGACAGGAGGAAATACGATGAAAATAGTGGTACTTGACGGCTATGCGGAGAATCCGGGGGACATCAGCTGGTCGCCTCTTGAGGCTCTCGGCGAGCTGACGGTCTATGACCGCACCGCACTCACGGAGTCGCCGCTGATCGCCGAGCGCATCGGTGACGCGGAGATTGCCATCACGAACAAGACCCCGATGACACGTAACGTCATCGACGCGTGCTCAAACCTCCGTGCCATCGCCGTACTCGCGACGGGCTACAACATCGTCGATACCGCATATGCGCGTGAGAAGGACATCCCCGTTATGAATGTACCTGTCTATGGGACGGACAACGTCGCGCAGTATGCAATCGCCCTGCTCCTTGAAGCGTGCTCGCAGGTGGGGCATCATGACCGCTCCGTGCACGCGGGCGAATGGACGCGGAGCATTGACTTCTGCTATTGGCAGAAACCCCTCATCGAGGTGAGCGGAAAGACGGCGGGCATCATCGGATTCGGGCGCATCGGTCAGGCGGTCGCACGTATCCTCTCCGCGATGAATGTCCGCGTCCTTGCCTACAGCCGCTCGGAGCGTGCCGAGGGGCGGGCTCTTGCGGACTATGTGCCGCTTGATACATTGTTTCAGAAATCGGATTTTATCTTCCTGCACTGCCCGCTTACACCCGAGACCGACGGCATCATCAACGCCGCAAACATCGCAAAGATGAAGGACGGAGTCATCATCGTCAACAACGGGCGTGGACAGCTCATCGTGGAGGAGAAGCTCGCGGCGGCCCTCACGCGCGGCAAGGTCGCCTGTGCGGCGGTCGATGTCGCGTCGACCGAGCCGATTGCGGCAGAGAACCCCCTCCTGCACGCGCCGAACTGCATCATCACACCGCATATCTCGTGGGCAACGAAGGAGGCACGCGAGCGCATCATGCAGATGACAGCGGACAACGTACGTGCGTTTATGGAAGGCAAGCCGACGAATGTTGTGAACTGAGGGGACATTCGGTATGAAAAAGCCCGTGGATGCAGTGCGGCCACGGGCGAGAATTTGTTTGTGTTTATTGGCTGAGCATAGTATACTGTAACTGAAACGTCCTGGGCAGGAGCAATCCTGCGGCGGTGTCTTTCCCCCGAAAGGGGGAAGGTCGCACAGACTTGTTCAACCGCCCGCTTTGCGGCATCTTTTCCGCCCTGTCTATGTCAACAAATCCTCCACAGAGTGCCACTCTGCGTCCGGTTTGTTTCCTTGACAGGACGAAAAATCTGCACGAATTCGGGCGGTTTTTCTTCGCCTGTGCAACCTGGCGATATGTCTGAGATCGGCGCGATTCTTTTATTGATCGTTGCGACAGGGTATATCTTAGCGATACAAAAAAAGTAACCGCCCAGCTTTTGACGGAGTGAGCGGTTGTTGAAAAACAAAACGTAATTTCGGAAAGATGCCGTCATAGGACGTTTCTTTCTACATTTATTATAACAGGCGACCACGCTTTTGACAAGCATGAATACGCTATGATAGGGAAAATGATGGTGGAAAAGGAGAGATCATCATGAAGCTGCGTGCGGATGCGGACGGTATTATAAAGGAAAGTTTTGCTGCAATACTGCCGGATGCGGCGGTACAGCGGGCACTCGCGGGGCACACGTTCGGCAGCGGGCGGATCGTGCTCGTTGCGGTGGGCAAGGCGGCGTGGCAGATGGCGCGCGCAGCGGCGGATACGCTCGGGGAGCGCATCGACTGCGGCATTGTGATTACGAAATACGATCACGTCATGGGCACGATCCCGCGCGTCACCTGCATGGAGGCGGGACATCCCGTGCCCGATGCGAACTCGTTTGCGGCGACGGAGGAGGCTCTGCGGCTGACGGAGCATCTCACGGCAGAGGACACCGTACTCTTTCTGCTGTCGGGCGGCGGCAGCGCGCTCTTTGAAAAGCCGCTGATCCCCGCTGCAGAGCTCACAGCTCTCACGGAGCAGCTGCTTGCCTCGGGCGCGGACATCGTGGAGATGAATACGATCCGCAAGCGCATGAGCGCGGTCAAGGGCGGCAGGTTCGCGGCGCACTGTGCCCCCGCACGCGTCCTTTCCATCGTGCTCAGCGATATCCTCGGCGATCCCCTTGACATGATCGCCTCAGGCCCTGCGCACCCCGATACATCGACGGCGGCAGACGCGCACGGAATTGTGAAAAAATATCATCTTCGCCTTTCGGCAGAAGCGTCGAAGCTCCTCGACACGCCCCTGCCGTCCTCCCTGCCGAATGTCACAACGCACATCACAGGCAGCGTGCGCGAGCTGTGCGCTGCGGCTGCAGCGGCAGCAGGGCGGCGCGGCTATGCGCCCGTCCTCCTCACCGATCGGCTCGATCTGGAGGCACGCGCAGCGGGACAGTTCCTCGCGTGTATTGCCCGGACGCACGCGGCAGACAGTGCTTCGACGGCATACATTGCGGGGGGCGAGACTATCGTGCGCCTCATGGGCAAGGGGCGCGGCGGGCGCAATCAGGAGCTCGCCCTCGCGGCAGCGGACGGCATCGCAGGGCTTGACAATGTTGCCGTGTTTAGTGTCGGCAGCGATGGCACGGACGGTCCGACGGATGCGGCGGGTGGTTACGTCGACGGCGGGACGACGGCAGCTCTCGCGCGTGCAGAGCAGAGTGCGGCGGCGGCACTCGCGGAGAACGATGCCTACCCTGCACTGAATGCGGTCGGCGGGCTCATCATAACAGGCCCGACGGGAACGAACGTGAACGATGTCGCCGTGCTGCTCATCCGTGGAAAAGGAGACACACATGGCGGACTTTGAGGAGATCCTTGCAGCGCGTGCCGCCGCGGCGGGGCTTACACTGACACCGGCGCAGATCGGGCAGTTCGCCGTCTACAACGATATGCTCGTCGACTGGAACACGCGCATGAACCTCACTGCGCTCACCGCACCGGAGGATGTGGCGGTCAAGCATATCATCGACAGCCTCACGGCGTACGAGCCCGCGCTCTTTGACGCGGCGGGGACCCTCATCGACGTGGGCACCGGCGCAGGGCTGCCCGGCATCCCGCTCGCCGTCTATGCACCGCACATCCGCGTGACACTCATGGACGCGCTCCAAAAGCGCGTGCGCTTCCTCACAGAGGTCACGGCGGCGATGGGGCTTACGAATACGCGCTGCATCCACGCACGCGCGGAGGCGGCGGCACGCGTGAAGGAACACCGTGCCGCCTATGATATCGCCGTGAGCCGCGCCGTCGCACGGATGCCCGTCCTGCTGGAGTACACCCTGCCGTTCGTACGCACGGGCGGGACGGTACTCGCGCTCAAGGGGCGCGCGTATGCAGAGGAGGCAGCGGAGGGGAAACGTGCGGCACAGATCCTCGGCGGCGGGACGATCCAGGAACGCCCCGTACACCTGCCCGGGCTTGACGATGTACGCGCCATTCTCTCCGTCACGAAGGAGCGTCCCACGCCGAAGGCATATCCGCGTCGTGCCGGTCAACCAGAACAAAAGTCCTTGAAATAATTTCCTTTTAAGAGGATTTATATGATTTGTGTCGAAAATATAATAAATACAGCTATGGGTATATTTGTTGTGCGTTTTTTCACAAGAGCCGCTGATTGATGCGGTTGAACATATCAGTGCTTCCTGATAAATGCGATGTTTGCAAAGGGGGCACGCGAAAAACGCATGACTTCGGGAAGAACGGATATCTTTCGACAAGGGGATGACGCAATGAAGCGATGGAAAGGACTCGCGCTCGGCGCACTGGCTATGCTGCTCATGGCCGCACAGCCCGCACAGGCTGCTGAGGAGGCAGCTTCGGCGGCAGTGCACACGGAAGCTGCGAATGGAGACACTGCGCTGACGAACAAGGACGCACAGAAGGCGGAGCGTGCTGCCGCAAAGGCAGAAAAGCGTGCGGCGAAAAAGGCGGCAAAGGAGCAGCAGAAGCGTGAGCGTGCTGCCCGCTACAAGACACTCTTTACGGACAACAACTTCACCTACTATCTGGACTCCAAGAACACGCGTTGGATCCCCCGCCCCTACCAGAGCTCGGAGTACATGATTGACGCGTGGGTGCGTCTCGTCGAAAACACAACAGGGGAGCAGGTCACTGAGGATGGGAAGATCCGCCCCGCGAAATATTTTCTCGAACACTACTACATCAGTCCCGCAAAGCGCGAGATCATGTTTATCTCGGAGCTTGAGGTCACGGGACGGCCGGAGAACGCTGTCAAGGAGCGTGCCTACGACCCGAAGAACTGGGAGCAGTTGGTACCCGGTTCGATCGAGGATGAAATCTACGAGGCGGTCACAGCACGCATGAAGTCGGCACCGGGGCAGCGCGGGGGACTGCTTAGCGGGACGAGCGGCATGAGCCTGCGCGACATGGTTGAGGAGTACGCACGTATTTCGTTCTAAGGAAGCACTGATAAATTCAGCCACGCCATCTTGGTGCATCTTTTTTGCCCGCACTGTGTCGACAAATCCTCCACATAGCTTTGGCTATGCGTCCGGTTTGTCTCCTTGTTCGGACAAAAAATCTACGCCAATCTGACGGACTTCATTTTATCAGCGATTCCATAAACGGATATAACGAGAGGAAATGGGGGGCTCATTTTGTTGGAAAATTATGGAGAACGTGATCTCTGTCAGGTCACAGGCCTCCTCAACATGATGCAGTTTATGCGCCATGCATCCGTCCATCTGCAGGATGAACTGGCGGAGCCGCTGACATTCATCTATTTTGACATCGAAAACTTTAAGAGCTTTAACCAGCGCTACGGCTTTCAGCAGGGCAACCGTCTCCTGCGCTACGTCGCCGACCTCCTGCGTGAGACGTTCGAGGGGAATCTTGTCGCGCGCTTCAACGACGATCACTTTGCCGTCGCAACCAATAGCGAAGACTCCGCCGATGCCATACAGTTCATTCACGAGCGGATTCGTGTCTATGATCTGGGGCTGCCGATGGAGGTCAAGGCGGGCATCTACCGTCCCGGCAGGGAGGTCACAGATGTCGCGCTCATCATGGATCGCGCGAAGATCGCCTGCAACAGCATCAAGAACACCTACGACCTCACATGGGCAGTGTTCAACCCGTCCATGGAGGAGGCACTGAACTTCCGCAGCCACATCATCCGCTCGTTCCAGGAGGCGATGATCGAGGGCTACATTGAGGTCTACTACCAGCCCGAGATCCGTGCGATGACGCGGGAGATCTGCGGATTCGAGGCACTGGCGCGCTGGAAAGATCCCCAGCACGGCATGATCTCGCCGGGCGTATTCGTCCCCGTCCTTGAGGACGCGCACCTTTCGCCGCAGCTCGACCTCTACATCATCGAGAAGGTCTGTCAGTCGATCGCACAAATGCGCCGCGACGTGCCGGGGTGGGAACTCCTGCGCGTCTCGGTGAACCTCTCGCGCGCAGACTTCCGTCTCATGGACATGGTGCAGGCGGTCGAGGATGTCCGCACGCGCTACGATGTCGCACGCGCCATGCTCAACATCGAGGTTACGGAGGGGGCGCAGAGCGGCGACGAGAAATTCCTTCAGGGCGAGATCGCACGGTTCCGCGAAAAGGGCTACGAGGTCTGGATGGACGACTTCGGCAGCGGCTACTCCTCGCTGAACAACGTCAAGGACTACGTCTTTGACGTGCTCAAGATCGACATGAACTTCCTGCGCTCCTTCGAGACCAATCCCAAGTCGGCGATCGTCATCCGCTCTATCGTCAACATGGCAAAGGAACTGGGGATGCACACCCTCGCCGAGGGCGTGGAGACCGAGCAGCAGTACGAGTTCCTGCGCGAGATCGGCTGCGAGAAGCTGCAGGGATATCTCTTCAGCCCCCCCATGCCGCTCGATCAGGCGATTGCCTACTGCCACGGTCCGGAGGCAAAGGTCAAAGTCGAGCCGTTCCGCCTTGGCAGTTACTACACGGAGATCGGTGCGATCAACGTACTCTCAAGCGAGCCGTTGGAACGCCGCGGATCGCCCGAGATCGGGGATGCACTCTCTCTTGCCGTTCTGGAGGAGCGCAATGGAGAGATTCGCTACCTCTATCAGAGCCGTATGTTCAAAATGTTCCTCCGCAGCATTGAGCTGGACGAGGAGAGCGCGCATACGCCGCACTACGAGCGGCGCAAACGCCAGAACGAGCGCATGCTCGCACGCATGATGGAAGAGGCGGATCGCACGGGACGCGAGGTATATACTGACTTTATCACGCGCAACTCGTTCAACTCCGTGCGTCTGCGGCTTGTGACGCGCGACGTGGACGATACGCGTGCCGTCTTCCTCATGGCGACCGTCAACATCTCGCGGTTCAGTCCCGAGGCAGGGTCGATGCAGGAGGCACTCAACCAGATCGTCGCACTCTACGACCGCGTGGACCTCTTCGATCTCGGCGCACGCAAGCTCCTGCAGCTTTACCGCGACGTGTACGAGCCGAACTACACACAGGAATATGGGCATTTCGAGGAGCTCATCGCGCTCTATGCCGAGGAAAAAATCCTGCCGGACGAGCAGAAGATTTTCAAGAAATTCTACAGCGAGAAACATCTGCGCGCCGTTCTTGAGGACAAGGCGGCGAGCGAACAGGTCACGATCCTTCTCCACAAGCGGATGCCGGACAAGGAACGCGTCCTGCGCCTGCACCATCTCGTGCCGTTCCGGCTCGGGCAGCGTGACTATGTCATCTCCTGCGTCCAGACCATCAACGAGAATATCATTGGTGCGGCGATTGCCGCACTCGCGGACGAGGACGGCGAATAGGCGAAAAACTACCGCCGATCACATCAAAAGACGGGACTGCTTTGCACATCTGTGCTGCAGTCCCGTCTTTGTTTTGCAGTCGCTTAGGTTGCATCTGCGAGTACGTCGCGATACTCTGGCTTTCCCGACATCATCTTCTCTGCGTAGGAGCAGAGCGGGGCGATCTTCTTGCCCCTGCTGCGCGCCTCGGTGATGACCGCCTCAATCAGACGGCGTGCGATTCCCTGCCCTCCATAGGCGGGGTCAACCTCCGTATGGGTGATGACCCACGCGCCATTCTCCTTTGCGTACTCCGCGACACCGATGCGCTGTTCTCCATCATACGCCGCGCTGCGGCAGTGATCGGCTTCGTATCGAATCTGCATGGTGATTCCTCCTTTGTCTACTCGTAATGCGTCCACATCCGTTTGACGAGAATGATGCCATCGTAGAGCTCTCCTGTCGGCGCGGCATACTCTTCGCTGTTTTCCAGTACAGCGTATACCAGTCGATGTTGGATGTTGATACGCCGCGAAAGATTCCCGCTCAGATTGCCGACGAGTTTTTCGTAGGGCGGCGGGGTCTGAAACGGGTTGTCCTGCATGAGATTCAGCAGTGCCTTTGCCTTTGTCTCAAGTCCCGCAGCCTTGAGGCGCGGCTTATCCTTTTCCGCCTGTTTGCTGAACTTAATGAGGTACATCACCACGCCTCGTTTGGATCATACGTCGCACAGGCATCGAGCGGCTCGTGGTCAGCGGCAAGAATGCTCGCGGTCATGCCGGGGATGGCGTTCAGATAGAGCGTTTCCTGTACAGCGTTCCAGTCCTCCTCGGAGAGCAGAACCGCGTTCTTACCGCGTGCATTCGTGATCGTCACGGGGGTGCGGCTCTCGTTCACGTCTGAGATGAGCTGATAGAGATTCCTGCGCGCTGCAGTGGCGTTGATCGCAGTCATAGACGCTCCTCCTTTCCATATTTTTATTATACCGTACGCTTTTACGTGCGTCAACGATATCTCTGTGCACCAAAATACCGCAGGCCGAAACCTGCGGTATCTGTGTGTGAAAATAGGGGAATCAGAAGATGAACTCGACGCGGCCGAAGAGCTTCGAGACCTTGTCTTTTCCGTCCGTGACACGCGGATTCAGATCCTTGCCGCGGAAATACTTTGCCGAGAGCACAACATTCGGGAACAGGGTGTAGTCTGTTCCGATCTCAACGCCCTTTGTGAATTCCATTGCACCGTCCGTTGTGGCTCCAAGTGCCGCTCCCGCAATGTAGCGATAGGAAACGTATGCGCCCCACGAACCCCTGTCCTCGGGCTTTGCGCCCTTGTAGTCGTAGCTGATCTGATAGGACTTCTTGTATTTGTTGTCCATCGCAAGGCTGTTGTTGCGTGCATAGGCCGCAGAGAGGAAGTTGTTCTTATCGAAACTGTATCCAGCGTTCACACCCCAGATGTTTATCTTCTCTTTGCCGCCGGTAAAGTCTTTATAATCACGCGAACTCATGCGATAGTAACCGATGCCTCCCGTGAGACGACCGTTGTACATGAGTTCTGCTCCCTGATAGTTTGCCGGATCGTTGGGAAGATCCTCGTCACTGATGCGTCCAGCCTGCAGCTTGACACGCAGATCCTTGCCAAAGGAAACCTCTGCCCCTGAGAAATGATGGTCGAAGATGAGCGCACCCGGCTTTGCATACGCCTCGGCGGTGAGAAGCTCCATCTTGCCGAGCTTTACAGTGAAGTTGTCATAGTCGCCCTGCGCCCACGCGTATTTCAGTTCCACCTTGTCACTTGAACTGGAGGCATCCTTTTCGGTGTCCCATGCGGCATCCTTGCTCATGTTTGTCTCGGCATCGAGACGAGCATTGACGTGCCAGTGGCTGTTTACCTCGGCAGACGGCTCGAGGCGGAAGAGCAGGTTGTCCGTGTTGATCCGTGTGCGTCCCTTCCCGGTCTTGTCGCGTGTGCTCTCAAACCTCTCACTCGTGTACGTGTACTCGAGTTTGCCCTCCCACTTCACCATATCGGCGTGCTTTTCGAGGTTCGACACGCGTACACCGAGGTTGTTCAGCTCGTCCGCGAACTCTGCAGCGAGGCGGTCGACAAGTGCCTTGTCCGATGCGGACATATCGCCCTTTGCCATCGCCTTTGCCGTCATCTGCGCCATCTCATAGCGCGTGATGTTGCGGTCGCCGCGATACGTGCCGTCGCCGTAGCCTTCGACCACACCGTCGGCAGCGAGCTGCGTCACAGCGTCATACGCCCAGTGGTCGCGCGGCACATCGCTGAACGGATTTGCCGCCGCGAACGTCGTCGATGCTGCGCCGATGACGAGTGCCGCACTGAGTGCGGATACCAGAGTTTTCTTCATGAGAATTCCTCCTTTTACAGTGGCGGGAGGAGGTATGCCTGTGTTTCCAATGCGGTGCACTGTGTCTGCGGCGTTGTCTCCTACCCTTATAACTGAGATCAAATCCTATTATACGGAGAGGTGAGAAAAAATGTCAAGCAGAAATTTCTGAAAAGTAAATGAGTGTCTGAAAAATATCCGTTGTGATTCTTACCAATGATTTGTGTGTGTGCTATAATGAGAGTAAATTATGAAACAATGATTGTAGGGAGGAATCTACAATGAACGAATCCATCAAGGCGGTACATCTCGCGCATACGGATGGCGTGTGTTCGGATGTCACTGCGTTTGACTCCGGCGTGACGGCGCGTGCGGTTGCGTTCCATCAGGGGCTGCCGGACTACGCACCGACACCGCTTGCGGATCTGCGCCGCCTCGCGGCAGGACTGGGGCTCGGGCGGCTTGCAGTCAAGGATGAGAGCGGTCGGTTTGGGCTGAACTCGTTCAAGGGGCTCGGGGCGAGCTATGCGGTCGCACGCTATCTCGCACAGTATCTGGGTATCCCTGAGAGCGAGATGACCTATGAGAACCTCACGAAGCCGGAGTACCGCGAGCAGCTGCGAAAGGTCACGCTCGTCACGGCGACGGACGGCAACCACGGGCGCGGCATCGCGTGGGCGGCGAAACTGTTCGGACTGTTTGCCCACGTCTTTATGCCCAAGGGCGGCTCGCCCGAACGCCTCGCGAACATTCGCGGGCTCGGTGCAGAGGCATCGTTTACGACATACAATTACGATGACACCGTGCGTCATGCAGCGAATCTTGCGAAGGAGCGCGGCTGGGTGCTCGTGCAGGACACGGCGTTTGACGGCTATACGGAGATCCCGCGTTGGATCATGCAGGGCTACACCACGCTCGCACATGAGGCGATGGTGCAGTACGACGACATGCCAACACACATCTTTCTGCAGGCGGGGGTCGGCTCGCTGCCGGGGGCAGTCACGGGCTATCTTGCCGCGCATCATGGAGCGCAGCGTCCCGTCATCACCATTGTCGAGCCGAACCGCGCAGACTGCATCTATCGCACGGCTGCTGCCAGCGATGGCGAGCGGCATATCGTGACGGGCGAGATCAGTTCCATCATGGCGGGGCTCTCCTGCGGCGAGCCGAATCCGATCGCATGGGAGATCCTACGCGATTATGCCGATCACTTCGTCTCCGTGCCCGAGTGGGTCGCGGCGAAGGGGATGCGCATCCTCGGCAACCCGCTGGACGACGATCCGCGCGTCGTCTCGGGCGAGAGCGGCGCCGTCACCACGGGGCTTGTCGCAGAGCTCATGCAGAACCGCAGCCTCGACTACCTGCGTGACCGCATCGGTCTTGGCAAGGATGCCCGTGTCCTCTGCATCTCCACCGAGGGCGACACCGACCGCACGAACTACCGCCGCGTTGTCTGGGACGGCCTGTACCCGAGTTATTGAGCGATGCCCAAAGCCTACCCCACCACAGCGTGGCAGGGAGACTACTTGCGGTGGGAGAGGGCTTTGCTTGGAGATTCCTGAATGAACGAAAACGAACAGTATCCTGAACGCCTGACTGTGCTCGACGTACCGTGGCACCGACTGACGACGCCCTATGGGCGCGCGACGAAGTTTCCACAGTATTTTTCAGTGCTAGAGTCGATGGACGATGCTGCTGCAGTGGAGGATGCGCTCTATGAGCTGACGATCAATACGGAGCACCAGGGGACATTCTGGCACGCAACACCGTTTGCCATGATCTTTCTCGTACGGATCCTTCGGCATGCCCGTGCAGCGCAGCACGAGAACGAAATTGCTCGGATGATTGCGGAGCGGCTGCTCGAACATTTTCGGTTGATCGTGGAATGTGTCCATATGGGCGAGGAGATGGAACACGCCGATCCTCTGCCGCACTTCTCAGATCTGCTTCGGGAGGAATATCTCTGGTCGGAGGTCTACGGCGAGGAGGAGGACGAACTGCGCTACGAGGATGATGATGTTTTCCCTGCAGAACTTTTCTACAGCTTTTACTACTACTCTGCTCAGGTGCTTGCTTCGTGCGAGGCTGAACTCAAACAAGAAGCCTTGGACAGCGAGATGATGAATCGTATATAAAACGTGCAACCCCCTCTGTACGATGAACGTGCAGAGGGGGTTGCATAATGAAAGCTATATTTTCATTTCGTGTGTGATGAGGATGGATATGGAATCGAGAGTAGGGTAAATATTATCGATCATCTCATGTGCTGCTACACTTCTGATCTAGAAGGGCATGTTGGAGTAGCGGGAACAGCTCGGTAAAACGCGGAGTAATTTGTATGTAGAGTATTTGGGATATTACGGAAAGATTTGTGAGAGGAGCAGAGTGCGTTGTCTACGTTAGATAATACGATTGAAGTACAATATAAGAAACTGGAGCAATATCGAACATTAGAATATATTGATTTGTATCAGATATTTCCGCACTGTAAATTACGGGAAGTGCTTTCTACTGTGCACGAATTAATGACAAGAAATTATGAAGCAATGAATAGCCGTCTGCCTACGAATGATTGTGGGCAACATTTTTGGGCGGAACATAGCAGGGAACTGCTTCTCGCCATTCGCGTGGTTCAGTCATTGCAGCGAGCCCTAGAAAACACAGCCTATGCTTTTATCGTAGATGAGTACTATCAAAAAATTATTTTGAAATCGAAAGAATTTCTTTGTGATAGTGGGGGGAGTGAGATTCCTCCTTATATGGAAGAAGTGGAACTCTACTATAAAATCCCAATTTTTCTCAAGAGGGGCGATAGAAAAATTGAAATAAGCACTCCTAAAATCAAAAAAATAGATCATGAATATATTAGGGGAATGCTATCTCGAGCACTGGAGGATATTGATCATAGTCATTATGACAGTGCACTTACCAAAGCGCGCACAATGCTGGAAGAGGTGTTTATTTACGCAATTGAAGCAAAAAAAGAAAAGCCGGTATGCTCAGGTGAAATTGCAAAATTATATAAGCAAGTTCGGGATCTGTATAATATGCACAGCGATAAAAAAACTGATGAGCGGATTAAGAAGTTGTTATCCGGGCTTGGAACCATTGTAGTTGCTATCACTGAAATGAGAAATAAGGAAGGTGATGCGCATGGAGTTGGCTCGGGCAGGCGACGTATTGCCGAGCATCATACCAGACTTTTTGTAAATGCCTCTATGATGATGGCGGATTTTATCTTATCAGTAGTGGAAAATAGCAAGACCTGTCATATTTAAGAGCATAAAACTCCCGAGGTCATCGACCTCGGGAGTTTTATACCTATCGCTTGCCGCTGTTAGCGTACGAACACGACGGAGCCGTTCATGAGCATCTGGCTCTGCTGGTTTGCTGCGAGGATGCGGTCGCCATCGTCGACGCTGACGACGACGTTGACAGGATTGGTGGAGTTGTTACCGCCGCGCACCTGCACTGCCTTGATGACGAGCGGGGTTGCGCCGACGCGCGGGAGCGTCTGTGCGGAGGAGACGCTGGAGGAGTAGCCGACCATGCCCTGCGAGATAGCCTGATCGTAGTTGATGTTGCTGACACCGTAGATGGCTCTGCCGTTCGTGTCATAGATGACGGGGGAGAAGCTGGGCTTTAAGCCCATGCCACCCGCATCCACGATGACGCCCGTGTAGGTGCCGCCCATCTGGATCTGCGTGGTGATGGTGGCGGAGATGACCGGCGGGGGTGGGGTGGGCGGCGTGTTGTCGCGGATCGCGGGCATGATCGCCGAGGCGAGACCCTGCGATCCGTACATGGGCATGGACATGACAACGCGGTACGCACCGTCGGGCATCATCTGCTCCTCGACGACCATTGCACCCTTGATGAGGGCGCTGACCTTTGTCTTGACGAGGTCGCTGCTGATGACGAAGTTCTCGACCGTTGTCTCGGCATCGACCTGAACGCCGCTCACCTGCTCGGCAAGGTTGCGCTGTGCATCAACGATCGCAGCGCGGCGCGCCATGATGCTTGCCTTCGAGCCGTAGGTACCCATCGGCGGCGTGCCGAAGCCCTCCGCAGTGATGGCACCCTGCTCCCACTGTGCGGCTGCCTCTGCCGCCTGCATAATGGTGAGGGAGGGGAGGGAGGAGTCAGGGGCTGCATAGAAGCCCGCACCGAATGCGAATACGCCTGCAATGGCGCCGGCAAGTGCTTTTTTCTTCAGGTTCTTCATCGTTGTCGCTCCTTTACATTGAGTCAACAGAAAACGGAGACGGCCGTCGAGCGGCGATCCGTATATCCCTTACTTTTTCTTTCCCTTTTTGTCGTTGACGCCCATCTTCGTAAAGAGACCCTCTTTGCCGTTGACGGCATCCTTGATCGCCTTGGAGACGGCGTTGAATGCCATCTCGTCGGTGACGTTCGCGGAGCCGAGCATGAACGCACCGCCTTCTGAGGCTACGCCGCCCGATACGCGCTTCGAGCTGCCCTTGCCCTGCCCGACGAGGACGACGCGACCCGTCGAGACCTCGACAACGCGGATGGAGACATTTGCCACGACACTTGCCTGACTGCCGAGCAGACCGCCCGTGAGTCCGGCGAGACCGAAGGAATCCTCCTTCGCCGAGAGGTTTGTGAGTGCGCCGAAGATCTTGTACTCGACGCCGCTCAGGTTGCCGACATCGGCTGCGGTGTCCTCTGCGATCAGTCCGGTCATACCAAGGCTCTGCTCATCCACGAGATCTTGAAGTTCGATACGTTCATAGACTTGGAACACGTCGGGGCGGTCGCTGATGAGGGTGATCAACTCCTCGGTCGCGACACCTGCATGGCTGCCGAAGCCGCCCCACCGATCCGGCACCTTGTTCTGGAAGGGCATGATGGCGACGGTGGGATTGTCGTACAGTCCTGCCTGACAAACAGAACCCATTGTCAGTCCCAGGAGCAGGACGAGGGTGCCCATCATTTTCTTAAGCATAGAATTCCTCCTTAACGATGATCCAATGGCTCCCTGCGTGCACCGCGCGGTCGGGCGAATGATGGCAATTGGCAGAAAACACGCGGACTGCCCGCCGTGGGTACATGGATGTCGACATACACGATGTCGTCTGTTATTTTATCACATATATAAAGTCTTGAAAACTGTAGGATATGACAGGTGAAAAAGTCCTGATTTTGAAATTTTGCGCGAAATGACGGGCTTTGCGGCGATTTTGCGTGCGCTTGGAATCGAAAGTTTTTTAAGAAAAAATACAAAAAAATTTGCTGCACGTTGGATTTCGTGCAGCAAATTATGATTTGAGGAATAGCCGCGATCAGCGCAGTGCGATTTTGAGCTCGCTGTCGCTGGTGCTCTCGACGAAGATGGAGAGATCCGTCTCGCGCTGGAGCATCTGGAGGATGGTGAACGGCTTCTGCGCCGAGGCAATGTCGATGGTCGTCTTGCCCGCGCTCGTGCCGCGCACATAGACATCCTGCACGCCGCGCAGTTCCTTGAGCTCGCGTACGAGCTTCTCGACGAGGGAGAAGTCATTTGCACGGACGGTGAGCTGGATGCCCGAGAATCCGCTTGCCGCAGCCTTGAGGAACTGCT
>ERZ772955.957-NODE-957-length-20221-cov-4.113607_pt1 | contig 20221 bp, 39 predicted proteins | sample MGYA00511133_ERZ772955 | MGnify/ENA primary metagenome ERZ772955 (study PRJEB29015, sample SAMEA2737914) | human oral metagenome | biome: human oral; feature: human-associated habitat; material: dental | place: China | collected 2149 ... | reverse complement strand
ATTAAGGCTTGATATTTTTCCTAAACCATTACCTTGTCAGTAGTGGTTTTTTTATTTCTCTCTATACAAATCCACGACTTCGCCGATAATTCGGAAGTCTGTTTCTGGAGTGATTGGCATATCCTTGTACGCAGGGTTCAAGCTGTGCAGGTAAGCTTGTTCTTTGTCAATCACTAGCTGCTTGATATAGCCATCACCGTTATAGCTAAATACTCCGATAACTCCATTGTTTAACTCAACACTTGTCTGAATGAATACCAGGTCACCATCGTGATAGTCTGGCTCCATAGAGTCCCCTTTGATCGGGATAACAAAGTCAGCATCTACATCTACTGGCAACTCAATCTGTTCAACTCGTACATCGTTCAAATACTGCCCAGTACCAGCAGAAGCCGGGTGGTCGTAGTAGTCGTAGCTGTATAGCTGAATAACTTCCGATACTTCGTTTATCTTCGTTTCTTCTTCGTTTCTCTGCTCTTTCAGTTGCCTCTCGGCATAGTTCAGAACTTTGGCTTGCCTTGGCTGGTGTAACTGGTCGTAGATGGTTTGGATTGTGGAAGTGGCAGAAGATTGAAGAGTCTCGTTTTGAGAAGGGAAAAAATCATCTATTGAGATGCCAAAAATATCGCAAAGCTCAAAAAGCATGTCTTGATTGGCTTTCCTATCTCCTTTTTCATATCTACTAATAGTTTGTTTAGTAGTATTCAATCTTTTAGCAAGTTCATCTTGGGTAAATCCAGCTGATTTGCGAAATGTCTTAATTTGCGTTCCGATATATTTTTTTAAATCCACTCTACTCACCTCTATTTCTGTTATCGTTATAAGTAAATTATATAAAAAAGTCACCGAAAACGCAACTTTTTTTATTTTTTAATTAAAATACTGTTGACAAGTCACCAAAATGGTGATATACTATGATCAAGCTTAAGGAAATAACAAAGCTAAGAGCAAAAGAGAAAGGAGTAGAAAGATGAATGAATTAGAAAGAACAGCCCTCAATGAGATATTGAGGACCGTGACCTATATAGCCGAGAAATTGGATGAAGTAGATTCTAAGATTTCTTTGAACGATTCACAAGTTCTTGAGCATCAAGAAAATTGAGTTTCATTTCCATGTAGTGAATAACTCCGTGGAGGTAGTTCTTTAGATGTGTAAAATCTTTATCGGGATTATTTCTATAGTAATGGCCTTCGTCATTACCGATATAAGCAGATGCTAGTGCAAATGTTTTAAGATCTTCATCCTTGATGTATTTTTCAATAACTTGTTTTAATGACATTTTAATGATTTTTTCTTCATCATCAGGATTTGTGACAATAGAAAAATCTTTAACGAAAAATTCTAAAGCTTTGCGATAGCCAATGCCAGCGATATGATCCAGCTGTTCATGTTCAGCTTTCAGCGCTTGGACATAGATTTGCTTACCAATTGGAGAAACTATCTCTACATCGTCAGATATAGGTATATCGCTTGGAAGATTAGGGATTACTTTTATATGTTCGATTTCATATTCATCTTTGTAGTTATTGATTAAATATCTTGTAGCTATAAACTCCTCTGTCCAGAAGTGCTTACAACCTAAACATCTAAATGTTAATACTAAGCTTGTTTTATCTTCTCCAAGATAGAAATAAGAAGAGTTTACAAGATCTGGATTGGTTGGCTTTTTACAATTCGGACAGCTGTCTTCAACGTTTACAGGCCTAGAAACAGAAGAGTTTATTTTTGCTTGAAATATCATAATATTCTCCAATCATTTTTATTTTGATTATACCATATTTGAAAGGGGGTGAGGGGGGAGATCTTGAATAATAAAAAGCCTTGACCTACTTTACACTAGATCAAGACCTGCATACTTTGATAAGGTTTCACAGTCGGTGTAAAGCGACTGGTTGAAACTTCGCTGGTCATGCGTCCAGCACTGCAATCAACGTGGTTTGGCTAGTCTTTGAGTGCCGCACGGTAGTTATCTGTCAGTACTGCTACAAGCAGAGCTGCAGTCCCTCTTATAGTCAGCGACAGGCTCCGTGCAGTCGCGCTCTCAGTAAAAACGTGTTGGTTACCTAGCCAAACTGAATCACTGAACCACAGTCCCCTTCAAAAATTTTGCCAATTTGCATCAGCTCCTTTCTTGTTAAGGATAATATAAATATATATTATTTTTGGAGGGGTTACATCAGTCTTGAGACTGATATAGGAGGTTGAATGGAAGATAAAATCATCGAACTAGCTGATTACTTCATCAGCGAGAACTCAACGTACAGAGAAGCTAAAATAGCGTGTGAGAAGCTATTAAAACAAGTCAGCCATGAGATTGAACTCAGGGCGCTAGAAAGTGAGACGGTATGAAATGAGACCAAAACGATATCCGTATAGTGGAAAAAGAAAAAACCTTGAAATACAAACTTTAAACAGTGTTGGTACCAAGGTATGTAATATTAAATTAGATAGTTCAAGTATCGCCTTTAGTAATGGTAAGGTTACTATTAAAGGTCAGTCCATTACTGGTGTATAAGTTCCATCTGGTTCAAGACGAAGCGGTTTATTACAATCAACGTTGACTGTTCCATCTGGTAACATGTCATAATTGATTACTAGTCCATTTGGATAGAATGTTTCAACGTATTTGTGCCCAGGGCCTTTTTCGTGAACAACTTTTGTTACCTGATCTTCAGGGATTCCAGTATTAATAATCAATTCCATAGTATTCTCCTTTCTGTTTAAATTTTGACTAAAACGGTGAGAGGTCCTAGTCAAGAATGATTATAACATAGATAACAGAAATGCACAACATATTGTTATTTAAATATATTTGCTTAACAATATATAGTGGTTAGAGGTGTAAAATGTGGGAACAATTAAACAGAATCATGCAGGAAAGAAATTTGAACGGCAATCAATTATCTAAGATGTCTGGAGTTAATCGCAGTTTCTTTTCTGACCTAAAGACAGGAAAGGTAAAATATCTGTCTTGGCCGAACATATGCAAAATTGCTGATGCATTAGAAATCAGCATAGATGAACTAAGATAAGGAGGTAGGAATGTGCAAATTTATCTTTATCAACTAAGAAAAGAAAAAGGCATTACTCAAAAAGAATTAGCACAAAAACTTGGCATTTCTGAAACGGCATACCGTCAGAAAGAAAAGGGGCAAAGCGCTTTTACTCAAGATGAAATGTTTTTCTTGCGTAGCTTTTTTGATAAACCTTTGCAGGATATTTTTTTACCAAGAAAGTCACCAAAACGGTAACTTGAAACTCGTATTTTAGAAAGGAGAAAGAATGATTGAAAATAAGCGAAGTGAAAAACAATGCTTTTTACCAATTTCCGCAATGGTTGTTGGATGAAGAATATAAGCGTTTGAGTCTGAGAGCGAAAGTCGTGTATATGTTGATCTTTGATAGACGGACACTATCTATTCAAAATAAATGGCATGATGAAGATGGAGACGTATTCGTCTACTTCACGAATAAACAGTTCATGAATTTACTTAATTGCGATGAAAAAACAGTAATTAAAGCAAAGAGAGATTTGCAAGATATTGGATTGCTCAGGGAAGTTCAGCAAGGCGTAAACAAGCCTAATAGATTATATATTTCTGGAACTGGAAAAAATACAGGTCAAGAACTGGAAAAAGTCCAGTCTGGAACTGGAAAAAATACAGGTCAAGAACTGGAAAAAGTCCAGTCAATCAAGACTGATAATATCAAGACTAATATATCAAGACTGAGTGAACCAGATGGGGCTGGCGATAACACTTTATATAGTATAGAGGACGCACCCGCAGAAAACGACTTAGGAATTGTCCACGATTGGATTTTTTCGGAATTTGGTAGATTTCCAACCCCTTTTGAGATCGAGGACTTGAAAGACTTCCTGCAAGATCACAGCAAAGAGGTTATCAAACTAGCGATCAAAGAATGCGTTGGGAACGGCAAGCCTTACTTTAAATATCTCAGTAGCATTTTGAGAGATTGGAAGCAGAAAGGTCTTGTGACAGTCGAATTAGTCGAAAACAGGCAGAAACCTAAACGATCTAACAATACATCAGGAGTATCAAAACTATCTGATGACGGCTACGACCCGCAACTTGGATTTTAGAGAGGAGAATCTATGTTAGCATTTTCGAGTAAAGAGCTACAGACTAGAGCTTCTCAAATCGAGACATTAAGGGAGCAATGCCCAAAGCATGCTGGAGTTTATATGTGGCGCTCGGTCAATCCTTGCACAAAGAACGTATTGACTTACTGTCCGGAGTGTATGCAAGAGACAATCAATGACAATGCGAGCGAGCAGTTGGCACAGGCTGAAGCGCAAATCAGAGATACGAGGTCGTACTCGCTCTTCATGCAAGAGAGTATCATCCCGAACGATTTGAAAGATGCGACAATTGGAAATTTCGAAATTCACACAGACCAAGACGCTGAAGCTGTTAATTTTGCAAAGCGCGTGACTCTTGACTATGTGAAAGAGCGTTATGAGGGGAATACGATTATCTCTGGGCCTCCTGGAGTTGGCAAGAGCCATCTGGCCGTCGGGATAGCTAAAACCTTAAACGAGAGTTTCCAGAAGTTTCAGCTAAAACGCTCGGTCGTGTACATGCCAACGATTGAAATGTTCTCACGGATGAAGGATGCTTTTAGATATAAGGATTCTAAGTGGGAAGAGAGACAGACAATCCAATTTCTGCAGAAAGTCGATTATCTAATATTAGACGATATTGGCAAAGAGTCAAGCGTGGGTGATGATATAAAACAAGGCAATAGCTGGGTGCAGAAAGTCCTGTATCAAATACTTGAAAACAGGACGAATACAATTATCACAACTAATTACGGCGGCGCTCACTTGAAGAAGCTCTATGAGAAAAGCCTTGTGGATAGAATAACGAAAGGAAACATGAAAACGAATGCGTTTAAATTTAACGATGACACAAAATCAAGGCGCTCCTCGTCAGCAAGTGACTACTGAGGAACGCAAGCAGACCATTTCGCAGTTTGAAAGCCAATTTTATGGGTTGTCAACCCCGCTTAAAGAACGGTTGCTGGTCACGACAGACGAACGGTTTGCAAATAAGATGAACGAGTTGGCGTATTATGCGACAAATGGAAGCGTCTATATGACCTAAAAATAAAAGCACCTGACGGCAATCAGGCGCACAACAAATATTCTACGAGAGGATTATACCATGAATGACTTAATGAATCAATTATTAGACCAGTTTGAAGCTGGATTGATGGACAGAACACTTAAGGTCATGACGATTGTGACCGACGAAACAAGGCGCTTTCCGATGGAACTGAATAAGTCTCAATGCTCAGAAATGCTTCTGGGTACGAGGGATACAGGTACATTTGATTCGCGTTTTAACTGTCACAAGGACTTTCCAAGAATCGAAGGGAAGCGTGAGAAATATCCACGAGATGCAGTTATTGATTGGTATCACAGAAATTGGCAAAAAACGGCTATTTAAAAACCACTTGGGTTACTAGCGAAATAAAAAAGCTGCCGACAAGGCTGTCGGCAGCAAACCAAAATATTTACTTAATTATAACAAAAGGAGTGATTAAATGCAAAATTTTGAACAACTGCGCGTGATTTTAGACTGGGAGCGTGACAACTGGCGACTTGGGAATGTCTACAAAAACAGACTGGCCAAGAAGCCTGTCGAGGTCGTCAAAAGCGAATTGGAAAACCTTAGAAAGTCAGCAAAGGATGTGTCCTTTGAAGTTGTGCCGAAAGGCGGGAAGCTGATTGGTGGAGATAAGATTGTAACGTTTAAAGGAGGCAGCAGATGAGCTTAAAAGATCTTAAAAGACTAGCGCTTCTGCAAGCTGCTGCAATCATTCTGTTGACCATCGCTGGTGTGCAGACGATCGACAAGCAGAATCAGCAAATCCGTGAGCTGCAGGAACAGATAGCGGACAATCGCGACAGTATTCGCGTGCAGGCCGATACGAATCAGCGGCAGGATGTGATGATCAATAAGTTTAACAACATGTACTATGAGTATCAGCACTATAAGATGACAGGTGATTTAAATTTTCCGGGAGGGTGAAAAATGGGCGAAGTTTTAGGAGCGGCTTGCTTTGTTTCCAGCTTGCTGCTGAGCGTTTTGTGGGCAAGCCATATTGACTTAAAAGAAAAACGTATAGAAGCCAAGAAACAAGCAGAAATAGACTTGTACGCTAGATATGTGCTTTGGGCTCAAAATGAATACATGATTGAGCAAAATCAAAGAATGGCCGAAGTGCGGAAACATGATAATCAATCTTTCACGGTGAAGGGGGTGGGATGATGCAGAAGATATTTCAGAAATCCCTATGATAAGTACACTGCAGTCAATAATGATTTTATCCAGGATAAAACCTTGTCTTGGGAAGCGCGAGGACTGCTGCTCTATATCCTGAGTAAGCCAGATGACTGGGAAATCTATTTGGACGAGTTGATAACGGCCTCTAGCAGCCCCCCAAACAAGACAAAGACCGCTTTTAAAGAATTGATAGAAGCAGGATATATCTACCGGACTCGTCGTTCTATGGGATACAAAAAGTTTAGGTGGTTTAAATTCGCAAGTGATAAGAAGATGTCGCCTCAGATAAAATCTGATTTTGACAATCGAGTGAGTGAAGCCTTATTATCTGACGAAAAAATATAATCATACTATACTTTTTCATCGAATGAATTTTCATCGAATGAATTTTCATCGAATGAATTTTCATCGAATGAAGAACTTGCGATATACAAAGTACTGAATACACAAAGTACGGACGGACAAAATAAAGATGCAAAAAATACTGAAAAAACAAAACTACTACTGCTAACGAGGGAGAAAATGACAAAAAAACAACTTTTTGAAAACTTTGAAAAAAACTGGGGTCGTCTGTTAAGCCCGTTTGAAATCGAGAGTATTTCAAAATGGGTAGATGAAGATGGATTCACTCCAGAAATCGTAAACGAGGCTTTAAAGCAGACCGTAGAAAGCAACGCTTGCAACGTTCGCTATCTTAATAAGATTTTGTCTCGCTATGAGCGTGACAACGTGCGGACTTTAGAAGCTATCGAGAAGGATAGAGAACGATTTGAAAATCGAAAGGCTGGTAAAGCAACAGGACAGCCTGAAAGCAACGTTCCATCTTGGTCAAAAGAGCATCCAGATTACAAGCGAGCTGAGCGCCCGTCGCTAACAAGAGAGGAGTTTTTAGCTTTAGATGGCAAAGATTGACTTTGAAAAAGTTGCTACTGACGAAAATTTGTACGAGCAGTACCGAGATACGTTTCAAAATTGGTTTAACATGCAATTGACACGGAGCCAGTACGTCGGGTTTGTGGACGAGTGCCGAAGCAACGGAACACTGCATCTTAATCCGTTTAGCATGTGCGCTTATTTGCTAAAAAAACCAATAGAAACTATCGTAGATAGATTTTTTGAAAAGGGCGAGAAAAATGACCATACCAGAACTTGAAATCGCTCTGCTCTATCATGTGTCAGCCAATGAGCGGAATCGGCTGAGGTGGTACAAAGAGCACGATGCCGTGAAATTTGTAAAAGAGCTAAAAAGGCTCTGGGAGAAGTACGAGGAGATAGTGAATGTTTAACTATGACAAGATAGACACGCTGCAGCCACCGATTGAGAAGCCAGAACGCCTAGATCCTGATAATTGGGTCTGGAACGGGAGTGGCTGGGTCTACGTAGGGGATGAGTAGCTATGGACAGAGAACACTACGAAGATAACGCCTTCTGGCGGAAACGCTACTTAGAGCTCTGTTATGAGCTAGGCGAGATCATCAACGAACAACAGGATAAGATTATCTCACTAACCACCGAAAACAAGCGCCTGAAGCGCGAAAATTGGAACTTTAAGAAAACGAAAGGTAGGAGAAAATGGCAAACGAACTAACACACAAACAATTTTTTAATTCACCAGCGGTAAAACAAAAATTTTCTGAAGTTGTGAACGGAAACGGGCAACAGTTCGTCGCTAGCTTACTGAGCGTGGTGACAAATAACAATTTGCTGGCAAAAGCGACAAACGAAAGCATCATGACAGCAGCAATGAAGGCGGCAGTCCTTAACTTGCCAATCGAGCCAAGCCTTGGCTACGCATACATCGTGCCTTACAAGAATCAGGCGCAGTTCCAGATTGGATATAAAGGTTTGATTCAACTTGCACAACGAAGCGGACAAGTAACACGTTTAAATGCCGGCGAGGTCTATGAAAGCCAGTATAAGGGCTTCAATCCTCTGACCGAAGATCTCGAAGTGGACATGACCGCTATCCCAAAAGAAAAAGAAAAAGTCGTTGGGTATTTTGCATTCATGCGATTGGCCAACGGTTTTGAAAAAACAGTATTTTGGACCAAAGAACGAGTTCAGGCGCACGGCAAGAAATACAGTCAATCGTTCTCTAGTAAGTATAGCCCGTGGCAATCAGATTTTGACGCAATGGCCAGAAAAACAGTTTTAAAACACATGCTTTCAACCTATGCCCCACTTTCTACCGAACTGCAGGAAGCGATTGTAGCAGATAACGAAGACTCGAAGATAAGCGAGGTTAAGGAAACAAAAGACATCACACCTCAAGAACCAGAAAATCTGTCTGATTTGCTAGGAGCTCCGGAAGAAGCGAAGGAAACTAAAGATGTCACGCCCCTTGAAGAAGATACTTTGAATCCAACCACTGACAAAGTTCCGGATTTTGTTGATCCAGAAACTGGAGAAATCAAAGCGAGTGAAGGAAATTTATTTGATAATTTAGAAGACCTCGCATAACGCTCCTAAAAGACCCTCTACGCCATTTCGTAATTACAGCATAGATTTTATCGAGTTAATCTATAAAATGGCGTAGAGGTGAAATTATAGGTATTAGAATTGATTTTGGAAAGGATAGATAGATGGAACTTGCGGAATTAACCGAGGAAAATTATTACGAAGACAAAACTTGGCTATCAAACTCTCGCATGAAGCAGTATTTAACTTGCGAAGCCAGAGCGTTAGCGATAGATAAAGGTCGCTGGGAGGATAAACGAGACAAAAAACCTCTGATTTTCGGGAATTATGTGCACAGTCGCTTTGAAAATCTTGAAGCGCACGAAAAATTCAAAAAGGAAAATGAGTCGGTGTTATTCTCTAGCAGAAAACCCTATGGCCTGCTAAAAGACTTTGAATTGGCAGAAGAGGTTATCAACGCTTTGGATAGTGATGAAGGCTTTAAACGGCTTTATGACGGATTTTCTGACGACGACGTGCGAAAGGAAATGATCGTGACTGGTTTTGTCGAAGGTGTGCCGGTAAAAGGCAAAGTCGATAGTATCAATCTTAGCCGTGGTTACTTTGTAGACCTGAAAACTATGAAATCCATCTATGCTGAAGAATGGAACTCAGAACTGAAAATGCGAGTACCAGCGGCTGTCAATAATATTTTGAATTTTGGCTATCACGGACAGCTGGCTCTTTATCGTGAGCTTTTAAAGCAGATGACAGGAAAAGACTTCAGACCTCTGATTGTTGCAGTCAGCAAAGAAGCAGTTCCCGACAAGGAAATTTTGAAAATCGATGAAGAATGGCTTGAAGAAGGACTAGACAAAATCAAGTCTGAAATCGTTGAGGTTTGGGATGTCATTCAAGGTAAGCAGAAGCCTACAAAATGCGGGCATTGTGATTACTGTCATAGCCAGAAGAAGCTGGATTTTGTGGTAAGTCTGAATGATTTAATTGGAGGTAATCAATGATCTATCTCTACGAAAACCACCTTGGCGGCTGGTACACGCTGGATCGCTACGAAGAATCAGACTACTGTGGGACATGTAGAAGCTTTGATGAGTACATAGGAGCATTTCACAGCATGGAAGATGTTGCGCTGAAGCTGCTGAAAGAAGATGCTTCAGAGGAAGAAATCCAGCGAGTGACTGGATTGAAAGTAATTGTTAAATTTGAAAAACCAACGTGCCGTGAACCACGATAAAAGCGAACTAGAAAACGTCAGTAAAGGTCATGTGACCTTGGACGAGCGACTGCCCGTATTTAGCCAATTCTCACAAAGGCAGTCGCGTTTTTTGGATAAAATGAAATCTCTTTTGCGATACCCAGGTAGCAAATGGAATCTAGCTGGCAGGATAATAGAACTATTACCTGAACATAAAACTTATTTAGAGCCATATTTTGGTAGTGGAGCGGTATTGTTTACTAAGCGGCCTAGTGCGATTGAGACAGTCAACGACCTAAATGATGATGTGGTTAATCTTTTTCAGGTGATACAACAGGAACCTGAAGCGTTGGCTGAAAAAATCTTTCTGACTCCATACAGCCGAAAGATTTATGACAATTCTTGGGAGGTTCGACCAGAGAATGAGATTGATAAAGCTCTAAATTTTGTCATACGCTCTGTTATGAGCCACGGCTTTCGAAATATCGAAAAATCTGGTTGGAAAATGGACATTAACGGCAGAGAACGAGCCTACGCAGTCAAACATTGGAATGGTCTGCCTGAGTTAGTCCAAGAAATGACATTGCGATTAAAGCAGGTTCAGATTGAATGTCGGCCAGCCGTTGAACTTATAGAGAAATATAGTCGGGAAGATGTCTGCATGTATGTAGACCCTCCCTACGTCCTTAGCACAAGAACGAGAAAACAGTATACTGTTGAGATGGATGACCGTGACCACGAGGAGCTATTGGAAATGTTGAATCAGTCCAAAGCTAACATTCTTCTGAGCGGATATGATAGCGACTTATATGATAAACGTTTGTCAAATTGGGAAAGGATGGAGTTCTCAGCGACTGCAGAGAAAGGGCTGCCGAGAACAGAAATTCTTTGGATGAACTATCAACCAAAAGGTCAAACAAAACTATTTTAAAAAGGAGAAAAGCAAATGCAAAATAAAATCGACATACCAGGCACAACCATCAGCCTTGAAATCGTAGATAAGATCATCACAGTGACAAATAAGATTAAGTACGATATCCAGATGCAATTTAAGAATCAGGATGCTGAACCGTCCCTTGATGAGAGCGGGGACATCTTTGAGCCACTTTATTGGTTAGATGTGAAGGCAATCCCAAAAGAACCGACAGAATACCATTCGAGTCTAGGCGTCAAAGCCGAAAAACGAAACTTGACTGAACTTCAGAAGTTCTTCGAATTTATTGAAAACAACAAGCAAAACCTCTTTGACTTATGCGGGTTTAGAGGAGAGCTTGAATGAGCAATTTGACATTATCATTAGACATTTCAACGACTGCGACAGGATGGGCCGTATTTCACGGCTCTGACCTTGTCCAGAGCGGTGTCTTAAAACATAAAAGCAAGTCATTCTTTGAGCGTGGGCGGTTCATGGCCAGCGAACTGCGAGCGATTCAATCAAGAGCACTACAAAAATACGACTGTCCTTTTAAGACAATCGTAGTTGAGAAGAACTCGGTTATGGGGCCAAATCAGCAGTCTATGATCAGCATCGGAATTGTGACAGGTATCATCCTTGGACGGCTGATTGCTGATAATGTATTCTTCGTCAATGTCTCTACTTGGCGCAAGTACTGGAAGTTCAGCTACAAGGACCGCAGCAAGAAATCAATGAAGCTGCAGGCCGTTGCTAAGGTCTCCGATGAATTCAACCTGCATGTCAAAGATGATGAAGCTGACGCAATCCTGATCGGCTCTTATTTCGTCAATTATGGTCAGGATTTCGGAGGCCTGGAAAGCCATAAGATAAGCTGAGGAGGTTGAGTGATGGAAGACAATATTTGGCTAGAGTGGATCACTGAGGTTATGGCAACTAAGCCTGTCGGTAACGAATTGCTAGAAAGCAAACGTGGGCAAGAAGTCGTTGACTTGTTATTGGATTTGGAAAGAGCAGATTTTAATTGGCATAGAGGAGACGCAGATGTTTTCTGGATAGACGCTCAGATGTGTATTAAGTACCAATTAACTAATGCTGATATTAAATTCTTAGCTAAACAACAACCAGGTGTTGTGAATTATAAGAAGCACGCAAAAGAAAGAAATGCTTATTCAGAGATGATGAGAGGACTAGGTAAGTTAAAAGAACTTAACTTTCCAGAAATTTATAATCATTCATTGTCACCCGAAGAAGAAAAGAAAAAGTTTGAAGAAGAAATGGCTGTTGAACAAAACTACGTATCGGTTTATCAGAAATTAGATGAAGTTGAAAAACGCTTTTACGAAAATCAATTTTTATTTGGCAAAAAAGTGATGGAAGCTGGAATGAAAATTGTATCAAACGAAAATAAAATAGCTGTTGAGAATTTCTTCAACATCGGAAGTCATCGAATTAAATTCACAGTCGAGGAGGCAACAGATTGAAACGATTCATAGCAATCCTGATTGTGATTTCTGTTGGACTGAATGTCTGGCAGAGTATCCGCATAAAAGAGCTGGAGCAGAGGCAGCCTATTATCATCCACAAGGCTGATAACGTAGGTGCTGAAATGCACGGCAGAATCACTGACAAGGAAATCATAGAGGGGCGCTACACAGTGACTGCTGGTGCCTATGGCAAATTTTTGGTGACCAAGGAGCAGTACGACAGTCTGAGCGTAGGGGATGAAATCCCTGATTATTTGAGAGGAACAGGAAGATGAATAAGCAGGAATTGATTGAAAAATATAAAAATAAATGCCTAGTTACTACGCATTTCGAATCCATGGAAATGTTTAGGGAACTTTGGAAAGATATCAAGCAACTAGACGAACCAGAAAAAGTCGTTGTTCCGCAGAAAGTGGCAGAATATATCGAACAAATGAAAAATGAAGATTATCATTTGCTTGGTGCGATGACTGAAATCAGAAGCCACAAAAACAAAGAAATTGACGACTGGTTTTATACAGATGATAACATGGAACTCTTCGCTCGAGCATGGCTGGATGGCTACGAGGTCGAGAAAGAAAAGCGGTATAAGGTTGTAATGCCTAATGTTTCTTCGAGCGGAGGTGTTTTGACTCGTATCAAACATGACGATAGCTGGATTTGGATTGATACACTCGGGACCATCGTCGAAGGGCGAACTCACACTCGCAAAGAGCTGGAAGAAGCTAACTTTGGCTGGGTGTTTGATTGCCCAGGGATTGAGATTGAGGAGATGGAATAGATGGATTTATTAGAATTAAAAAAAAGCAGAAGAAATTAGACAACAGATCGAAGAATTGGAAAAAATTATCAACTATAAACTGTCACCTCTTGACAAAATTTTTATTATAAAACAAAAACCAAGGTTCAGATTGGCAATTAAAACGGAATTCTTTTTTGATGAAAAAACTATGGCAATAACGTCAGAAATTTTATCAGACGCAATCAAGGACGCATTGAAAAAAACGATCGAAAATTTGAAAACACAATTAGTGGATTTAGGCATTGAGATTGAGGAGGTGGGAGAATGAATAAACGTCAACGCAAAAAGAAAATTTTGAGCGGCCTGAACAAAGGAGAAAGATACCTCAGGACGCATTGTCCTGTCTGCGATAGCGAGATTGGAGTATTTGATGAATATTTTAATACGTACGGTTTCTGCTCTGAATATTGTGGTTATGAATGCTACGGAATTTCAAGATTATAGAAATAAAGGATTGAGGTTGAAATGACATTGTTTGATAAAGTACAACGACTGAGCTCAGAAAGCCATGATAAGTGGTTTGAGCGGTATTTTAAGAAATATGGCTTGGAACAAAAACTAAAAGTTTCTGCTCAAAAAGGTTATACAGGCTATTTAATTGATGTTTGGTCAGTTAGAGATAAATATCTCAGGAATCGATTAGAAGATGAAAGAACATTGGAAATGTTAAGAGAACGGCTTGGAAAGGGTTTTTCAGTCGGGTATCAATTAACTTATTCTAAAAACCTATTCACAGGACAGGAATATGTCTCTGATAAGAAGATACATATCACTTGGTAAAACAAAAAAGCCAAGGCACTCTCTGCCCCAGCTAAAATCACAATAAGATTATTATATCATAAAAAGGAGACAGAGAGTGAGCAGAGCAAAGGCTATTTTAAAAGATTTAAGAAACCTTGATCTATATATTGCAAGTTTGATTAGACGAAGAGATAAGGTCGAAGCCTCGCTCTTGTCTAGCCAGAAATTTTCTCCAGATAAAGTTTCAGGAGGGGTTAAGCGTAAGCAAGATGATATCTATGCCGAGTTGTTGACGGCCAAGGAAGAAATAGAGCAGAAGACCGCTGAAGCGATCAGAAAGCAAAGAGAGTTGCAGGGGTTGATTGATTCTCTGGATAATACGGATAGTCAGGCTATATTGAGCTTAGTTTATATTGATAAGATGACGAGATGGCAAGTCATGGACGAGTTGAATTGTAGCGAGAGCACCTACTTTCGATTGTTGCGTATAGCAACAAAGGAATTAGATGCGGTGACAGCATTTGACAGTAAATGACAGAGAAAAAAAGCATTTGACAGTGCATGACAGTTTAAACGTGGTATTATGGTATTGTCAACGAGTAAGGTAAGTACTTGATGACTCCTTTAATGTTTTAACGGCATCAGGATAAAAAACTGGTGATTTCCTCTTTGTATTATTAGTTCAAACCCTGGTGCCGTTATTTAGATTTTTAGTGTAGTGGTAACACGACAGACTCCAAATCTGTAAACGCGGGTTCGATTCCTGCAAAGTCTGTGAGAGGTCTTGCATTAAGTCACACAAGCGTGTGGCTTTTTGTGTTGTGAAAAAATTGGAGGTGATGGAAAATCGCTAAATTAACTTTAAAACAACAGAGATTCGCTGACGAGTACATCATCAGCGGGAATGCGACAGATGCAGCTATTAAGGCAGGGTATAGCTCTAAGTACGCTAATACAAACGCATCTAAGTTACTACAAAATACTACAATCAAATCTTATATCGATGAAAGACTGGCTCAGCTTGCGTCTGAGAAGATTGCAACACAGGAAGAGGTGCTTACTTACCTAACTTCAGTTATGCGAGGAGAAACGCAAGAACAGACCTTGATAAGCATCGGAGAATTGGGTCAGACGATTACGGATATTGATGTCGGAGCGAAGGATAGAATCAAGGCAGCTGAGCTTTTAGGAAAACGTCATAGGCTTTGGACGGATAAAGTAGAGGCTGACGTTTCTGGAACGGTGGTGTTTGCGAATGAGTCAGACATACCAGATTAAACAGAATGACATCGTAGTTGATTTGCCTAAGACAGTAGGTGCTGGATACGGGCAGTTCTGGCGATCAAGAAATCTTTATCGAGTTGTAAAAGGCTCTCGTGGTTCGAAGAAGTCGAAAACAACAGCCTTGAACTATGTTATCCGTATTTTGAAATATCCCTGGGCGAATTTACTTGTTATTCGTAGATATTCAAACACGAACAAGCAATCGACTTACACGGATTTCAAGTGGGCAGCTAACCAACTGAAAGTCGCTCATAAGTTTAAATTCAATGAGTCGTTGCCTGAAATAACAGTCAAAGAGACAGGACAAAAAATACTCTTTCGTGGATTGGATGATGAACTTAAAATCACATCCATCACGGTCGATGTTGGTATTTTATGCTGGGCATGGTTTGAGGAAGCTTATCAAATCGAAACTGAAGACAAGTTCAGTACAGTAGTCGAGTCTATCCGTGGTAGCTTAGACGTGCCTGGCTTTTTTAAACAAATCACGGTCACATTTAACCCGTGGAATGAGAGGCACTGGCTCAAACGTGTCTTTTTTGATAAAGAGACGCAGAGGGCAGATACGCTATCGCTTACAACAACTTATCGATGCAATGAGTGGCTGGATGAAGTCGATATCAAGCGTTATGAGGACTTGTATCATACGAATCCAAGACGTGCGAGAATCGTATGTGATGGTGAATGGGGTGTCGCTGAAGGTCTAATTTACAACAACGTGACTGTCAAAGACTTTGACAAAGATGAGTTGCTGCAAAACCCTGCTAACAAGTTGTGCATTGGTCTTGACTTTGGTTTCACTCACGATCCAACTGCTTTGTGTTGCTCGTTGATAAATGACACAACAAAAGAGATACACATCTTTGACGAAGCGTACAAGGTCGGTCTAATAACTAAAGAGGTCGCTAAGATGATAAAAGATAAAGGTTATCATCGTTCGCAAATCATCGCAGATAGCGCAGAGTCACGGCTGATTGAAGAACTCAGGTCGGAGCATGGCATATCTCGAATCAAAGAAAGTAGGAAAGGTAAGGATAGTATTATGGCTGGCGTGTCCAAACTACAAGGATACGCTATTTATGTACATCCGAGTTGTGAACATATCATGGATGAATTTTATAGTTACTGCTACCAGCGGGATAAAGAAGGTAATTGGTTGAACAAGCCAGAAGATAAGAACAATCACTTGATGGACGCATTGCGATATAGTCTTCAATGCATTGAAGGTGTTAAAGCAACCGTCCGCAGACGTTCCCAGTTCGGCTTATAGAAAGGAATTAAATGTATCAAATTTTTACTTATCCACGAGATGGATATGACGAAACAGCTTTGAACAAGGAATTGATTTACAAGATGATTCGCAAGCATACACAAGAACGCAGTCACTTGCAGGATTTGAAGAAATACTATTTGGGTGAGCATGCTATCTTGAATCACAAAAGGCGAAATCAGAACGCTCCAAACTTTAAAACAGTAGCCAATCACGCTAAGGACATTGCAGACACGTCTACGGGTTATTTTATGGGCAATCCTATCAAGTATAACAACACTGCAGGTAGCGATCTCGAGCCATTGCTTGAGGCTTTCGATGGCGCTGAAATAGACCAAGTGGATGCGCAGAACGCTCTGAACATGGCTATTTATGGACGTGCTTACGAGTACATCTATGCTAAAGAGGGATTGACGGAGCTTGATTCGACTAGCGTAGACCCTGAGAATGTGTTCCTGGTTTACGATGATAGCATCGAACGCAAGGCCTTGTTTGCAGTATACTACTACGAAATTAAAGACGATACGAAAGATGCGACTAAGTATCAAGCAGAAGTCTTTACTCAGAACTTGCACTACCACATCGTGCTGCGTGATTCAAGCATGGGAACAACGAAGAATGAGCAGGTAGAGCCTCACAACCTCGGGCAAATCCCAATCATTGAATATCGCAACAATCACTTTGTGATTGGTGATTATGAGCAACAAATCAGCTTGATTGATGCTTACAATTCATTGATGGGCAATCGCGTCAACGATAAGGAGCAAGCGGTTGAGTCTATTCTTGTATTATACGGTGCGCAGTTAGCTGACAATCTAGAAGATGCCAGGGAAGCAATGAGCATTCTTGCTGAAGAAGGTCTTTTGGAATTACCAGCAGATGCCAAAGCTGATTTCTTAAAAAACGCCCTGGACGAGAACGCAACTGAAATCTTGCGCAAGGCTTTGAAAGAAGACATTTACACGTTCAGCCATGTGCCGAATTTGACAGATGAGAACTTCGCAGGCAATAGCTCGGGCGTAGCTATGGAATTCAAGCTATTGGGCCTTGAAATGATTACCAAGACCAAAGAAGCGAATTACAAGCGAGGTCTTAGACAGCGAATTGCTATCTTCGCTCATTATTTGGGCATGCAGCAGATTGCTCTTGAAGCACATTCAATCGTGCCACAGTTTAGCCGTGGATTGCCTAAGAACTTGCTTGAATTGTCACAGATTATCAATAATCTTGAAGGTAAGGTCTCACTTCGTCAGCTTATCTCACTCTTGCCATTCGTTGAAGATCCCGATGCTGAATTGGAAGAACTCGAAGAAGAGAAAGAGAAGAATAAGGACCGTGTGCCGTTCTTTAATCAAGCGAACACGAAGCCAGACGATGAGGTAGCAGATGAAGAACGAGGAGTATTGGACCAAGAGAAAGGCTAATCTCATCTATGAGCAGATGGACAAGGCCGAAAAGCAAGCGGACAAGTTCGACGAGATTTACAAGCAGTCTAAAGCATATTTAGACAATCAAATCAACAAAGTCTTTGATAAATTCCAACGTGATTATGGTTTGAGTGAGCGTGATGCTCGTCAAGTTCTAAAGAACATGAAGGACCAAAAGGACCTGAATGAACTTCGTAAGGTTCTTAAAGCTAGACCAAACGACCCGAACATCCAACGATTGCTTGCCGACTTAGACAGTTCAGCTTACGCTTATCGCATGAAGCGTTTAGAACGTTTGAACAACGATTTAGACCGGATGCGTGAATCTATCTATCATTCTGAGAAATCAGGCTCAGATGCCTTTTATAGCGACTTGATGAAAGATAGCTACTACAAGGCTACTTTTGACCTGCAACAGCAGACGGGACTAGCTTATAGTTTCTCTAATCTCCCCGAAATCGAAATCAAGCGCCTGAGGGGGCTGAAATGGACAGGAGAGGGCTATTCGGATAGGATATGGTCAAATACTGGGGCACTCGCTTCAAGCGTGAAAGACGAGCTCCTAGTGAGTCTCATGACTGGTCGGAGCGTAAGAGATACATCTCAAGCAATCGCAGAACGATTTAATGTCGGACAAAACAAAGCTAGGCGTTTAATTCGTACTGAGTCAGCCTTTTTCCATAATCAGATGGAACTGCTCAGCTATGAAGATGCTGAAATCACTAAGTACAAATTTGTGGCAGTATTGGACAGACGGACGTCTGAAATTTGCCAAGAACACGACAACAAGGTCTACGACACGGACAAGGCTGTTCCTGGCGTGAACTATCCACCTCTCCATCCGTGGTGCAGGTCTACGACTATCGCACACGATGACGATATCGATTACAGTAAATTAGAACGCAGAGCAAGGAATCCCGAAACGGGTAAAGTCGAGTACGTGCCTGCTGATATGACTTATAAAGACTGGTATAGCAAGTATGTTGCGGAACCACGAGAACGAGAGCTAAGCGGTAGGCAATTTGGAGCGAATCTGGACTATGTACGAAGTGATGAATTTGTTGATAAATTAAAAAATCATCCAAAGACTTCACATATATCTGAACCTATCGCAAGAGTTTCAAGGCAGATGTTGCAGCATAGAAACGGCACGCCGTATGAAGATTACTATTTGATTGATGCAGAGACTGGGAGAGTTGTTGCGTTATCAAACAAAGCTCGAAAGAGAAAAGGCGTAGTTTATAACGATCAGGTCAGAAATGCTTTTAAAGAGAACCCAGAACAAAGCCTTGTTTCAATGCACAATCATCCGTCTGGCTATCCTCCATCGCTCAGTGACTTTGCTTCACTCCAACAACGGAGCAAAAATAACACTGTAAAATATGGTTTGACGATAGGTCATGACGGAAGCGTGTATTGGTATACCAGACCTAATAAGAGAATACCAAAAATAGCACTCTCAAAATACTCTCACCAAATTGAAAAATTCAAAAAAATGGGTTATAATGAAGTTGTAGCACAAGAGAAAACACTTGAAATGTTTTCTAATCTGTTTGAATTTGAATTTGGAAGGATTGATTGACATGATTAAGAAGTATGATTATGATTGGCCAGAAGCCGAAGACGACAATCTGGATGAATTGTTAAAAAAAGCCTGTGAACGAAATAAAAACAAAACCGTTGAGGAGTTAGATGCCGAATGGGATGAATTTGTCAAGAGTCTAAAACTTGAAACAGTCTAGTACTTAAGCACCTAGAGAAATCTAAGTGCTTTTTTTATGCTCAGAAAGGAGTAAACTATGTTCATTTGGGAATGGATAGCAATCGCTTTCGGGTGGTTGGTATTTTTGTTTTTAATGCTGTTTATCATAGCATTTGTAAAAACAGTGATTAAAGAAATTAAAAAATAATCTAACCGTATGGAATCCCGTACGGTTTTTATATTGTCCAAACTTTGCTGAAGACATTAAAAGCTGTACTGTTTCGCTGCCGAGCGTAAAACGAGACTATCGAGTGGCGACGTAATCGCTGGAGGACAATTATGTCAGAAGAAATCAACGGAACTACTACGACTGTGGATCAAACTGAGACCGTCGACACTCAGAACGAGAAAGCAGTAGATGTAGAGTCAAATGCAGATAGTGAGAAGCACGAACGCACTTTCACTCGCGCTGAAATCGGCAAGATGTTAGCTGCTGAGCGCGCGAAGTGGGAAGCTGAGCAAGCTACAGCGCTTGAGCAAGCAAAAAGCGAAGGTGAACGACTAGCAAAGCTGACTAAGGACGAACGCGCTAGAGAAGAAGAAGCGAACCGAATCGCTGAATTGGAAAAGCGCGAGCAGGATATAGCAGAACGTGAGATGAAACTAGCG
>ERZ772955.956-NODE-956-length-20223-cov-4.211474_pt1 | contig 20223 bp, 12 predicted proteins | sample MGYA00511133_ERZ772955 | MGnify/ENA primary metagenome ERZ772955 (study PRJEB29015, sample SAMEA2737914) | human oral metagenome | biome: human oral; feature: human-associated habitat; material: dental | place: China | collected 2149 ... | reverse complement strand
GGTCAGAAAAATGTTCTGAAGGGCTTGGGTTTGAATCCCAACGGAGTCACAAAAAGTGACGGTTCTTTGATGACATTTAGCTGAATGAGGTCAGAAAAATGTTCTGAAGGGCTTGGGTTTGAATCCCAACGGAGTCACAAAAAGTGACGGTTCTTTGATGACATTTAGCTGAATGAGGTCAGAAAAATGTTCTGAAGGGCTTGGGTTTGAATCCCAACGGAGTCACAAAAAAGAAGAAACAGAACTCCCGATGGAGTCATAGATTGTAACAAAGGATGTATGGTTGTTTACTGTTCATCCTTTTTTTTGTTCAACCGCGTTAGCTCAGAAATCGAATAATTCATCTTAAAAGAATAGAGTATGCAAAAGAAAATCAAAATTGGACTACTACCACGTGTTATCATTGCCATACTACTTGGCCTATTCCTTGGCTATTATCTCCCAGACCCAGCAGTAAGGGCTTTTCTGACATTCAATAGTATTTTCAGTCAGTTCCTTGGATTTATGATACCACTGATTATCATTGGATTGGTAACGCCTGCTATTGCAGGAATTGGAAAAGGAGCAGGTAAGTTATTGCTTGCAACAGTAGCGATAGCCTATGTAGACACGATTATAGCAGGCGGCTTGTCCTACGGAACAGGAACATGGTTATTTCCCTCTATGATTGCTTCTACAGGAGGAGCAATACCACATATTGATAAGGCAACAGAGCTGACACCTTACTTTACTATCAATATTCCTGCAATGGTAGATGTAATGAGTAGTTTGGTATTCTCATTCATCGCTGGTTTAGGTATTGCATACGGTGGTTTGCGCACAATGGAGAACCTCTTTAATGAGTTTAAGACCATTATTGAGAAAGTGATAGAGAAGGCTATTATCCCTCTCCTACCCCTTTATATCTTTGGAGTCTTCCTCAGTATGACCCATAACGGACAGGCGCGACAGGTGCTCTTGGTGTTCTCACAGATTATCATTGTTATCCTCGTCCTTCATGTTCTCATCCTTATCTATGAGTTCTGTATTGCAGGTGCTATCGTTAAGCATAATCCTTTCAGACTACTGTGGAACATGTTGCCAGCTTACCTGACTGCGTTAGGTACAAGTTCGTCTGCAGCAACAATTCCTGTAACACTGAAGCAAACAGTGACGAATGGCGTCAGCGAAGAGGTAGCAGGATTTGTCGTACCACTTTGTGCAACAATTCACCTCAGTGGTAGTGCAATGAAGATCACAGCTTGTGCTTTGACAATCTGTATGTTAACAGACCTACCACACGACCCAGGACTATTCATTTACTTTATCCTCATGCTTGCCATTATTATGGTAGCAGCTCCTGGTGTACCTGGTGGAGCAATTATGGCAGCCTTAGCACCTTTATCAAGTATCTTGGGCTTTAACGAAGAGGCACAAGCATTAATGATTGCCTTGTACATAGCTATGGACAGCTTCGGTACAGCTTGCAACGTAACAGGCGATGGAGCTATAGCCCTTGCTGTCAATAAATTCTTTGGAAAGAAAAAAGAATCAACTGTTCTTTCTTAAGGAATGCAATAGCTTGTGAGGTTTAGGAAATGAAACTATATAAAACAAGAGTTGCTGTCACTTCTGTCAGTCGCGACAAAGACATAACTAATTAGTTTACAACAAGTTCACGCCAAATGTTAAAATGACAGCAAAGGGAATAAAAACTAAACTCATGGAATGTATAGTAATATCCTATTCAGCATAATAAGAAATCCTAAAAAGAAACAGCAGATGTCCTATCATTAGGCATTCTCAAAATTAAATAGTATCTTTGCAAATGACAGACTGCAATTAGCAGCACTGACACAGCAAAAAGATATACAACTAAATATCCGTAACATCATGGAAATAGTAGAAAGATTTATCAACTACACCAAGTTTGACACACAGTCGGCTGAAGATTCAGAGACAGTGCCAAGTACACCGAAGCAACTCATCTTTGCGAAATATCTCAAGGAAGAACTTGAGCGTGAAGGATTGAAAGATGTAGAAATGGACGAGATGGGCTATATCTATGCCACTCTCCCTGCCAACACAAAGAAGAAGATTCCTACAATCGGTTTCATTTCTCACTACGACACAGCACTTGATGCAAGTGGTGCTAATGTGAACGCTCGTATCGTAGAAAACTACGATGGCGGTGATATACAACTGAATCCTAATATGGTCAGCTCTCCACGAATGTTCCCAGAACTTTTAGAACATAAGGGAGAAGATCTCATCGTAACAGACGGTACAACCCTATTGGGTGCTGATGATAAAGCAGGTATTGCTGAGATTGTACAGGCTATGTGCTTCCTCCGCGACCATGACGAGATTGAGCATGGTGACATCCGCATTGCTTTCAACCCAGACGAAGAGATTGGTATGGGTGCACATCATTTCGATGTAGAGAAGTTTGGTTGTGAATGGGGCTATACCATTGATGGTGGCGACCTCGGTGAGCTTGAATATGAGAACTTCAATGCTGCTGGTGCTAAAGTTCTTATCCATGGCGTAAGCGTTCATACAGGTTATGCTAAGGGGAAGATGGTAAACGCCAGTCGTTTAGCATGCGAGTTCAATAACATGATTCCAGAGACAGAGATTCCAGAAGAGACTGAAGGTTATCAAGGTTTCTATCACCTCATCGGTATTGAGAGTCGCTGTGAAGAAGCTAAACTCAGCTATATCATCCGTGACCACGACCGTGAGCATTTCGAAGACCGCAAGCGTTTCATGGAGAACTGCGTGAAGAAGATGAATGAGAAGTATGGTGAAGGAACTGTTGAACTGAAGATGAACGACCAGTACTATAACATGAAGGAGAAGATTGATCCTAACATGCATGTTATTGAATTAGTTCTCCAAGCTATGCAGCAGGCAAATGTTGCTCCAAAGGTACAGCCTATTCGTGGTGGTACGGACGGTGCACAGCTTTCATTCAAGGGTCTTCCTTGTCCAAACATCTTTGCAGGTGGCGTAAACTTCCATGGTCCATACGAATTTGTTTCAGTTCAGGTAATGGAGAAAGCTATGCAGGTTATCATTAATATCTGCCGACTGACGGCTGAGTTTAATGATTAACAAAAGGAAATCAATTAGTTAAAGAAAACATACCGGAGTTAAACCAACACTTTTATGAACTATATATTTATGTTGGTTTAACTCCTTTTCTTTTAACTATGAGTTTTTCAATTATAGCTCACCTCTCCCACAAACAACACATACAAGATTACTCATAATAAGGTATTGGTTTAACATCCAACTACCCCACTAACTCCTCTAACTCCATAAAAGATTTATGTCAGAACTACCCGAATTGGTCCAAGACCTTGCCCTTATTCTCGTTGTAGCAGGATTTGTAACACTTCTATTCAAGAAACTCAAGCAACCATTGGTATTAGGATACATTGTAGCAGGTTTTCTTGTATCACCCCACATGTCTTATACCATGAGCGTTGTCGACAAAGACGATATACAAACATGGGCAGACATTGGTGTCATCTTCTTATTGTTCTCATTGGGATTAGACTTCTCTATTAAGAAGATTCTCAAGATGGGAGCCTCCCCCATCATCGCAGCCTGTACTATCATCTTCAGTATGATGGTCTTAGGTGTCATTGTAGGACACAGCTTCGGATGGAAAGAGATGGATTACATCTTCCTCGGAGGTATGGTCGCAATGAGTTCCACAACCATTATATACAAAGCCTTCTCAGATATGGGACTCACACAGCAAGGCTTCGCTTCTACCGTGATGAGCGTACTTATCTTAGAGGATATCCTTGCCATTGTGATGATGGTAATGCTCAGTACCGTTGCCAGTGGTAACAGCCCTGATGGCGTACAACTTCTTGGAAGCATCATGAAGATTGGATTCTTCCTCGTTTTATGGTTTGTTGTCGGCCTTTTTGCCATTCCACTCTTCCTTCGTTCTGTTCGTAAAATCCTTAACAGTGAGACCCTGCTTATTGTGTCATTAGGCTTCTGTTGTCTTATGGCTGTTATATCAACACAGGTAGGTTTCAGTGCAGCCTTTGGTGCTTTCGTCATGGGAAGTATCTTAGCAGAGACGGTTGAGGCTGATAAAATTATCCGACTTGTAGATCCAGTAAAGAATCTCTTTGGAGCTATCTTCTTCGTCTCTGTTGGTATGTTAGTAAAGCCTGACGTTATTGTTCAATACGCTTTACCGATTCTTTTACTTGTCATAACAATTCTTGTAGGACAAGCTTTGTTCGGAACCTTAGGCTATCTTCTCGGTGGGCAGACCCTTAAGAATGCTATGCGCTGTGGATTCTCAATGGCACAAGTAGGCGAATTTGCCTTTATTATTGCAACATTAGGAAAGTCCTTAGGTGTTATCAGCGAATTCCTTTATCCGGTTGTCGTAGCCGTGTCAGTTATCACAACCTTCCTCACTCCATATATGATTCGTGCGGCAGAACCATGCTATAATGTCCTCGTTAAGCATCTTCCAAAACGATGGGTACGTCGTCTTACCCATATCCAAACAAACAATGCTGGAGAGAGTGCGTCGACTAATAATCTTTGGAAAGTTCTAATGAAGAAGATGATACTCAATACCCTTATTTATGGTATCCTCTCTGCAGCTGTCATCGCAATCATGTTCTCTGCTGCCCTACCTATCTGTAGAAACTTATCTATAAAATGGACAGGCAGTCACTGGCTTGGAAATGCTGTGTGTGGATTCCTTACAATCCTCTTCATCGCACCATTCCTACGTTCTATTGTAATGAAACAGAATCACTCAGAAGCGTTTAAGGCACTTTGGACAGACCGCCGTATCAATCGTCTACCTCTCACTGCAACCATTCTTGCACGTGTACTTATTGCACTCAGTTTCATCTTCTACATATGTAACTATCTCACACGCTTTAAGAATGCATTGATGATAGCTGTTGCGGTGGGCTTATTGATATTGATGCTACTATCTCGTTGGCTCAAGAAACGAAGTATTACTTTGGAACGTCTCTTTATCCAGAACCTCCGAAGTCGTGATATAGAGGCACAGATACAAGGAAAGAAGAAACCACTCTTTGCCGACCATCTGATAGACCGAGATATTCATATCGCCAACCTTGAACTGCCCGATGATTCTCTATGGGCGGGTAAGACATTGTATAGCCTAAAGTTACGTAACCGCTTCGGTGTACATATCAGTAGTATTCTTCGTGGCTCTCAACGTATCAATATTCCGAATGGTGGTACGATTCTCTTCCCTGGCGACAGACTGCAAGCCATTGGTGATGATGAGCAGCTAACAAAACTTTCTAAGGCAATCAATGCTGAGTTACAGCCAGAGGTTACCAACATAGAGAAGCATGAGATGAAACTCCGCAGCTTCACCATCTCTAAGACAAGTCCTTTCATTGGAAAGACGCTCAAAGATAGTGGTATCCGCGACGAATACAACTGTATGGTTGTGGGTGTTGACGAAGGTCAGAAGAACCTCACACTCATCACTCCTTCCCGCTGCCTGCAGGCTGGTGACGTCCTATGGGTAGTAGGCGAAGAAAAAGACTTAGAACGTATCCTTGCATTAGGATAAAGTCCTTCAGGCTTATTAGCCCTTATTACTTGATTAAGTAATTAGACTAATAAGCCTGAATTGTATATAGACACAAAGCCTACAGAAAACCATACTATTGCATTTCTCACTGACAGTAGACTAAGAGGACTTTGAGTAATATGAAATACACACCTACTCCTACCTTCTTACAAAGAAGAGCTATCAACAGGCTTGCTTCATCATATTTTACATTCAATAAAAGCGTAAATAAGTTCATATCTATAATATCAACACCAAATAATCAACTTAAATTAAAGAGAAGCAAAAATCTCTTTCAAACCTTCTGAAGTAATAGTATCAGTTGTAGAAATACGATAAAGAGGCAAGGAATACTTTTCAAGTATTTGATTTTTGAGCCTATCTCTATATTGCTGTACGACTTTATCATTATGATAATGCCACCCATCCACCTCAATCGCCATCATGGGCTGTTTTGTCAGGGAATTATAAATAAGAAAGTCAATGTGTGTCAGAGCATTTTTTGCGTAATCCTTTTCTTGACTCGTTAATAACGACCAATCAGATATTATTTTAGATAGAGGATAATGACACACTACCGAAAGATTCTTCCAACTTAACTCATCAAGAACTTTGACAAGTAAATCATATACAAGGTTTTCAGACATATAATTAGAAACCTTAGCATGTTCAGCCTGATACGCTAGTCGTTCTACAGTGTACTGTTGGTATAGTAAATCAAAGACCGAATGTATCTTACTATCTTTCACTGCAAAATTGTTATACCTTGCATAGGATATTAATTGTGCAATATTCGTATCTTCTGGCATTTCATTACCAGAGGTTACTATGTAAAGTTGACTTTTAGCACGTGAAATAGCCACATTTAGAAGATTCTTATCATCTGAGAAAGAAGTCGGCAAGTTATCAACCATGCTCATGATAATAGTATCACACTCGCGTCCTTGATATTTATGTACAGTACTTGCAACATCCTTACCTAACACACGATTAATTGCCTCAGCTTGTATCCGATAAGGGGTTATTATTCCAACAGACCCTTTATCTTCACATAATGGCATAACTTCCTGTACTATCACCTCTATCTCACGCTGATTGAAATGCTCTCGTGCATGATTTCCTTTTACAGTTCGAATTACTTGCAGAACATCTTTTTCTCCAGAGTCCTTAGTCATAGCAATAAGTTCTCCCCCATAAAAGCGATGATTGCAAAATTGGATTATCTTTGGATGACAGCGATAATGTTCACGTAAAAGAGTACTTGGAGCATCCTTTAAAACTTCTGCACATGACCGTAAAAAGCTATGTGTTACAGCATTATATCGTTCATCTACATTATATGTTTCCTTAATAGCGTTAAGTGCCTTTTCTTCCTCTGCACTTACGACATTAGGTAATTGCATATCATCACCAACTATAACAACGTTCAGAGCGCATGACAGGGCAAGTGCACCCGTTTTTATATCCACCTGAGATGCTTCATCCATGATAATGTAATCAAATACAAAATCATTACTGATACAACTCTTAGCAGAATAAGTCGTACTGAGAACTATAGGATATTCCTTTAAAAACACCTCAGTTTTTGCTTTTATATCCTTTCTTGTAAATACAGTTCGCCTTCCAGCACCATATTGTTTAGCAATCTCTTGTTTTAAGATCTGAAGTGAGGACTGTCTCAGTTCTTCCGCACTTTCCTTAACATCTACAGTCAACAATTGCTGTTCAATTACATCTATTTCCTGTTCTATCTCAGACTTTCTAGCTACATAATAAGCACTTTCCAACCGCTCTATTACAACTGAAAGATTATTTTTAAGCAATGAATATGTACGAAAATCTAATAAAAATGCCCACTTTAAACAGAACCACAGATTTGGAGATATTCCTTGTTCTTGCATCATTTTACAAAGATTAAGTAACTTCATTATTTTAAGCGAATGCTTTGTACTGAGCCATTCATTATCTGAATCAACTGCCACTTTTAGCATTTCATCATACTTCTTCTCTGTAATCAGAGCATCGTATTCTGCCTTCAATTGTGCCAATCTTGTTTGCCCATTGAATCCCGAGGAAACAGCAGTAAGTGATTCTTTAACTAACTTCCGAACTTCTTTTGAGTTATCTAAATGCCATCCCTCCATATTAGGATAACAACCAGTCTGAACCTCTACGAATCTTTCCTTATTCCTTACACTTCCCAGTTGGGCTACCAGGAACCCTAATCCTTCTTTTTCTAACTTTTCTGCAACATTTTCAACAGCAGAGTTGTTATTAGAAACAACAAGAATTGACTTTTTCTGTACTAACAAATTAGATACAATATTAAGAATGGTTTGTGTTTTCCCAGTTCCTGGAGGACCTTGTATAATACTTGCCTGATGTGTCAAAGCTGCTTCAACAGCCTTCTTCTGACTTGCATTACAACCAAAAGGATAATATACCAATTGTGGCAGACGATAAGTAGCCAACTTAGTTTTATTACCTAAGTACTGAGCCAGTGGTACATTATCTCTTTTCAAATCAATAAGTTCATACTGCTTGGAAAGAATACTCTCCTCATCATCTGTTAGCAAACCTGTTTCGTCAGATAGTTTTCGTAGATAGTCCCATGTTGAGCCACCACACACGTCTATTGGTGTACGTGTCACATAAACATTTCTTCCATCAAGATTTTCTGAGTATCCATTACAATATGTTACACGATAAAAAGTGTACTGTTTGTCTGAAAATTTAAGTAATTCTACAGCATCTGTTATACGTTTATTACCAACATATAGCCCTTTTTCATGAAGATTAATCGCTTCTCCATGTGTAAGATAAAGTATACGTGCTCTATTATATTGAAAAATACGAGGAGAATTTGAAAAGCGAATTATCCAATTTCCATTATCAACTCTCTTTATAGAACCAACTTGCTCTGTGATAAACATGTTCTTGTCACCACGCCGTTCTAAATCAACTATCATGCATTGTTTAGCATCCATATTTATATTTCCTTAGGTAAAAAAGCTATTATCGTTACAATAGTTCTACATCATTCCTATTTAATAGTGCAAATATACTATATCTATCTTGAAACAAAGTAGTAAAGTTTGTGTTTATTTATAAGTAAGACTATTGTGGCTCTATCTGCAGTATAAAACTTCAATCTTCAAAGCATTAAATTTGCAACCATTTATCATTTAAATACAAGATAAATATAGTAATTAGACGAAAAATCTTCCGTTAAATGAGTAAATACTTTTCGTATAACTTTTACGGAAAAACGAAGTAATTCATTAAACAAAAACATAGCTAAGACTATCAACTGTCTATTCTATTATCAGCCTCTGACATGGAAAACCTTTTTATTTTAAGACTTCGGAAATCTACAAGCAAGGTCTGAAAAATCATTACATATTTTCAAATAAAAGCTCTATAAATAACGGCAAAAACACACACAAAAGATAGGTTTATAACCATAAGGGAATCAATTAGTTATAAAGTAGTAAAGTAAAAGGTGCTTACTTGGACTTCAAAAGGGCGTTAGTAAGGGTCTTAAAGGGCACCTATTGCAAGTCAATTGAGCGTCTTTTAGAAGCCAAAAGAGTATGTATTGCGCTTTACACTAAGCGAAAATAGTTTACAAAAACAATAGTATGGGAATAAGTTTGTTGTAGAAGACAGATAGATATCGTACCTAATTACATTTATCATGTAGTTTATCCCCTTTGTAAAACCATCTAATTGGGGGTAATCATACCATGTATGTAGACTAATCTCATTCTATTAACAATCTACGCATTTAACGGAAGAACCATTATTTTCATGAAAGGGAATATTTCTTCACACGATAGAAATACGTAAATATAAGCAAGTTCGTTATACTACTACAGAATATAGAAAGCAAAAGAAGACCTAACATACTTGTTATAGCCCCTTACTTCGTAGAGCATGACTATCAAACAAAATAGTACCATTGGATGCTACAAGAAATATAAAATAACTATTGGTTTTAATTTAATAGGCAACAGATTCTGCATTAACGTTTTTTTTATTAACTTTGCGGTTGATAAAAGAACAACTATTTATAAATTTTGATTGTATTAATATGAAGAAAATCTACTTATTGCTTATTTGTTTCATTGTTTTGGCACAGACCATAAGTGCACAGAATGAGAAGAAATTGTTGAAAATGACCTTTGGTGAATCTTACTTTGAATTTAAGTATGATGGTAAAGGAAGACTTGTAGAGACGATTGAATATTATGCAGATGACAACTTAAAACGTAACAGCAAGTATACTTATAACGATAACAAAGTAGAGCAAATCTTCTATGAGAATGATAATGTAAACGATAAAGATTATCGAACATCTGTTCTCCAGAATAATAGAGTTATTTCAGAAAGAATACACTTGTCAGCACATGAAGGAGAACCTGAATATTGGGTAGATTACAACTACACATATAATGGTGCAGGTGAACCGATAAAGGTTGTAACAACCAGTAATGGACGTCCAGACACAGAGTATAAATTGACATGGACAGACGGAGATATTACACTCGTAGAACATTTTCGAGATAATAAAAAAGTAGGACAGGTAGCTTATGAATACAACAAAAGCATTACCAACAAATATCTTTCTCTAATTGTTAATCCAATTACTTCAATTGCCGATTATGAAGGTATCGCACCATACGGACAACTTTTAGCAGGATACTTTGGAAAAGTTTTCCAACATCCAGTAGCTGCTGTGCACTATACGGTGATAGATAAAGACTATTTTGGGTGGACAAGTGATGATGATTTCACTATTACGTATAACCAGAATGCAAGTGGTATTGTAGAAAATATCAAACAATCAGGGGAAGAAGGAGTGACAGCAACGTGTATTTGGGAAGAAACCCCTACAGGTATCAGTGTTTATAAGCAGGAGAAAGAGGATACAAAAAAGATTTATGATCTTTCTGGTAAATGTCTTGAAAATTTGCAACATGGTGTGAATATTATCAAGGAATCGAATGGGAAGACACATAAGGTTATTGTAAGATAATATTCAACTGTTTATCAAAGAAATAGCATAATAAAAGGAGAAGCTGCTTAAGTTTCTCCTTTTATTAGTATTTTTAATATATAATCTGACGTTTCCTCGCATAATTAGAGTATCTTTGCATTGTCATTCGATGATTATACAGATGAAACGTAACAAATTAACAGCTCTGATAGCATTTGTAGGTGTTGTAGCTTTCACATCTTGTGAGGATGTGAAACGTCCGACCCCTGTCAGAGAACGTATCAATGTCACTCCTCCATCCAGAGAGGCAGAGGCTATAAGTCAGCTGACAGCATCAATAGATGAGATTTCAGCTAACCTTGACGCCATCTCTTCTCAAGAGGCAATGCTCTGCAAGACTACTGAGCATACGGACAAGAAATCGAAGATTATTCAGCAGATTAGGGGACTTGGTTCACTGCTTAGAGAGAAGCAAAACCAGATTGATAAACTGCTGAACGAGAAGGTAAAAAAAGTGGATGCACCAGCAGAGTCTAATCCCACTGTAGAAAACCTTTACAAGGTAATAGAGTTCCTTTCATCACAGCTGAAGGAGAAAGGGGATCGTGTAACCCAATTAGAGCAGGTTGCAAGTCGCAAGGATGTCACTGTAGACCAGCTTAAATACATCGTTATGAACCAAGCTAACAGCGTTGATGCAATGCGTTACAGGTTCAACATGGCTGCTTTAGAGCGCGAATATGCTCAGTTAAAGTCTAAGGAGAAGCAAAGACCTGAAGAGGAAAAAGAGTCAAATAAAGTCTACTATATCATTGCTAATAAAGAAACACTGAAAGAGAAAGGTCTTTTGAAGACATCACTTTTCTCAAAGAAAGTGGATAATAACAATGTAACAAAAGAACTGTTTACTGAGGATAGCAGCAAAGATTTGAAGACACTGACGATAAATTCTACAGCTCCAAAACTCCTATCACAGAACCCAGCAGGTAGTTATGCACTCACGCAGAATGAAGACAGAACGACAACACTCACCATTACAGACCCAGAGAAGTTTTGGAATGTGTCGCGCTATCTGATCATCCAAGAGTAAATCTACTTTGAAATAGAAAGAAAATAAATTAGGCTGCAAAGGTTGTGAAAATCGAATAATTTTCTTATCTTTGCAGCCTAAAACTTATGCGTAGCGTGAAAATAAAGGAAGTAATTGATGCCCTTGAACGATTCGCGCCTTTGCCCTTGCAGGAAAGCTATGATAATGCTGGCCTACAGGTTGGATTGACAGAGGCGGAAGTATCAGGGGCTTTATTGTGTCTTGACGTGACGGAAAAGGTGGTTGATGAGGCCATCAACAAGGGGTGTAACTTAATTGTTGCGCACCATCCACTCATCTTTCGTAAGTTGGCACAAATAACAGACGTGAACTATGTGCAGCGCACAGTGATAAAAGCTATTAAGAACGATATCGTCATCGCTGCTATGCACACGAACTTAGACTCAGCCGTGGGTGGTGTTAACTACAAGATAGCTGAGAAGTTAGGACTTAAGAACCTTCGTTTCTTCGGTCGTAACAAACAAGTAGTGAATCCACAGACAGGCGAATCCGTAATGGGTGGCGATGGTGTCATCGGTGAGTTTGAGGAGCCTTTGGCAGCAGATGACTTGATTCTGTTATTGAAGAAGAAGTTTGATGCAGAGTGCGTTCAAACCAATGAGTTACTTCGTCGTGAGATTCGTACCATTGCTCTCTGCGGTGGTTCAGGTTCATTCCTTTTACAGGATGCAATTGCAGCAGGCGCAGATGCCTTCATGACAGGTGAAATGAGCTATCACGAATACTTTGGTCATGAGCAAGAGATACAGATTTGTGTCATCGGACATTATCAGAGTGAACAATATACAACAGAAGTGTTGCGGGACATCATCGAGCATGATTGCCCTGGTGTAAAGTGTTGCTTGTCTGAGATAAATACAAATCCTATCGGGTATTTTAGTTAACAAGTAGACGAGTTGACAAGTTAACGAGTTAAATGTTAAGAAGTTGACAAGTCTGCAGTAAGTAGTGGAAATCATAATTATGAATTTTGAATTCTGAATTTTGAATTAAACAAACATAAGAACTATGGCAAAGAAAGATCCAAAAGAGTTACCAGTAGAGGAGAAATTGAAGGCCCTTTTCCAGTTACAGACGACCCTGTCAGGAATCGACGAGAAGCGTGCATTGCGTGGTGAGTTACCACTTGAGGTACGCGACTTGGAAGATGAGTTGGAAGGTCTGCACATTCGTATTGAGAAGATTGAGCAGGACATTAAGGACTATCAAGCTGCTGTTACCCAAAAGAAAGGTAATATCCTCGATGCACAGGCAAGTTTGGAGCGTTACAACAAGCAGTTGGACTCTGTTGCAAACAACCGTGAGTATGACACTTTGACAAAGGAAATCGAGTTCCAGACATTGGAGATTGAGCTTTGCAACAAGAAGATTAAAGAGGCTCAGATTAAGGTTGAAGAGAAGCAGAAGGACTTAGAGGCCAACCGTGCATTGCTCGAAGACCGTCAGCACGCCTTAGAGGAGAAGCGCAACGAGCTCGACGAGATTATGCAGGAGACACGTGAGGAGGAAGGTTTGCTCAAAGAGAAGGCTGCAGAGCTGGAGACTAAGATTGAGCCGGGATTGCTTCGTAGCTTCAAGCGCATCCGTCGTGGTGCTCGCAATGGTTTGGGTATCGTTTACGTACAGCGTGATGCTTGTGGTGGTTGCTTCAATAAGATTCCACCTCAGCGCCAGTTGGATGTAAAGATGCACAAAAAGATTATTGTCTGTGAGTACTGTGGTCGTATTCTTATCGACCCAGAGTTGGCTGGTGTAAAGGTTGACAAGACCGAGGAGAAGCCAAAGAAGCGTAGAGCAACTCGTAAGAAGAAGGAAGAGGAGGGAGAGTAATCATTACCCCTTTTTATCCCATAGAGGATTAAAGTCTTTCATCCTCTGAAAGATAGAAAATAGCCTCAATACATTTGAAATGCCATCAAGCATTCTTATGTATTGAGGCTACTTTTTATTATCTTTCTGTTAATACTATGTGACGAAACACGAATAACATCGTCTTCCTAACAGAAACTAACCAATAATAGCACACTTATTAACGGCATATAGCAAGGCTTCAAGTGGTCAACACAATGTGTGCGGAGCATCAACACCAATGGTGCTTACCATGAGCACAACATGTGCGGAGCATCAACACATAGGTTAATGACGTAAAAGAAAATCCCACCTTACCTTATTATATATAGTAAGTCACCACTAATTAACTTATACAAATATGCTGATTCATCTATGATAAACCAATTCCTTACTTCACATAGAAGATACGATTCGCCTTGCGTGATGAGGCCTTACCCTCCTTTGCTGCATAACCAAGAATACAGAAGCCGATACCTTCATAATCGCCTTCTATTCCCCACTCTTTCAGCATCTGCTTACCATCTTCACGCTCAAAGGTTTGCTTGGCACGATTAATCCAACAGCTTCCTAAACCTACTGCGTGAGCAGCATTCATGAGGTTGCCCATCATCAACGCACCATCATAGGCATGATTAGGACTACTCTTATCTGCTAATACTGTAAGAACGACAGGTGCGCCATAAAAAGGGTCACTTGTTACGCCCATTATCTCAGCATTTATAACAGACAGGCGGTTGCGTACTTCCTTATTGGTCACTTCAACGATGATAGCAGTCTGCATATTCTTTCCGCTTGCAGCGTAAAGACCTGCCTCCATAACCTTATCTATCAATTCCTGCGCAGGCATACGCTCTTCGTAAGCACGTATGCTACGACGTGTCAACAATGCTTCTAATGCTTCCATAACATCTCTTTTTATAATTCATTCACCGCCTCAGCCAACTGTTCCAACGCCTGACGAAGTATAGAACGTGGTGTACCGATATTCAAGCGCATAAATCCTTCGCCACCAATACCAAACATTCTACCATCGTTCAACGCAAGATGAGCCTTATCAATAAAGAGATTCAATAGCTCTTTATGCTTCAATCCCAGTCCATGACAATCCAACCAAACAAGGAAACTTGCCTGCGGACGGAGTGGGTGAATACCAGGAATATGCTCACGACAGAAGTCTTCGACAAAGCGAACGTTGCCTTCTACATACGCCAACATCTGCTTACGCCACTCCTCTCCCTTTCGGTAAGCAGCTATCGTGGCTATTGGAGCAAAGAGTGTAGGCTCATCTAATTCGTTTGCCTTCAACCAACCATAGAAACGATTACGCAGTTCTTCATTCGGAACAATAGCATACGAACTAACAATCCCTGCCATATTGAAGGTCTTTGTTGGTGCTGCAAAGGTGATACTGATTTCTGCTGCACACTCTGACACACTTGCAAATGGAATATGACGATTACCAAAGAGCGCCATATCACTATGTATCTCGTCACTGATAACGATAATATTATGCTCGTAGCAGAAGTCTGCCAAGCGACGTAATGTATCTTCCGACCAACACAATCCTGCAGGGTTATGAGGATTGGAGAGTATCAGTACACGACATTTATCATCGCAAACCTCTGCAAGATTCTCAAAGTCCATATCATAATATCCGTCTTCACGAAGACGAAGCGGATTGAAGACAACCTTACGATGATTATCCTCTGGTGTCAAACGGAATGGATGATAGACTGGAGGTTGTATAATAACTTTTTCGTCAAGTTCCGTAAATACATTCACCACAAAGCCGATACCCCTAACAATACCAGGAATAAAACTCAACCATTCCAGCTTTACTTCCCAAGCATGATGCGCACGTATCCAATCAATGATAGCAGGGCGATAGTCAGCTGGTTCAATGGTATAACCAAAGATAGGATGTGAAAGACGGTCTTTAAGGGCATTCACAACGAAATCAGGAGTAGCAAAGTCCATATCAGCCACCCAAAGTGGTAACAGGTCATTGCGTCCCCAACGTGGAAGAAGTGCCTCATGCTTCAAGTCACCACTCCCCGAACGATCAATAATTTCATCAAAGTTATAAGTCTTCATCATGCTTCTAAAGCCTGTTTAATATCATCGAATAAGTCATCAACACTCTCCAAACCAATACTAAGACGTATGGTAGTGTCTTGCACATCCATTGCTGCACGTTCCCCTGCAGTGAAGAGTCCGAAGATAGTACTTGCTGGGTGGATAGCCAAGGTACGATTATCAAAGAGGTTAGTTGCACGATGAATGAGCTTCAAGTTATCGAGCATTCTGAAGCAAGCCTCTTGACTCTCTAAGTCTATTGTGACCATTGCTCCAGCAGTTTCACCATACTGACTAACAGCCAACTGATGGTAAGGATTATCCTCCAAGCCCACATAATTCACCTTACAAATAGGTTTGAGCGTACGCAGTCTTTGTGCTAACTCTAAAGCGTTACCTGCTTGAACACGATAGCGTACGTCCAAAGTCTCTAAGCCCAAGGTCTGCATATAGGCAACCTGTGGCGTCATATAAGCCCCAAGATTAAAAAGCATCTCATTCAAGAGGCGCTTACCAATAGAAGGATAAGTACCATAATCAATAACAAGACCACCCAAAGAGGTAGCACCACCACTAATATATTTTGTACTTGAAACAACCTCTACGTCAATGCCCAACTCCTTTGCAGAGAACTGCGTGAATGGGATAAGCGTTGTATCAGCGATAACAGGAATTCCATGTTGGTGTGCTATTGCAGTCAAGACACGCACATCAACCACCTCAAGTTGAGGATTTGACATTACTTCAAGGAACAGACAACACGTGTTATCATCTATCAATCGTTCTACAGCCTCAACATCTGTAAGGTCGCAAAGTATTGCTTCCACACCCAATCTGCTCAGTGTTGATGTAAGCAAAGAATAGGTATTACCAAAGAGATGACGTGACGTAATAACGTTCTTACCCTGCTCAATAACAGAAAACAACGTATTGCTGATAGCAGCCATACCCGAGTTGAGGGCAATAACATTCTCGGCACCCGTCAAAGCCTTAACACGCTGTTCGAGATTCGTCACAGTTGGGTTCTCCACACGCGAATAATCAGGAGCATCAATACGACCACAAAAGGCATCAGCCATCACTTTCGCATTATCAAACTCAAAAGCGACCGCATTATAGATAGGCATACTTAACGCATCATAAGCATCTCTACGTTTATAAGGCTGATGAATAGCCTGTGTCTGTTTCTTCATATCTTTCAAACGTTTGTGTTGTTTTAAAAGCATTTATAAATCAAGGACGGACGGGAAAACCGTCCGTCTTATAAGTTGTATTTAAACTTATTAATACCACTGTACCGCATTAGTAATACCGCTTCGCTTATCATATTTCAACGCATCCGTCAGCGTTGCTGCATTACAACGGAAGGTGAAGTTGTAAGAGGTATATGGTGCTAAAACTATAGAGGCACTCATATTAAAACAGTGGAGGTCGCGTGACAGACTTGCTGTTGTCATACTCATCGCATGGTTTTCAAAGTCATAACCACTTGAGAAGTTTATGTTCCAGCCATCACTGATGCGAATATTACCAGAGAAGTTCAACGTCTGTGTAAACTTATAAGGGTAACGCATCGTCTTAGTATTGAACTTACCCGCCGTATTCTCACGCATCGTAATACCATAACCGATAGTCAATGACCATGGCATATTAAACCTCATATAACCATTATCGTCTGTTTCTGCAATATTACCACGCTTCTTCTTAGCTGCATGCTTTCCTTTCTCAAGGTCATCGTCCATATTCGATTCGATATTGGTATCAGGTCCATCGCTCTCTTCCGTCACCTTGTCGTCATTCTTATCATCCTTACGTCCAAACCATTTCTTCAGTTTCTCAGGATTTAATGTGAACGAGAAGTTCTGCGACATACCTAGGAAACGAGGTAAACGACCATATCCCCACTCAGTATGGTTACCAACGTAAGGAGTACCATTAGCATCAAGTTCGTAAGCGTAGGTAGCAAACTGTGCATTCATGGAGAAGGTATAGTTCTTCCACCACTTCAAACGCAGACGCATACTAAGGTCACTCCAACGATGATAGTCTGCTGCAGCATTGTAAGACATACTTGCTCCTAACTCATCAATGATACTTATCTTCTTATAACCAGTCGTATCCTTATCGCTCTTGATTTTCATTTCGATGTTGTTGCTAACATCCCAACTAATCATCTCAGTCTTGTACTTACCCGGCACACTATAGAGTTCATCCTGATAAGGAGAGTATTCTACAAGTTTCACATTACCACTTGCATCTGTGTACTGATAGCTGTCATAGTAGCCATAACGGCGTGCGCCGAAGTTAGGTGAATAAGAGAATGAAACCTGTGGCGTGATGACATGACGGATAGCCTGAATCTTATCACCAAACAATTTTCTATTAGGTACCCAGAAACCATATAATTTCGTGCTGGCTCCCACACTCATACTCCAGTTGTAAACATTATGGAAACCATACGTAGTATCCTTTACAACCTCTTTCTGAAGCGTATTATCCCATCCGCGTGTCACCTTCTTAGAATACATACGATCCGTAAAATTAAAAGATGGCGTCACATTGATATAATTAAACAAGGTGAAGTTTGCCTGTACAGGAATTGTATGTTGGAAAGCATTCTTCCAGTCTTTAATCAGATTAGAGTGTAAGAGCTTGTCTTCCTTCGTTGAGATAGAATTAGCCAACTGACCCGTATAACTCATCGAAATCTTCTCATACCAACGTTCCTTACCCACAAGATGCTTACGCTTAAACGGATAGAAACGGCTCAAACTGATGTTCAAGTCTGGCAACGTTATCTGAATAGAAGAATCACGCATATTCTGCGAAAGGTTAGTTGTTGCACTCAAAGAGAGTCCAATACTTGAAAAACCTGTGCTCCAGCTTACAGAAGAAGTTCTCGTAGACTGTGTGAGTGTCTGCGGATTATACATACTATTGAGGTTGTTACGCTCATAGCTTGATGTCGCAAAGTTCACACTTGCCGCCAAAGAACTATAAGGATTCGCCTTTGGATCTTGGCGGTGATTCCACTGAATCTTAAAGCTTTCCTGCTCAGCAAAGTCTGGTAATCCCTTGTCACCCGTCTTTGAATCCTGATAACTAAAGAGGAATGAGCCTGAATATCTGTAACGCTTGCGGTAGTTGCTGGCTGCAGACACACCCCAAGAACCCTTGGTATAGATTTCTCCCAAGAGTTTTAAGTCCCACTTATCACTAATAGCAAAGTAGTAACCACCATCACGAAGGTAGAAACCACGATCGCTTTCATCACCATAACTTGGCATAATGAAACCGCTCGAATACTTCTTAGAGAATGGGAAGAAGCCGTATGGAATAGCCAATGGTAAAGGAACGTCCGCCACTACGAGATAAGCTGGTCCAAAAACAACATCCTTACCTGGGCGAACCTTTGCACGAGAAAGAGCAATGTAAAAGTCTGGATGAGGCTTATCACAAGTCGTGTAACGACCATGTTGCAAGTAAATAGAACCCGTAGAGTCACGCTTTCCTACTTCTCCACTCAAGAAGCCATCTTGCTGTTCGGTATAAATACCCTTAATCAAGCCTTTCTTTGACTTAAAGTTGAAAGCCATTGTATCACTTTTATACTCATCTTTACCCATTGTAAAGACAGGCTTTCCCTTAATTCCACCCTCTTCAGTAGAGTCTGCCGTACCTGTTGCACGCACAGTACTTTTATCAAGATTCATATGTACCTTGTCACTCGTAAGCTTCATATTCTCATAATCAACCTTCGAGTTACCATACAGATACGCTGTACCCGACTCTGCATCATAAACAAGAGAGTCCTCTGCAGAATACTTAACAGGTGCATCAATTCCATTCGAACGTGCACGCATCATGCTATCGGCACGAATAGAATCGTCTATTGCTTTATTATGATGATAGATAGCCAACTGAAGAGAATCCATCTTCGTGGTATCTGGGATATTCTTATCGACCGCCTTACTATCCTTTGGACTTTGTCCTTTCAGTAGCGTATCAACCACAACAGCACTTGCCTTAGTCTTCTTGGTTTTCTTACCTTGAGGCACAGGCATGTTGACACTTGCCATTGCAAAAACAACAACAAAGGATAATAGGAATATAATGCTCTTATTTCTCATTGCCTAAATAACGTACAAAAATACTGAAATAATGCCGAATAGAACTACCATTACGCTATTTTAACTTTTATAATAATGTACGTATATGCTAAGTGAAAAGATTTAATTCTTATTTTGCCGTACAATAGAACCAGAATAGTGTACCCTCAATACAGAATGTCATTGATAATTATAGCACCCTAAAATACTTAGAAACGCAGCACTTTTACCTCCCAATAAGATTAGTGTTTACCATCAGCACGACATGTGCGAAGTATCAGCACGACATGTGCGAAGTATCAGCACGACATGTGCGGGGCAGCAACACCAAGCGTGCGAAGCATCAACACAACAACTTAAAGCCGACTGTAACCCACTTTTAAGCCTTTCTATTCCTGCAAAAAACACTAACTTCTTATTTATCTGTAAGACTTTAACTCCGCAGCATAAATTCTTGTGAGAACTCCAAGTGTCTGAGAAACAAAGTTCTCAA
>ERZ772955.952-NODE-952-length-20326-cov-30.575206_pt1 | contig 20326 bp, 20 predicted proteins | sample MGYA00511133_ERZ772955 | MGnify/ENA primary metagenome ERZ772955 (study PRJEB29015, sample SAMEA2737914) | human oral metagenome | biome: human oral; feature: human-associated habitat; material: dental | place: China | collected 2149 ... | reverse complement strand
TAAAAGTCCATCGGCACCAGCGCACCCGCATACGGATAATTCAGCGCGCAGCTATAACCCAGCTTTTCTATGTATGATTTCAGCTTCAGGGCGTCATTTCCACTAAACCATTCAGCGTCGTAGCCAAGGCAAATATCAGGCAGATTTTCCGTATAGCCAAACAATTTTCGCACCAAATCATCGCTGTAGCTATGCAGATCAATCATCATACATGAGCCATACTGATTAACAATTTTTTGGCTCAATTTGTTTAGCTGTACATGATGAGGTTCGTACGCTTGCCTGATGATTTCCTCGCGGCGCTCAGGTGTTACCTGGCGATATTGCGCGCCGCCCGGCAAATGCGTATAGACCGCGCCCATACCCAGCCTCGCCATCGGCTCATCGGCGTCATTCCGAAACCGCTCAACATCGCAATATAGCCGCGAATACCTGGCTGTTACTTTATGGCAATCAATGTCTCTGGCAAGTTCGTCCACTTTATAATCAGCCATAAAGCGCAGATCCTTCTCGATAATTTTCCGGTCAACCGTAACATCGCGCCAAAAATCTGGCGGTAAACACAGCGAAGCGTGCGGGATATGAATAAGGAGATTAGCCGCCATTTTGCCACTGCCTGGCACGTTGTAATAACTTATCGACATAAGCTGCTTTGAGTTTTTTATACGCCGACCTGTCGTAATTTGATTGCTTGGCATATTGATATTTTATCTTTGAATATTGATCAGCTTCGTCATTGTGAGACCTTAGATAATCTCTGATAATTAAGAAGTTATCGTGCGTTTCAGTATTCGCGACCGCGAGGTGAATATGGATATCGCCCTCGCCAGTTTCTTCTTGTCGGGACGCCAGGAAGATATACCCTTGACGAGAACTTGGATTTAATGAAGGAAAATATCCAATTGCTACCAATTTGTCCCGCAGCTCATTCATGTGTTCGCTATCTTTAGCGGAAATGAGGATATCTAGGATATTTTTACCATCCAAGCCAAGCACCGCGGTACTGCCGACATGATGAATTTGCGAACCGTCCGCAAGCACTGGCGCCAATTTATTTTTCACGCGCGCAAAGACAGCTGATATGTCTTTTCTGGATTTTTTGATAGCAACTGGCATTTGGCTAAAATTTCAACTGAGCGCCATCCAACAAGACAAAGCCGTGTTTTATCAGCTGGATTTCTTCGTCAGTTTCATCTTTACCATTCCCAAATACCTTCGGCAGCTCGTCGAACGATAACCATTTGTATTCACTGTGGTCTTTCGGATTTAGTTGAATATTGCCGATGTCGTCAAATTGTGCAAAATACACTACTTCAATTGAATGCGAACCTTTCACCGAATTATGATACGTAAATGCGGCAAACGGGTCGCCAACTGTAATAGTCTTGCCGAATTCTTCGCGAATTTCACGCTTCAATCCAGCCACGATATCTTCTCCAAAATCCACATGACCACCAGGCAGTTCAAATACGCTTGGCATAAATTTCTTCGTCGCAGCACGCTTAGGCATAAAGATTTTCTCAACGCCGTCAAAATTGTGATGAATAAACGCGCAGGCAACGATCACCTGCTTGCCTACCGCGGGCACTTCGCTATCATTCATAGTCTGTATAGATTATACATATTTGCCTAAAACGGCGCAAACATACCGGTAATTATCCTGACGCTAATTTACATCTTTAATACTAAAACCAAACTTACTGGCAACAAGCGCAATATTCGGCTTACCAAACTCGTCTGCTAGCGCCTGAAATTTAGCTTGTTTATCGCTGCCAAATTTTTGCACCAGATTATAATACCATTCAAACGTACAAAAATACGGCGGCTCTTTGGGCGGCTTGCTTTTGGAATGGAATTTGTCGGCGTACATCAGCAGCCGCTCCTCGGGCGTGCTGGCGGTATAATCGGCAGGCGGAATAGACAAGTTTTGGTTTATCACGTCCTGCTCGGTCAAGCCTACGCCAGTATGATGCGAAGCGAACCGCCAAATTTGTTCAGGAAAGCCTTCATTTCGCAGAATCTGCTCGCCAATCACGCCGTGGCGAACGCCGTCGACAAATTTGCCGTTTTCCAGAACATCATACGCGCCGATATCATGAAGCATACAGGCAACATGCAGCAAATCGCGGTCGATCTGCGAGTTTGGCTTAGCGTCTAAAAGCTGCGCCGCAATCGCGTCAACCACTTGACAGTGAGTGTAAATCAACGCAAAATCAGCATCAGTTTTGGCGTATTTTTTGTGCAAGTTTTTGATTTGAGAGTCGGTTGGTAATTTCATTATTTTCTATATTTGCCAGACCGTAGGCTTTATGAAAAACCACTTCGCCGTCTTTGGCTATCGCCACCGTAAATCCCGGCCAGCGCGCCCACTGGCTGCGCAGCGTTAGCCATGAGTCAGTGAACTTTAGCGTTCGTTTAGGAATTGATTTCATAGCTTATTTACACCTCCTCAGATATACATTCCTTATGGCCACCATCTCAGCACAAAATCCCGATAACCCGGCGCGAGCTTGTCAGTAGTTTCAATCTCCGCTCGAGCAAGCCAAATCGGGCGCTCCTCGCCGCCATCACACGCTCGGTCCGGTATTTCGATGTTACCGTCAACCATAGCCGTGTAGCCAAGAATAATTTTATGGTCTTCGACAGCACTACCTCGCGGATAGCGCATATAGAAATCAGCCGGTGTCGCATCAATTGTGATACCCAGCTCCTCGCGCAGCTCTCGCTCTAGCGCCACGTCAGGCGTTTCGCCAGCGTCAATATGTCCGCCCGGCAAGCCAAAGCCATCATCGTGCGGATAATACATCAGTAGCACACGCTTGCCGTCGCTGCTATACAGCGCCACTTTTACGCTAACTTCGTGTCGATCATACATTGCGCTCATAATCCCAATTCCTTTAGCTGCGCTGGATCAACCGTTGACGGCGAATCCATCATCACGTCAACGCCCGAGCCGTTCTTTGGAAAGGCCAAGGTTTCGCGGACGTTCGTTTCGTCGATGAGTTCCATAAGGATGCGGTCGACACCAAAGGCACAGCCAGCGTGCGGCGGCGCGCCGTATTTGAAAGCGTTGAGCATGGCGCCAAATTTTTCTTCGACATAGCTTTCGCTAAAGCCAAGTAGGTCAAACACTTTGTACAGCACCGCCGGGTTGTGGTTGCGCACGCCACCGGAGCAAATTTCGTAGCCGTTCATCACCATGTCGAATTGATCGGCCACGATAGTTAATTTTTCAGCGTCAGTCGTCGCCGACTCCAGCGCCTCTATGCCACCCTTTGGCATGCCGAATGGGTTGTGTCCAAAGTCGAGCTTCTTGCCGTGATCATCCCATTCATAGAATGGAAAATCGATGATCCAAGCCAAGGCGACCTCGCTTGGATCTTTCAGGTTGAAGTGGGTAGCAAATTCGTTTCGCAGACGGCCAAGCACGGCGTTGACGACCGGGCGAGTGTCGGCACCAAAGAAAACTGCGTCGCCATCAGCCGCACCAGTTTTTTGCTTAATCGCCGTGAGCTCTGTCTCGCTCAAGAACTTGGCAATTGGCGATTTTGCCTCGCCATCTTGGTAAGTGATGTAAGCTAAGCCGCCCGCGCCTTCACTCTTGGCAATGTCGGTGAATTGGTCGATTTGCTTACGGCTGAGACTGGCGCCATTTTTAACACAAATCGCCTTGATGCACTCAGCATTTTTAAACACGCCAAATTCGGTGTTAGCAAAGACATCGGTTAGTTCAATCAGTTCCATGCCAAAGCGCAAATCTGGCTTGTCTGAGCCATACGTCTCCATGGCGTCGCGGTAGGAAATGCGCGGAATTGGACTACCGTCACCAACGGGTAAATCGCTCAAATCCAGCAATTTCTTGCCCGCAAAATCAGTCGCTAGCTGGCACATCAACGGTTCGACCTCACGGCGAACTTCCTCGCCGTCCTCAACGAAACTCATCTCCAAGTCCAGCTGGTAAAACTCACCGTACAGTCGATCAGCCCGCGGATCTTCATCGCGAAAACACGCTGCCAGCTGGTAATACCGCGGCACGCCGCCAACCATCAGCAGCTGCTTGAACTGCTGCGGTGCTTGCGGCAGAGCGTAAAATTTGCCTTCTTGCAGACGGCTTGGGATCAGAAAATCGCGCGCGCCCTCGGGGCTAGAGTTTGCCAAAATCGGCGTCTGAATCTCAATGAAATCACGGTCATCCATGTACTGATGTATCCGGCGGTACATTTCGGCACGCTTTTTCAGCATCTGTTGCATCTTTGGGCGGCGCAGGTCAAGGTAACGATACTTAAAACGTAAGTCCTCACCTGCCTGATTCTCCTCGGCAAACGGCTGGATTGGCAGAGTTTCAGCTCGGTTGAGAATCTCCAAATTCTCCACCACAATTTCTACATTACCACTGGCGATATTTGGATTTTTCAAACCCTCGCCACGCTCCGTCACCACACCGCTGGCACGAATCACAAACTCATCGCGCAGGCTCTCCGCCAACCGAAACGCTTCCGCCTGCTCAGGATTAATCACCAACTGCACCAACCCAGTATGGTCGCGTAGGTCAATAAAAATCAGCCCGCCGTGATCGCGCCGGGAATGTACCCAGCCAGCCACGGTAATATGTTTTCCAACTTCATCAGGGGTATTTACTGCCAAAACTCTTTTTTTCATATCTGTTATTATAGCACATTAGCTGGTATAATGATTTTATGAATAGCGGTGGGTTTATTCTCCTATCTGTAAGCGTCTGCTTGTGGGTTTTTCTCGCCTATATGTATTTATCCTTGTCTAAGAGGATTAAGAAGCTTGAGCTAAAAGAGGCAAAACGAAGGCCTACAGATAGCTATATTAAAGAACAGCCGAGCAGCCGCCCAGAAAACGAGCCTTTATCTACCGCGCCGGCGCCAGCCGCCGTAGATCAACCAGCACCGGAAAATATCCTAAAAGCAGTAGACCAAGAATTGTTAGAGAAAATTCGCACTCTCGACGCTTATTCTTTCAAAAAATACATAGCAGGAATATTCCAATCATTCGGATACCAGACCAAGGTTACGCCTTATAACCGCGATAACGGTATTGATATCATCATGCGCAAAAATAATCTGCAAAGTTATGTACAATGTAAAAAACACAACATTAGTACAGTTGAAGCCAGCGCTGTCAAAGATTTTTACGAGCCAATTGCCAGCCGTCTTAACGGAGGTTTCGCCTTTATAATAACGATAAATAGTTTTTCAGAGGATGCTAAGCGATTTGCTAAAAACCCGAAGCATACTAGCAACATCATGCTTATCGACGGACAAAGACTGATCCGCTTAATACAGTCAGCCGAGAAAGCTTCGTCTCGCCCTGTACCTTTCCCCGGCAGCAGCACCGCCAAAGCCGAGGCAGCGCCAGCCAAAATACCGCAACCGCCACGGCAAACACTCAGCCGCCAAAAACAGAAACGAAAGTTTGTCTCCTAATGCCTTTATCTTAGCTATATAGACGCGCTTGCTGGCGCTAACTGATATTAAACGTCGCGGCGTTTTTTAGTCGATAGGTTGTTCTTTTGCGGATTCGTCCCGGCGGCCTTGCGCAAATCTTCATAGACGTCAAACTCGTCAACAATTTTCCGCCCCAATAGCGCTTCAATAACGTCTTCCAAACTAAGCAGTCCAACCGTTTCTCGAAACTCGTTCACCACCACAAACAGATGCCGCTGTGCTTTTAAGAATGCCGCCAGCGCATACTTCAGCGAGCGATCATTGCGAATATAATACACGTTCTTATCCATAACCGCATCCGCGCGGCGCGACTTGGACTTCGGGTCAATCATCAGCAAATCTTGCACGTACAAAATACCGACCACATGATCAATGTCATCCTTAACCACCGGAAACCGGCTATAGCCTTTTTTATGCAAATCATCCAGTACCAGCGGCCCAAGCAGCTCGTCTGACTTGACCGACTCAATCATACTCCGCGGCGTCATCACCGTGTCGATAGAAATTTCATTAAAACTCAAGCCGTTGATAACCAGCCGTTTTTCATCTTTCGTCAACACGTCGCCGGATTGCTTAACCATCGACAACAGCTCGTCTTTCGATTCAATATCGTAATGGTCATTAGGAATCGGCGCGACCGAACGAATTGTTCTGAATATTGCCGGATATTTTTCAATTACTGCCAAAATTTTAGCTTCGTATTTTTCATACAATTTTTGCGAATACTTTTGCCACAAACTCACCCGCGCCAAAGCACCGGCTTCCAGCGCGATTAAAATCGATATGAAAAAGCCAACCGCCCAATGGAATAATTCCACGCCGATAACACTTAGCACCACCAATAAAATTGCCGAAATAACGCGCTGCAAAGAAAAAATATCGCGCAGCAGCATATGGCGCTTTAGCAACAACTCCGCCTCGCTATCGCCAGCGTGTACCCGCCGCTGCAGCTCAAACCGGCTATGAGACGATAACTGCGGATGAACTCCCAACACCACCAAAAGGCATAAAAAAACGACAATATAGACAACTGGCAGCACAACCATCATGGTTTAATTGTACCCTATATTATGCTATACTGACTAGAGTAATTTGGAGGAACTATGAATAAAAAAAGTTGGATAGTTTTTATGGTAATTGTCGGGATGGTAATTGTCGGGATGATTTATATGTCAACCCAAGACCGGCTGGATGTTAGCAATATTACCGAAGAAAGTATGAATAAAATAATCGGCGCTGAAAAACGTAATAGCAACATCGCCGACCATACATACGGCAATAAAAACGCCAAGGTAACCGTCATTGAGTACGCCGACTACCAATGTCCGGGATGTAGTACTGCCGCACCAAAAGCGAAAAGTATTGTTGAAAAGTACAAAGACAACACGCTGCTGATTTTCCGTAATTTCCCGATCGCCAGCTCTCATCCGAACGCGCGAGCGGCAGCGGCGGTAGCTGAAGCGGCTGGATTGCAGGGTAAATTCTGGGAAATGAATGGGCTCCTTTATGCCAACCAAAACGCCTGGAATAACGCCAACACCAGCGAACGCAGCAATATTTTCCAGTCGTACGCCGAACAGTTAAAGCTTAATATTAACCAATATAAGTCGGATATCGCCAGTGCCAAGGTAAAGAATAAAATTGACTTTGATCTGGCAGTCGGACGGCAGCATGGCGTTAAGGCTACGCCAACCTTTTACGTTAACGGTAAGAACGTCCAGATGGACAATACTGGCTCAATTGAATCGGCCATCAAAGACGCCCTAAAAAGCGCTGGCGTCGAAATTAAAGATTAATTTCTTATCAATACCAAAATCCCGCTCCGGTGCCTTTGGAGCGGGATTTATTTATAGTCGTCCCCCTTTTGCTTTAATCAAGAGCGACTGCACATTATTTATTGTGCTATGTATGTTTGCCATTCGGCAGGCACCACATCAACGGCTATCTTTTTGCGCCTGGAAGACACAAAATTGATTGCTATTGGCATGTGTTTTGTACTCCTCGTACTTATGCGCAGCCTCACGCGCTTCGACCTTTATTACCCATCTTTAAGCAATTGAATGCTTCGGCGCGAGACACGTCACCAATATTACCAAACGATTTTAGGCACGTCAAGCGGAATGCGCTATATATCCTTAGCTAAAACAGGCGGATTCGCCTGGCAAAAACCGACACAAACAAGATTAATACTATAGTAAAGCCGACAATTCCCACATACGCCCAAGGCTCGTGCTGAAACGGCAGCCCGATATTCATACCGTACATACCGTAAAAAACATTCGGAATCGCCAGTAAAATCGTAATAGCGGTCAAAACCTTCATGCGCTGGTTTAAGACATTATTGGCAATTGTCGAATAGGCGTTTTGGATACTGGAGATCGTATGCACGCTGGAACTGATAGCCACCAAGATTTGGCGAATATGCAAGTCGATATCCTCAAGGTCTTCCAAATCGCGCGTATTAAATAAACCGTGGCGATTATCCCTCAATTGGGTTATCACGCTGGAAATACCCTCCAGGCTGCTGCGATAGCCATTAAGACTGCCTTCTATGGCCACAAATTGAATAAAGTCGGCATTTTGCACCTCATACCGGCTCAGCCGCTGCCTGGCGCCGCTAATTTTCTCGGTCAGCGAATGGACGCGCTGTTCGTACTGCGAAATAATATACGCCAGATTTGCACTAAAAATGCCAGCCGGACGTTCAGTAGTTGCTGCCAAAAAATCTCTGACATCAAGCGGCGAAAACTTCGCTTGCGGCGCAATCGTAATATAGTGATTCTTATGGATAATCATCAGGAACGGTACGGTCTTGCCGGAATCAACCGCGCCGAGCGGTACGCGGGCGAAAATATATTCAACGCCGCCGGAAAGTTCAACTCTCGGCAGTTCATGGACGTCGGCAGCATCACGAATGATATTAGGATTCAGCGAAAAACCGTCTGCCAGATCACTTATATCCGTGCCAGCAAGCTTGCCATTAACATGCACCCAGCAATTTGCGTGCATAATATTGGTTTGCGCCAAATTTTCAGACAGCGATCGCCGTTCAAAGTAGCCCACCACCATGAGAAAATTATACGATAAACTGTTATGCTTTGGCAATCTTGATAGTAGTTTATCGTACTAAAATCTCCCCGCTTCGTGAAAAAACGGGGAGACTTTATTTTAGATAAATCTACAAGCTACGATTTAATCCGCGTGCCCGCCGTACCAGTAATCGCTTCGGCAGTTTTTTCCAACGAAGTAATAATTGCTGTACGTCCAGTGCCGCCAGCCAAGAAGCTTAGAGCTGCTTGGGTTTTCGGCAGCATAGAGCCAGCTGCGAACTGCCCGTCGTCAATGTGCTTTTGTAATTCTGCCATCGAGACTTCTTCAAGCGATTGTTCGTCCGGCTTGCCAAAATTAATCTTAGCCGCATCAACCGATGTCAAGATCAATAGCGTATCGGCGTCCAGAAGATCCGCCAATTTGGCAGCGCCAAAATCTTTATCAATCACTGCCGCCACGCCCTTCAATTGTCCGGCTTCGTCCTGTAAAACAGGAATGCCGCCACCGCCAGTCGAAACTACTGTCACGCCAGCAGAAACCAGCGATTTTATAACATCTGCCTCGACAATGGTTTGCGGTTTCGGCGAAGGTACGACGCGCCGCCAGCCGCGGCCGGCATCTTCTTTCACCGTGTAGCTGCGCTCGCTGGCGACAGTTTTAGCTTCTTCCTCGGAATAAAACGGCCCGATTGGTTTGGTCGGATTCTGAAAGGCCGGATCGCTTGAATCGACAATGGTTTGCGTAATCATACTGACTGCGCTGCGGTCAATACCGTTAGACGCGAACGCATCGTGCAGCGCCTGCTGCAGCCAGAAACCGATCAAGCCCTGGCTCATTGCGCCACAATCCTCCAGCGGCAAGCTCGGCACATCAGCTGTGTTGATCGCTTCTTCATGCAGGACGATATTGCCGACTTGCGGACCATTGCCATGAACAATTGCCACATTATGACCCGCCTGGATAAGCGGTAAAAGCTGGCGAACCGTTTCGTCGGCCACCCGCTGCTGCTGCGCGGATGAGGCTTCGCCCTGCTTTTGCAGGGCATTGCCTCCGAGCGCGACTACTATTGTACGTTTATTATCCATAAGACTATAACGCTCCAAACGCTGCAATAACCGCAACACTAATAATCGCAAATACTGCCATAATTGGCGCTGAACGTTTCAGCCAGTCGCGGTACGACACGCCAGCTAATGCTAAACCACCCATAAGGGAAGCGATGGTTGGCGCCATCATGTTAATTAAACCTGACGCTGTAGCAAAGGCGGCCACCATAACCTCTTTACTTGAGCCAACCAGATCAGCAATTGGTGCAATAACTGGCATAGTTGCTGCTGCCAAACCTGACGATGATGGCACAATGAATGACATTGGCAAGTAGAACAGATATGCCAACACACCGACAACACCACCGCCAGCATCTTTCAGTAATGCTTCACCCCAGCTAATGATAGTGTCTTGAATTTCACCATTGGCCATCACGACAGAGACTCCCGTTGCTACTGCGATGATCAAAGCAACTGGCAAGATATCCTTCACGCCATCAATGAATGTGTCAACTGGGAAAACGCCTTCTTTTTTGAACTCTTTATAGTAAATTGCAGTTATGACAATAGTTGACATCAAGAACAGCGTAGTGATTTCACCAAACAGCCATTCGCCAAAGGCAGCACTATGAACCACGCCGAGTACTGCACCGATAACCGGCAAAGCTGAAGCTTGCTTAAACATGTCGTCAAAGAAAGTAATCTCCCAACTTCCCCACGGAATCAATGAAAGAATCATTAACACGAATGTAATAGCGAACACTCCCATAACAACTTTTCGCGGAGTAGTAAGCTTTGGTATATTTTCCATATCTAGAGCAGCTGTAGCTGGCTTATAACGAACATCTTCCTTGTATTTGCCTGCTTTTACTTTTGCAGCGTAACGCATAGTAAAGATGATCGCCGCGATCAGACACAGTACCAAGATGATAGACATAATTGGAATTACACTACCCAGCTTTACATCTGCTGTCGCGGCAGCAGTACCAGTGGAGAATGGATTAATTGTCGAGCCAAGCACGCCTGTACCAGCACCGAGCACGATGACCATCACGCCAGTCATTGCATTGTAGCCAGCAGCAATCATCATCGGTATGACTAGTGCGTAAAACGCCACAGTTTCTTCCTGCATACCGTAAGTTGTACCACCGATAGCAAACAGCGTCATCAAAATTGGAATGAGCCATTTTTCTTTACCCTTAAGCTTGCGAAGTAGCGCACCAAGAGAAGCATCAAGAGCACCGGTCTTCATAGTAACACCCAAGAATCCACCAAGCACCATGACGAAAACAATCACATCAAGCTTGCCGGACATCCCTTTAGTCGGCGCAGTGAAGATATCCCACAGACCTTGTCGATCATGCTTATCAACTTCAGTCTCTTTACCATCCTTCTTTTCCTTGACAGTGCGGTCTTTGTCAACTACATGATACGACCCCGCGATGCGATTACCCTCTTTGTCTGTCTTATATAGACCTGATGGAATAACCCATGTGAGCGCTGCCATGATAGCAATCACGACAAACAAAATCGTAAACGCCGATGGCGACCGGAGTTTCTGCTTTGTTTTTTTAATTTTTTCTACCATTGTCCCGGAGCCTCCTTAACTCCCCTATTACGACAGCTACAACGTCAAAGCCATAACAGCTTTGATTGTATGCATCCTATTTTCCGCTTGATCAAATACCACTGAATTTGGCGAACGGAACACTTCGTCCGAGACTTCCATTGCATCCAAACCAAATTCTTCCTGAACGCTCTTGCCAGTAGAGGTTAAGGCATCATGAAAGGCTGGCAGGCAATGCATAAACTTAACTTCCGGATTGCCTGTCAGATTCAGCATGTCGCGGTTTACTTGGAAATAGCGCAGCAAATTGATACGCTCAGCGAACTTATCTTCCTCGCCCATCGACACCCAAACGTCAGTGTAAATCACGTCGGCGCCGTGCAGAGCTTCTTCGAAATTGTCAGTGATCGTGACTTTACCATGGCTTTGCCGAGCAAAATTATTAGCCTTATGCACCAAACTATCGTCCGGGAAAAGTTCGCGCGGCGCTAAAATCCGGAAATCAACGCCCATTTTTGCCGAACCAATCAGCAAGCTATTGGCCATGTTATTACGACCGTCGCCAACAAACACTAGCTTCGTATCTTTCAGTTTGCCAACATGCTCCTCAATAGTCATGAAGTCAGCCAAAATCTGCGTCGGATGGAATTGATCAGTCAATCCGTTCCACACCGGCACACCGGCATGCTTCGCCAAATCTTCCACAGTCTTGTGCGCAAAGCCGCGAAACTCAATACCGTCAAACATTCGACCGAGCACCTTGGCGGTATCTTCAACTGTCTCTTTCTTACCCAATTGGATATCATCTTTACCGAGGTATTCCGGCGCGATACCGAGGTCGTTAGCCGCCACCGTAAAGGCGCAGCGCGTCCGCGTTGAGGTTTTTTCAAACAGCAACGCCACGTTTTTTCCCTCATGAATCCGGTGCGGCACGCCGGCATACTTCAGCCGCTTATATTCACGCGCCGTATCCAGCAGTAAACGAATTTCTTCCGCCGTGTAGTCGCTTAAGGTTAGTAACGACCGGCCTTTCAAACTTTGCGCCATTAAAATACATCCTCCCGTACTAGCGGCATACTCATACAGCGCGGGCCACCGCGGCCGCGTCCAAGCTCAGCACCGCTCACTTCAATAACCTCAACGCCGTGCTCGCGCAGTTTTTGGTTGGTGACGTAGTTGCGGTCATACGTTACCACCACGCCCGGCGCAATCGCCAAGGTGTTGGAACCGTCATTCCACTGCTCGCGGGCTGCTGCAATCGGATCGCCGCCGCCGCACTCAATTAGCGTGACATTTGGCACCTCCAGCGCTACTCGCAAGACGTGTTCAAGATCCGTCTCATGCGTAATGCGCGGGAACGGCTGGCCTTCAACCTTTTCCAATACGAAACAATTCATCTTGCCGCCGCGATCGCGGATTTCCGGATGAATAGTAAACTTGTCCCGATCAATCATAGTAAACACCGTGTCCAGGTGCATGAAAGCGTGCGACTTCGGAATTTCCATAGCAACGACTTTCTTAAAGTTGGAACCGGCAAACAGCTTGGTTGCCATCTTTTCAATCGCCTCAGCTGTGGTACGCTCTGATATACCAATCGCCATTACTTTGCCGTTTAAAACTAGTTCATCGCCGCCCTCCATCGAGAACTTTTCGTGGCGGTCGTACCACACCGGCACATTCTTACCAGCAAACCGCGGATGGTGATCGATGATATAGCGCATAAACAGCGATTCGCGGCGGCGTGCCGGCCAATGCATCTTATTGATCGTCAGGCCGTTACCAATGGCTGCAGCCGGGTCGCGCGTAAAGTACAGGTTTGGCATTGGGTCGAGATAGAACGGATAATGATTCTTCTCAATCATATTATGCAGCTGCCGATGATGTTCCGGTGGCAGCGTAATTTCGTCCTTGCGCACGCCGGCCATGATCTTGCGAACCATAGCGTGCGTCGGCAAATCCAATAAGAATTGGCGCAGAACCTGCGTGATTCGGCGCGAACCCTGCTTGGAAGCCGCCAGCATTTCGTCGACAAATTGCTCGCGAAGCTGGTCAGAACTCAAAGCTTCGGCAACCAGCTCGTCCAGATACAGAACTTCGACGCCATGATCGCGCAATGTTTGAGCAAACGCGTCGTGTTCCTTCTGCGCAACTTCCAAATATGGAATATCGTCAAATAAAAGATCGGTCAGATAATCTGGAGTTAAATTTTCTAGCTCCTTACCCGGCCGATGCAATAAAACGGTTTTAAGTTTTCCTATTTCAGACGTGATGTGAATTGGCTCATCCATCACAGACCCCCCTGTTTATATTGTTAATGCTTCTATTGTAACACGTTTATGTTTTTGGACAAGAGGAAATAATTGCCAGGCTAGACTCGGTTCTCGACGTATATTGACAATTGTTCGCCAGCCACTTATCGACCGCTCGCGCCGCGCCTGGCAAGGCTTCGTTAACATAGTCATCAACGATGATGGCCGCCTTTTCGTGAAACTTGCCGTCGCACGCACGGAATGAATCAGCGATTGACTCATAAAAATCGCCGTCAAAAAACGCAAAGATGATACTTTCCGGCACGTCCTCAGGAGTAAAATCAGCAAACCAACCCTTGTGAATAGTTGGTATTTTCAAGCCAGCCTTTTTGAAATTCTGAATGAAGGTTTTGCGTGGCGCGAGCAGCTCGCCGGCTTTGAACTGCTCACCCGCAGCGCTGGCGTCAGCTTGGGTTTTTTCTGGCAAGCCCATAAACGAATCGTAAACGTGAAACTCGCCCGTAAAATCATAGGCGTCCAGCAGCCGCCGGATGAACAAACTGGTCGTGCCGACATAACAGCCAAACTCGACGATGTTTCCTGCCGCTCCGCTCCGCAGTACCTTTTCCAGCTCTCGCAGCAAGACGCCGAGTTCTTTGGTATCGACTTGGTCGGAAATGATGGGATATTTGGCGAGGAGGTGATCGGTGATCATTATTTAATTATACAGTACTATCTTGAATCAATGTCGTTCGCTACTGTTTTTCCGCGGCGTGCCGGCGGACCACCCAAAATCATGAACCGCCGCTTATTATCTTGACAGTACTGGCGATAAAACCTATGTGTTATATTAAAAATTTCTCATCCCAACACAGAGCGCGACCCTAACGTGTGGCATGTATCGGTAAAATTATTTATCAAGCTGACAGATATCTCACCAGATCTAACACCCCAACCGATAACCGGAATATCGTCGTTATACTGCGCATCAGGCCGCCAACACCACGAAGTGTAACCGTCGTCTGTCGGCATGCTACCGTCCAGTACAGTAGTAAGCTTATCAGTTAAGCCTTCGGCTAATGTTTGATGTCTTAAAGGCGTGCCATCTTTCTGCTGACTTGCGCCATATGGCATATCAATATACTCTGGCTGGTTTTTACCAGAAATGAGACGAAGCGTCCACTTGTTATCCAGACCGCCATTTCTATACTGACAAGCTGGCAAAGCGGTTAATCCTGGTGTTGTAGTTGAAGTCGGTACCTGATCTAGATTATACCAGATGCTATCTGTGATTTTAGACTCAACCCACAGTCCATACCTATCCCCGTGCTTGCTTTTCTCAACTTTCAGCGGATTGTTCGGTATAGTTTTATCAACAGTCATTTCTCGGGCGATAGTCAGCCAGTTCTGTTTACCAAGACCGTGAGGCGCCAGAACAACATGCGGCGCAACGCCTTCTTCTTTTTTCATACGCTCAAACTGTTTGGCTAAGTAGTGAAAGTCAACACCGACATCCGCCATTTGCTCCGGCGTCGGCGATGAAAAACCAAGATAGCCAACCAGACGTTCAGACAAATGGAAGGCTCTTTCCAACGACTGCCTGGCTTCAACGCTTCTAATACTTCCCAGTTCACCGTCAGGCAAAGATGTTATTCCAAGATCATCAAGAAGTTGAGCCGCTGGATTAAGCCCCAATTTACCCAAGCTGCATTGCATTTCCTCGCGGGATATTACCGGCGGGTGACCATCCTCGCCAGGCATCATGGCTTTACGGAGGCGAGCGCGAGAAGTGGTCATGCTTTCTTCCCGTGCAGCGCTGTCAGTATGCGCCGATTATAATCATCGCCATCCTTATCAAGCTTACGAAGGAGTGCTTCCAGTTCGGTTTTGATAGTGACATTTATCAGATTACCCCTGGCTGCTAGTAAAATCGCGCTAATCATATCGCGCGGACTGATGCAATTGGTCATCACCGGACGATCGTCCAACATGCTGCTAACAGTATTGTTGTTTGGCAAATTAATACCGCTTATGATAGTCCGAACGTTTTGAGCGCGCTGCGTGTATAGCTGCTGTGAAACATGAGCCATCCTCGCCAGATCCATCAAATCTTCAATATCTACATTTGCCGACAGAATTCCCTTGTTGTCCACCGCCGCCGCAAAAGCTAGACGTATCGTCTCTGGCATGTTGTCGGTATGTGGTCTTTTCGATTGGTCTGGGTACATAAAAGAAATCACATCAAGCCGATCCTTAAACGCTGCATCCAGATCAACGCGGTTTTGGTAACGGTCGCCTTCGTTGGCGGTCATACACACCATAAAACCTGGTTGAATTTCTATATCGCCGTTCTCTGTCGACAATTTATCGCCAGGCTTCAGCAGTAGCACGTCATGCAATGCTGCCAATACTGACGGGTCGCCAAAGTTCGCCTCGTCAAGCAGCACTGGGCGACCCTCGCGCGCCGCCACTGCCAGCTTTGAATCTTGCCACACGACTCGCCCCGTCGCTTCATCCTGAGTCTGCTTGCCAGTAAACGTATGCGCCATGGTATCGCCATGGATACTATCAATCAACGGCGGTTTATTTGGCGCAATCAGCTGGCTGATATATTTGACAACCTGTGTTTTAGCGATGCCTTTGTCGCCCTGCAGCATTGACGGGCGGCCGGTTGCCGCATTATTAACCAAGCGTTCGACATGCGCCAGCATATCATCGGTAAAAATAACTCCGTATTCGTCCAGGCACTGGCGGTCAAATGCCGCGCGTCCCAGCATAGCGTCTTCAAGCTCATATTTTCCGGTAATTTCCTGCAGATTCTGTTTAGCTTTTTTAATCTGGTCTTGATAAAAATTAATTTCCTCAGACGCCAAACCGCCGTCTTTGATGGCAGCCAGCATATTTTGATATAGCTCGTTGCGGGCAGCCTGAACTGACCGAAAACCAGTTTTAATCTCAAGGCGCGCCGACCGCTCTGGTCCCTCTTCTACGTAATATTCGCGCAAATAATCAGCCAATCCTTGTGCTAATCTATCTGGTAACTCGCCGTCTAATCCAGGAATCCGACTCTTGCCATTATCATCAAGCGTGAGATATTGCGGCGCTTGACACTTGCCCGGTTCTCCCAAATTAGCAGCTATTTTCCAGCCTTGCCGTCCCAAGCCGCGGCATATTTGCCCGCATCTGGCAGTACCCGGGCACGCATAACTATCTCCTTTGGCTGGCTTCGGTCTCTCCATAACTGATTGACAATTATATACCAACTTTGTAAGATGTTCAATAATATGCATGAACATATGTTGCCGCCGGACAGTCCACGAGAAGAGTTGGAGAAAATCGCCAACACTATGTTTGCTACCTACGGCGTACGCGGCGTGCAGCTTACTATGGAATCAGGCAAAAAGACTTGGTGCGGCGCGCTAAAAACTGGCGGCATTCAGATTAATATTGACCCTGATGAAATGGCACACGGTAAAGAATTAACGCCCGAGGCTATGATGGCAGCGGTCAGCCACGAATTAGGCCACGCAAAAGACATGTTGGAGAATCCCGCTAAGGCTTACGTCAATCTCTCAAAAACCGACTGTTTCTTTTATAATTTGCTTGATGACACAGTCATCGACAGCCGGCTGCGGCGTTTTCCCCGCCTTGAACAGCCAGTAGCTGATCTATATCACGAGGTTATGAATAACCAAATTACTGATTTAACGCAGACACCGCTTAGCAATCAGTTGATGTATGGCATGCGCATTGGCCGTGTTTTAGGACAGCAACCAGCAGTAGATGAGCGGGTAAAAAACATGCTGGATTCTCTAAGGAATTATACGACGCCGGGCGGAAACGCAGTCGATGTTGTCGATATATTAACACTGGAAAACACAAGTCTGGCTGAACGGCGAGCCATCGCTGATAGCGTGATAAAGCCGTTATATGATGAGCTAGTTGAACAAGATAAGCAAGATGGGCGCGACAATGATATTAATGAGTTGATTGACACGTACGAGCAGTCGCATGGCAATCATGGCGACGACGATTCAGAAGATACAGACGACTCCAAAAGCAATCAGACCAAACAATCACGCAAATCTCTGCCCGAACAAATCAAAGACGCTATTGAACAGTCAGCTAAAGACGGCGGTGAAACTAGTGAAGATGAAGCCGACAATGAAGCTGGCGAGAATAAAGCTAGTGATCCTGATCAAAATAGTAAAAACGACCGCACAGCGTCAGAAAACTCAGACTCTCAGCATAACGAACAGCAAGGCACCGAAACACCTGCCGATATCGCCGGCAGTCTGGCTGCCGAAATGCAGCTTCCCCTGCCTGATGCCAAAGAATATTTGCGCATGGTTGTCGAACATCAAGCAATTATCCGCGATACAGCAGAGATCTTCAAACAGCTGGCTCATCCGACCAAAGGCGCCCGGCGCTTGACAAACGCTCGCGGGCGCTCTCTGGATGGTACGCTCCTGCATATTGACAGCATTGCCGACCTTGCGCTGCAAGAATCAGCCGGCTTGCCAGCGCGTCAGATTTGGCAGCAGACCAAACGGCGCGCGACTCGCGAGACTGTTGATTTTGGCGGATTGGATATTCACCTGCTTATCGATGCCAGCAGCTCAATGAAACGGGAAAATCGCGCAGTTGACGCTACCGCTACTACTGTTTGCTTGATAGAAGGTCTTAAGCTCGCTAAAATGCAAATCGCCAAAGCCAATAAGTGCCAAATGCCTGATGTGCGCACTCATGTGGTAGCGTTTGGTTCAAGCGCTGTCGAGGTGTCGCCGTTAGCGTATCAGATATCTCAACCAGAGCTCGGCCAGATGTACAGTACGCTAATAAACCCAAACGCCGGCGCTACTCTAATTAACGATGCTCTGATTTCTTGCAACGGCACGCCGCCTGAACGCGACAGTATTATTTTTATTGTTAGCGACGGCGGTATATTTGACGATCACATTGCCACGCAGACGATACAATGTCAATCGCCAGGCGCCTATGTTGGACAGTTTATTATTGGCAATAATCAGGGTGCGGCCAAATTGACCGAGAATGCCGAAGAATTGAGCGATTCAAGGTTGCTGCCCGAAAAGCTGCTGGTTATTTTGCGAAATCATACGATGAGGTATCTGCCGTGACTTCCCGCTCCCGCCTTCGCGAAGCCATGGCTCCTGGCGAGAACGGCCGCCCGCCAATATTATCTCCTAATATGATTAAAGCTAGCTTGGGTAATGTAGGCTGCAGTGCAGCGACTCGATTCCTTGAAAGTCTAGGTACTACAACACCAGGCGACAGGTTGGATAGCGTAACTAACCCAGACACTAGAGAACTATTTAAGCAAGATCTCGCTATTTATAGACACATTTTTGGCGGGATAGGTATCAATATGCCGACACCAGCCGAGCTAGAGCAAGCCGACATCGACTTTGGACGCCTGGCAGAATTAAAAGAGACGCGGCCAAACCACGCCTTGGTGGTAGCGCCGCTGGCGATGTCTTTAGAAAAAACGGGCAAACTTATCTCGGAAGTAACCCATAATCCCTACCTACAAGAAAAGTGTACAACAGCGGGAATCAATAGCAACGAATTAGGTGTCGTCTATGCTGTTATTGAGAGCTGGGATCAGATAGTAAGAGATACCGCAGCCAACTGGCGGCTGCCAGCTACCAATGACGATAATAAGTGGACGGCATTCCTGATGCCCTGCGGCGACGAGCCTGAACATTTGAATATATCCTATGCTGAAATGAAGCGGCAAAACGAAACAACAATGCCGCTCATCGGGTACATTACTTATCAAATGCATCGTATTTACCAGGACAAACAGCCGATTGATTCTGACACTTACTCATTGGCGGCAGGCGAATTTATTCATAATGAGCGTAATGAGGACGCCGTCCCGACTGTCTGTTGGTCTAAGTCGTATAAGAGTTTAAAGATTGGTTGTACTAACCCCAATCCAACAATAAGCTTCATAGGTATACGTCCTCCGATAGGCTAAAACTGCCGCTCGCGCACTAGGAATTGAATTTGAATTTTATTAGGAGTTTACAATTATGACTAACGCTTGACGTGGGCTAGTCGATATTACTTATTGAAACTCAACGAGCCTCCGACAACCCAGTGATAGCAATGATAATAGTGCTAACGGCGAGGCTTCCGACCAAAAATTCAAGCGGGACGTCGGGTTTCAGGTAAGCAAAAATTGCCGTGCCAATCCACATCACGGCGATGATCCCTGCGGCATATGGATAGCGAACTTGCATCACCCATTGTTGTAATTGCTTCATGATAATTCTCCTTTTTGTAGCAACATGGCGTAGGCGGCCCTGTCACGCTCCGCAACCTTGCTCATCCAGTCCATCACTATTTCTTGCGCTGATTCAATGCTCATCGGCGACGAGCGCACCGCCTCGCTGACACCATGACTATTGGCATGAACCTCGGCCGACTCCAGGGCATCATGGACAATCCGCCAATAACGCGTCCTTCGATATTCATCGCCGCACGCCAACCTCGCTGCTGCTAGATAATGATACAAACCGCGCTGCAACATGATATCAACGCTATCTAACCTGACAGCAAAACGATTACCAGCGTTAATTTCATTGAGGAATAATTGAGTTATTTGCCGATTGGCAGCAAACGTGCTGGTTGTCGATTGAAGCAGCGTGTTCGCATATTCATAAATAGTGCGCGTCAAGCTGCGATCTTTGGCGATCACATCCAGTGCTTGGTACAAGGTATGATCATAAAACGCCAGCATCGCCAGTGCCAATAAACCCATGTCAGCTCGATCTTCATACAGCGCGCGATACTGCACAATCATATGATAAAACGAGGCGCGATGCCGCGGCGCTGCCACCGCCAAACCAAAGTCAATCAGCGCAACTTTGTTGTCTCTCAGCAAATAAATATTGCCTGGATGCGGATCGGCCA
>ERZ772955.951-NODE-951-length-20340-cov-6.988908_pt1 | contig 20340 bp, 16 predicted proteins | sample MGYA00511133_ERZ772955 | MGnify/ENA primary metagenome ERZ772955 (study PRJEB29015, sample SAMEA2737914) | human oral metagenome | biome: human oral; feature: human-associated habitat; material: dental | place: China | collected 2149 ... | reverse complement strand
TATCAGTCCGCAAAAAAGCTGTTTGAGCTAACTCAAACAGCTTGAAAGATACTCACTTAATCAGAGGAACAACTTTGTTGCACTTGACTTGACAATTGGGAAATTGTTTTTTTTACTAGTCAAAAGTGTTCCATCCATATCAAATACAATCAATTGATACATCCTATTATTCCTCTTTTCTATCATATCTAGTATAGCACAGTTTAAAATGGAAACATCCAGAAAAAGATAACATGAATTTAAAAATCACTCTAGATAACTTCTAAAGTGATTTTTAAGATTCTATCAAAGTCAAAGAATGATGTTATAATTCTTTTTTATATTTTTCAACTTCTGCTTTATTAGCCCACACAAAGTGTCCAGGACGAATTTCGACCATTTCTGGCTTATCCGTTGAATAATCATGTTGATTAGCATCATAGACTTTCAACACTTTCTTCCGTTCCAAGATTGGGTCTGGAATTGGCACAGCTGATAATAAAGACTGAGTATAAGGATGAATTGGATTGTTAAAGAGTTCTTCTGTTTCAGCTACTTCGACAATCACACCCTTATAAATAACCGCAATACGATCTGAAATGAAGCGTACAACCGATAAATCGTGAGCAATAAAGAGATAAGTCAAACCTAATTCTTTTTGGAATTTTTTCAGTAGGTTTAAAACTTGCGCCCGCACAGATACGTCCAAAGCTGAAATCGGCTCATCGGCAATGACAAAATCTGGTTCCATAACAAGCGCACGAGCAATCCCAATCCGCTGACGTTGACCACCAGAAAATTCATGCGGGTAACGCGTTAAATGCTCTGATAACAATCCAACTTCATGAATAATATCTTTCACTTTTTTCTTGCGTTCTTCTTCATCTTTAAATAAGTGGAAATTATACAAGCCTTCCGAAATGATATAATCAACTGTCGCACGTTCATTCAAACTAGCAGCAGGGTCTTGGAAAATCATTTGAATTTTACGAATGATTTCTGACTCTTCTTCTTTTGATTTCTTGCCATTAATCTTTTTCCCTTCAAAGAAAATCTCTCCATGACTCGTATCATTTAAACCAATAATCGCACGACCAATTGTCGTTTTACCAGAACCAGATTCTCCTACAAGTGAAAACGTTTCTCCTTTATTGATAAAGAAATTAGCATTTTTAACAGCAACAAATTTCTTGCTTCCCTCACCGAAGGAAATTTCCAAATCTTTAACTTCTACTAATTTTTCAGGCATTTCCTTCCTCCTAGGCGTCTAAATGGGCAAAGCCCATTTTTGAGCTAATTTTTTCGTGTAAATCATCAATAACAGCTGGCTTATTCACTTTTGGAGCATTCTCATGTAACAACCATGTTTTTGCCCAATGGGTATCCGTTACATAGATTTGAGGTGGCTTCTCTTCAAAGTCAATTTCCATAGCATAATCCGAACGCAAGGCAAATGCATCTCCTTTCAAATGTGAATAAAGAGATGGCGGCGTTCCAGGAATTGAATACAACTCACCCTTGTCATCTGCCAACTGAGGTAGACTAGATAACAAACTCCAAGTATAGGGGTGGCGTGGGTCGTAAAAAACTTCTTCTACTGTTCCGTATTCAACGATTTCACCAGCATACATAACCGCAACCTTATCGGCAATACTTGCTACCACTCCCAGGTCGTGGGTGATAAAAATAGTTGTGAATTCATATTCGTGTTGCAAAGATTTCAACAAATCAATGATTTGTGCCTGAATCGTAACGTCAAGCGCTGTCGTTGGTTCATCACAGATAAGGATATCAGGTCGACAAGCAAGCGCAATAGCGATAACAATCCGTTGACGCATTCCTCCTGAATATTGAAATGGGTATTCATAAAAGCGCTTTTCAGCATCAGGAATGCCGACCTTATTCATATAGTCAACAGCCATTTCTTTCGCTTCTTTAGGCGTTTTCTTTTGGTGCTTGATAATCACTTCTGTAATTTGGCTACCGATTGTGTTAATAGGGTCCAAACTTGTCATCGGATCTTGGAAGATTGTCGCAATTTTAACACCACGTATAGGTTCCCAATCTTTATTTGACTTCAATTTTGTCAAATCTTGCCCCCGATAATCAATCGTTCCTTGAGCAACTCGACCATTTTCCTCTAACATTCCTGTAAATGTCTTTGTCAAAACAGACTTACCAGACCCTGACTCTCCAACGAGAGCAAGAACTTCACCTTCGATGAGTTCAAGCGAAACACCACGAATAGCTGTTAAGACCTTATCACGAACGTCAAATTCCACGACAATATCGCGAGCAGTCAATATTACATTTTTTTCTTGTGTCATATTTACTCCTATCTATGTGTACGTGGATCACTAGCATCCGCTAAGTTTTGACCGACAACGAATAATGAGAGGGAAACCAAAATCAAGGTTGTCAATGGAATCCAGAAAAGATACGCATTTGTTGTCACGTTTTGTGAATAATCTGAAATTAACCGTCCTAAACTTGGTACTGTGACAGGAAGCCCCAAACCAAAGAACGATAGAAATGCTTCATAAGAAATGAAACTTGGCAGCAGTTGTGAAGCCGTGGTTACAATAACAGAAACCAATTGTGGCATGATATTTTTTACAATGATTTTCAGTGTTGGCGTACCCAAAGTTCGGCTGGCAAGGTTATATTCCAAGTCGCGATAACGCATGATTTGGATACGAATCGTATAAGCAATCCCAACCCAACCTGTGATGGTCATAGCAAAAATCAAGTTCCAGAAACCAGCACCAATTGAATAAGTCAAGACAATGACAATCAAAAGAGATGGGATGTTAGAAATGATATTGTACACTTCCATCATGATACGGTCAACGGTTTTGGAAATTCCCCAGATACCACCAATCACAATACCAATAACTAAGTTAATCACAGTTGCAATGACAGAAATGAGGATAGAGTTACGAGCTCCAAACCATACTCCGTCAAAAAGGGATTTCCCGTTGCTATCTGTACCAAACCAATATTGACCATTTGGTTTAATATAACGCGCACCGAAATCATTCACCTTGCTGACATCGTTAAAGTCAAAATCTGAGAAAATCGGATAAATGAAACTCATCAAAATAATAGCGACCAAAATTCCCAACATGATAACCGTTGATTTCTTTTTTAGGAACTGACGCATAACTGATTTCCAGTAAGAATAGGCTGGAGCATCAATCGTTTCAGAGGCAAAATCATCGCGTTTGACAAATTGGAACTTAGTCTTATCAATTGTAGCCATTATTTACCTCCTTTTGATGTTAATTTAATACGTGGGTCAAGTACTGTCATCAGAATATCACCCAATAGAAGAGCGAAGATAGAAAGACATGTAAAGATAAAGACAAGACCAACGACCATGGAGTTATTTGAAGCTTTAACAGAGTCAATCAACATCTTACCCATACCAGGGAAAGCGAAGACTGTTTCAGTCAAAGTTGCACCTGTAATAACCCCAATAACTGAGTTTGGAATGCTGGATACAAGTGGCACCATGGCATTTTTGAAAATATGTTTATTTGAAATTTCTTTTTCAGAAAGACCTTTTGCACGTGCAAAACGAACAAAATCTTGTGATTGCAAGTCAATCATATAACGACGAATCCAAACGGCTGTCCAAGGCGCACTCAAGAGTCCAAGAATGACTGCCGGCAGCACATAAGAGCGCCAATCACCTGCTCCCAAAATAGGGAATGAATCAGGCAAGCCAATTGCCGAACCGATCAGCCGAATGATATAAACTAAAGCAATAGTTGGCAGTGACATCAAGAAAGTCAATGCACCGGTTGAAATACTATCAAATAACGTATTTTTAAAGCGAGCCATATAAGATCCAAGTGGAACGGCAATTAAGTAAGACAAAGCCAATCCAATCAAACCAACAATAGAAGAGCTCACAATCATCGATGGATATTGATAATTGCTCTCTGTTGCCGTATAAGGGTCATCTTTCCCGTAATTAGCAACATCGCGTGCATCAGCTTGTTTTGGAGACTTATATGTACGCGTATAAATATTAACAGATGAAGTTTTCTTTCCTGTTGGGAATTGAACTTCTGATGTTTTTGTTTGACCTTGCCCTTGTGAAATAACCTGTAAAACAGGAAGATTGGCATAGGTTGGATAGGAGATTCCCAGATTTAATCTCACAAAATTTTGGTGGATATATGGAAACTGACTATTGAAGTACAATAAATATTTATGTTTCGTTCCAGAACCAACAACAGACCAACCAATAGCAGGATCGTTTTCAATGCGAATATATCGCTTCAAGTTCGGATTAGAAGCATCTTTCACAGCACCGGTATGGTCAATTTGAATCAAATTACCATAGAAACCAAGAACGCGTTCATAGACTGGAACTTCACGAGTTGCATAAAATTGCTTGCTTTCTTTAAATTGCTGCAATTTCCAACCGCGTCCCAGCTTTTTGATGTAAGCTTCATAGATTTTTTTATTTGCATTAGTAGGTTCTACTGTTACAGAGGAATTCTCTTTACTAGCTTTTTCTTGCAATTCCTTCGTATCATAGTAGTCAATGTAACCCATACGCTCAAAAATCGTATTTTCGTAATTGGCTTTTTTATCAGGAGTTGTCGCTATTTTGTTATAGTTCGGGTCCTGTTTGAAAATCAACTTCCTAGGCACCATGGTATAGATAATGGTGTAAGTCAGCGTTGTTACCATGAAAATAGATACTAAAGAGCGTAAGATACGCATAAAAATATATTTCTTCATTTACCGTTTCCTTTAAAATCCCAAAAGAACTTTCCCTCCTGTTAGAGAAAGTTCTGATGGGAAGTTTATTTCACATGATCTGCTAATTCTTTTTATATTTTAATGATTCAGCATGAGTCACATCAGATATTCCACTTTAATAACTATGGTTAAGTTATTAAACATAACCTGTCAGCCAAGACCGAAGGAAGAGTTAGAGAAATGCCATACCTACGACAAATACCTATTTTCAATTTTAGAATACCTTCAATTTTTAAACTGATTGTTTAAAATTATATCATAATTCTGGTCAATTGTAAAATCAATTGTCAGAATATTTTTATCATAATTGAACTTTTTTTGTTTTTCTGTTAAATTTTATCTAATTTTTTTCAATTATTTAACATGATCTGCAAGTTCTTCTTGAGCTTTTTTATTAGATTTTGATCGCTCTTTATTCCATTTAGTCATAGCTTTCTTGTACTGTTCTTGTGTAACAGGCTCATCTTGGAGTTCAAGATATTTATATAGAATGATTTCACTATTCCCTTTGTTTCCTGACCAAGCAAATGGATTAGTAAATGGCACTGTGCGAGAAAGAATTGGACGACCAGTCAAGGTTGTTGTCGGAATAACCAAAGCATTATCAGTCAACCAAGCTTGGGCTGCAGCATATTTTTCATAACGTGCATTCGTATTGTTGGTTTCTTTTTCAGCTTCATTCAACAACTTTTCATATTCGTTCATACCAACTTGTGCTGCAGCAGCGTTGTTCGTGCCTGCATCAAATCCTAGATAAGTCTTAGTGCTTTCCCCGCTTGAAGGTTTGATAACATCAAGATAGGTAGATGGGTCTTGGAAGTCTGGACTCCAACCAACATTATCAGAAAGATCCCAATCTTCTGCCGCTGCAGATTCGGCAAAGTAAGTGATATTATTCACGTCGTCTTTAGACATTTGTTGAATATCAATCACAACATTTTCTTTACCAAGATTCTTTTCAATTGATTGCTTCAATGATTGAACGCGTTGAACTTTATTAGTTGCTGTTTGGTCAACTGGCATATCAATGTGGATTGGGAATTGAACGCCGTCTGCTTGAAGCGCCGCTTTAGCTTTGGCTAATTTTTCCTTGGCTTTGGTTGGATTGTAAAGTCCGTCTTGCGCATCATTTAAGTTGACATCTTTCCAACTTTCATCGTAGCTGACTAATTTTTCTTTGACTAATTCTCCAAAGCTCTTGTCATCTGTTTGAACAAACGTTGGTGGTACAAAGAGGTTACGAAGCATCTTCGTTGCACCATCTTTACCATTTACTTGTGACGCATAAGCTGTGCGGTCAAATGCAAATGTAATGGCTTGACGGAAGTCTTTATTTAGCAAAGCTTTCTTAGTAGAAGTCTTTTGAGCATCTGTTGTCTTTGAAGTATGTTTGTAAGATTGACGGTCAATGTTTGTAGCTACTAGGTAAGTCGTTGCATCTTGCGGAGTATAAACGATGTTATCTTTGTATTTCTTGCTGACAGAAGCATAACTTGGACTTGTTGGAAATACTTTGGCATTAGTAAATGAACCATCGCTAAATCCTTTAGCAAGTTTGTCCTGATCTTGACCATCATAGTAAGACAACTTGATGTTATCAATGTGCACATTTTTCTTATCCCAATAGTTTGGATTTTTCGCAAATTCGACAGATGATTTTGCTGTGATAGATTTTAGCAAGTATGGTCCATTATAAAGAAGACTAGATGGATCTGTTGCTTGTGCAAATTTATTGCCTTTTGATTTCAAAAATTCTGCATTAACTGGTGCTAGAACACCCATTGTTGTTTTTGAGTTCCAAAAACTTTCTGGTCGATTAAGAGTGTATTGAACCGTGTAATCATCGACTGCTTTGATACCGACAGAAGAGAAATCTTTATTTTCACCTTTCATGTAAGCATCCAAGCCTTTAACAGAATCTTGCACCAAGTAAATAGCATCAGATTTATTGTCTGCAGCATATTTTAAGCCCGTTACAAAGTCTTGTGCCTTAACTTCTGCATACTCTTCGCCTTCTGATGTGTACCATTTCACACCCTTACGAAGTGTATAAGTATAAGTCAAGCCATCTTTAGAGACGGTCCAATCCTTCGCCACAGAAGGAACTAGATTCCCATAACGGTTATTTTCCAAAAGTCCGTCAATAACATTGCTGGTAAGATTTGCAGTAGCTGCTTTCCCAGTTGTCAAATAGTTCAAATTATCTGGATCCTGCTCATAAACATATGAGAATGTTTTATTCCCAGAGCTTGTTTTAGAGCTAGAACAAGCTGCTAAAGTTCCTGTTGCAAGCAAGGCTAGCGCTGCAAGGGTAATAATTTTACTTTTTTTCATGAATATTCCTCCCCAAACCATTATTTCTATACATTCTAGCACACAAAAAGTGAAAAGTAAATAGAATTTTCTAAATTTTATGACATATTTTTCAGACCTAGTATCAAAGGAATTATATTAACCTTACAATTTTATAGATAGAAAAAAGCAGGTTTTCCTCACCTTTTAGTGAGTTTCACCTGCTTTTATAGGTTGTATTATTTTACATGATCAGCTAATTTATCTTGAGCTTTTTTATTAGACTCGGCTTTTTCTTTTTGCCATTTCTTCTTAGCTGCTTCATAGTCTTTCTTAGTGACAGTATCGTTACCGACTTTAATGTATTTGAAGTAGGTTGAGCTACCTTTACTACCTGTTTGCGCAAATGCACCTGAGAACGGTTGAATGCGTGACACAAAAGTTCCGGCACCTGTTGAAGCCATTGTTGGTAAGACAAGTGAACTGTCTGTTAACCAAGCTTGTGCTGCTGCATATTTTTCATAACGTTTTGCAATGTCTGTTGTTTCTGCACCTGCTTCATCGACTAATTTATTATATTCGTCCAAGCCAACTGCTTTAGCACCAGCATTTTCACTACCAGAGTCAAATCCAAACCAAGTTTTCGTATTATCAGAAGATGTTGATTTCAAAATGTCAAGATAAGTAGATGGGTCTTGATAGTCAGGAGTCCAACCAACGATACCTGAGAGATCCCAATCTTCGCTAGCTGCATTCGGAGCATAATAAGTGATGTTCATTACATCATCTTCTGACATCATATTCAAGTCCATGACAACATTTTCTTTGCCAAGCACTTTTTCAATAGATTGTTTCATAGATTGCATACGAGCAACAAAGTTTTTAGAAGTTTCAATTACAGGAACATCTATGTGGATTGGGAATTGCACACCTTGAGCTTGCAATGCTTCTTTTGCTTTTGCAAATTTCGCTTTTGCTTTGTCTGGATTGTACAAACCGTTTTGTGAATCTGCTAATTTGACACCCTTCCAGTCATCACCATAGCTAGCTAATTTTTCTTCTACAACATCGCTAAATGATTTTTCTCCAACTTGGACAAAGTCAGACGGTACAAACATATTGCGGATTGCTTTAGCAGCGCCCTCTTTACCATTGACTTGTGCAGCGTAAGAGTCGCGGTCAAGCGCAAAGTTCAGCGCTTGACGGAAGTCTTTATTCAACAATGCTTTTTTCGTTGAATTTTTTTCTTCATCTGTTTTTTTAGCAGTGTGGTTGTACGTTTGACGGTCAATATTAAGTCCTAAAACTGCTGTTCCTGCACCAGCTTCTGATGTATAGATATTGTCTTTGAAGTCCTTTTCAAAAGTTGAAAAGTTTGAACTTGCTGGGAAGAGACGTGCATACGTATAAGCACCATCTTTAAAGTTACGTGCTAATGAATCTTGGTCTTGACCATCATAATAAGCCAACTTGATGCTATCAACATTTACTTTATCTTTATCCCAATAATGTTTGTTTTTAACATATTCTACCGCAGATTTTGCTGTGATAGCTTTCATCAAGAATGGTCCATTATAAAGGATTGAGTTAGGGTCTGTTGATTGGCCAAATTTATTTCCTTTAGATTTCAAAAATTCGGCATTGATTGGCCACATAATGGCAGAGGTTGTCTTAGAATTCCAATATGGTTCTGGCTTGTTCAATGTATACTGAACAGTATAATCATCAACTGCTTTCACACCTACCGTTGAAAAGTCTTTTGTTTGACCATTCACGTAAGCATCTAAACCTTTAATTGAGTTTTGAACCAAATAAAGCGCCTCAGATTTTTTATCGGCAGCATGTTTCAAACCAGTTACAAAGTCTTGCGCTTTAACTTCTGCGTATTCTTCCCCTTCTGATGTGTACCATTTGGCACCCTTACGAAGTTTATAAGTATAGGTTAAACCATCTTTTGATACAGTCCATGACTTAGCCATTGATGGTACAAGATTTCCATATTTGTCATTTTCTAACAATCCGTCAACTCCATTTGTCACAAGATCGCTAGTGGTTGTTTTTCCTGATGTTACATAATCCAAAGTTTCTGGATCACTAGAATACACATAACCAAATTTTGTTTCAGCTGAGCTCGATTTCGAACCCGAGCAAGCAGCTAAAAGACCAGACGTTAAAAGAGCTAGCCCCGCAACTGCGATGATTTTACTTTTTTTCATAGTTACCTCCGAAAAGTATGATATATTCTAATTATACTATATCTTCATAAAAAGTAAAGAATTTTCAAACAAATCTTTTACTAAAAAATGTGATTGTATTCCAAATGCTTTCAAACAACGGACTCACTTCTCGTATCCTATTGATGGATACATTGCTTTTTAGGTTATTTCCCCTCTGGGTGAATGACATACGTTTCAAAATCCAGATTCGGCATACATTCTGCCAAATCGTTCTCAATGCGCTCCAGTGCTTCTAAACGCATTTCCACAGATGTATAAGCATTTCCTTGAATGATAAAAATAGCATTCTTTGTCTCGTCGTCAATTTTATAGTTTTCTCCGTCACGAACATCTAGCCATGCTAAAATTCCTTTTTGATCACGATAAACATAATCAGTCTGTGAAACGTGTTTTTCCGTAGATAAAATCGGTAGAAAAACATCTTCTTTTTGACTAACCGTAAATTCAATTTGCCCCGCTATTTTATCCAAATCATGCCCACCAATGGCTAATAAAGAATGTAAAGATTCAACATTATAAATATCAATAATACTATTAATATTCGGGATGGATCCACGATGTCGAATATTCCGAATAAGCGCCAAAACGGTAGGAGGATTCTTCTTGACACTACGTCCGACACTTTGCAATAAATCCTTGTAGCCTTGAATGACTGGAGTATCAGACACCTCATCGATATCGCAATTCAATGCCCACTTTTCCATCTCTTTTTGCTTTTTCAAAAATGAAGCAGGTAAAGGTGCACGTGGATCTACATTTTTAGCGATGCCAATAACCACATTTTTAATCCCAAGCATTGCGAGACTTTCATTCAGTATAAACTTCATCATGATCCACCTCCGTTTTATTATTTATTGAGCTCATCAACTATTCAAATTGTATCATTTTTAGGAGAAAATTTCTTACTTTAGTTTTAAAATGCTGTCTTTCATCCATATTGACAAATTTTTCTCCTATGAGAAATGCTAAAAAGACTGGAATTGCTTCCAATCTTATTTCTCACTATTTTCAACTGCTGCTGTGACAAAAGCGGTATAAAGTCCTTCTGGACGATTAGGACGGCTAGATAATTCTGGGTGGTATTGACAAGCCACAAAGAATTTATTTTCTGGCATTTCAACAATTTCCACCAGACGATTATCAGGTGAAACTCCTGAGAATACAAAACCAGCATCTTCAAATTGTTGACGGAATTCATTGTTAAATTCGTAACGGTGACGGTGACGACGCTGAACAACTTCTTGATTGTCATAAGCTGCAGCCGCTTTGGAACCGCGTTTCAACTTAGACGGATAAAGTCCTAAACGAAGCGTCCCTCCCATATCTTCTACATCAATCTGATCCCGCATCAAATCTATAACAGGATGTTTCGTATCTGGATTTAGTTCTGAAGAATTAGCATCATCAAATCCCAGCACATGGCGAGCAAATTCAACACAAGTCAACTGCATACCAAGACAAATTCCAAGCATTGGCACATCATTTTCACGAGCATATTGAATCGTCGCAATCTTTCCTTCGGTCCCACGATGACCAAAGCCACCCGGCACAATGATACCGTCTGCATCTTTCAGTAATTCGGCGACATTTTCAGTTGTGACATCATTCGCATTGACCCAATTCAGCTTGATTTCCGCATCGTTGGCATAACCAGAGTGCTTGAGAGCTTCTACAACAGAGATGTACGCATCTGGTAGTTCCACATATTTTCCAACTAGTGCAATTTTTACTTGTTTCTTCAAGTTCATGACTTTATCAACCATAGCAGACCACTCTGTCATATCTGCTTCTGGCACGTCCAACTTCAAGTGATCACAAACGATTTGATCCATGTTTTGTGCTTGCAAGTTCAGCGGAATTTGATACAAATGTTCCACATCTAGCGACTCAATCACTGCTTCTGGTGCTACATCACAAAACTGTGCCAATTTATTCTTAATATTTTGACCGGCTGGCTTTTCGGTGCGAATGACCAGCATATTCGGTTGAATACCCAGACCACGCAATTCTTTTACAGAGTGTTGAGTTGGCTTGGTTTTCATTTCCCCAGCTGCCTTAAGATATGGAAGCAAGGTCGTGTGAATATACATTACATTATCTGCACCGACATCTGCCTTCATTTGACGAAGCGCTTCTAAGAATGGCAAGCTTTCAATATCTCCAACAGTTCCTCCCACTTCTGTGATAATCACATCAGAATCTGTTGTCGTTGCAGCACGCTTAATTTTTTCTTTTAAAGCATCTGTAATGTGTGGAATGACTTGAACTGTTGCTCCAAGGTACTCACCTTTACGCTCTTTTCGAAGAACTTCACTATAAATCTTACCTGTTGTGACATTTGAATATTTATTTAGGTTAATATCAATAAAGCGTTCATAGTGCCCCAGATCCAAGTCTGTCTCTGCACCGTCGTCCGTCACAAACACTTCCCCGTGTTGGTAAGGACTCATCGTTCCTGGGTCAATATTGATATATGGGTCAAACTTTTGAATAGTCACCTTAAGGCCACGGTTTTTCAAGAGACGACCAAGACTTGCTGCCACAATCCCTTTACCGATCGAACTAACTACACCACCTGTAACAAAAATATATTTTGTTGCCATAAATACTCCTTATCTAAAATACAACGTCCATTGCTTTTTAAGACGTGTTCATGAATAGCAAAACAAAAATAGCTCCCTAGAGCTAGGGAGCTTCGACTTCTTAAAAGAAGTGCCCGATATTATAATATCGCAGAATAAAACTTTTGTCAAATGAGAAAATAAGAATACATCATTAAATTTGACTATTCTTCATCTTCTCCATCTACTTCATCGTCAGAATAATCTTCGTCCTCTTCATTGAGTTCGACTTCTTCACCTAAATCATCAGGTGCGATTTCATTGATTTCAGCATCATACGCTTCAACTTCACTCTTCTCGTCGTCCGGATTGTCCTCGTCGTAACTTAGAGCAGGATCAGCTTCGTATGAGTCTTCATCCTCTGGATCATCATCACTGTAATCAATAGCATTTTCATCACCGTCCATAAAGGCGTTCACACGTTTCTTCTTCCGTTTCTTCGGAGTTTCTTCATCGTCTTCTTCAAGTGTGATAATTTCTTCATCCACCTCGTCAATCGCATACCATGAACGCAAGCCCCATTTGTTATCTCCAAGAGGAATGAAACTGCCGTCTACATTTAGCTCTGTATAAAAAAGCGGCAAGGCTTCACGAATATCACTATTTGATTTTTCAAGGTAATTTTGAATTTCATTGACAAGATCATTAAAATACATTTCATGATTGCGACCACGTGTTTCTAAGATAGCACGCGCTACTTCAATCATAGAAAGTTCACTTTTTTCTTGTCCAGCAAATACTTCTAATTCCAAAGTCAATCTCCTTTTAAGTCTGAGGGCTTCTGCCCTGTTGGCTCTCAAATATTTAATTTATTGAATTTTTCGCTACTTTTTATTGTACGATAAAAATCTTCTTTCGTCAAAAGAATTTTATCCTCTATTCAAGAAAATCACCATTTTTACCAAAATGACTTCCGCTTTTATAAAAAAAGAAGCAAAAAGGCAATTCAGCCAATTCTCTGACTGAACTTGCCTTATGTTATCGCTCGATTATTTTACTTTTGCAGTACTTGTAATCAATTCAACGGCTTTTTTAATCACAATATCATGTTTCAACATATCTGCTGAAAGAAGTTGACGAACGCGTTCTACTTCCATATTGTAATCAGCGGCAAGAGAAGCAATTTCTGCTTCAATATCTTCATCACTTGCTTCAAATCCTTCTGCTTTCGCAACAGCTTCAATCACAAGGTTTGTCTTAGTACGTTTTTCAGCGTCAGCTTCATGTTGTTTGTGAAGATCTTCTTGCGTTGTACCAGTGATTTGGAAATACATATCTGGTGAAATACCTTGACGTTGCATGTTTCCAAGGAATTCATTCACAGAGCGATGAACTTCTTCGTGAACCATTTCTTCTGGCAACTCAACGATTTCTGCATTTTCTACTGCAAGATCAAGTGCTGCAGATTCAACTGCGTCATCAAAAGCAATTTCTTTTGATTCAGCTAATTCTTTGCGGTATTTTTCTTTTAATTCGTCAAGTGTTTCAACATCTTCGTCAATGTCTTTCGCTAGTTCATCATCTAGTTCTGGAACTTCTTTTTCTTTGACTTCATGAATGGTTGTAACAAACTTAGCATCTTTACCTGCAAGGTCTGTTGCTTGATAGTCTTCTGGGAATGTCACGTTTACTTCTACTGTTTCGCCAGCAGCATGTCCAACCAATTGTTCCTCAAAACCTGGAATGAATTGACCGCTTCCGAGTTCAAGTGAGAAGTTATCTCCTTTACCGCCGTCAAATTCAACGCCGTCAACTGTTCCAACAAAATCAATCACAACTGTGTCGCCATTAGCAGCCTTGTCTTCTTTCAATACAAGCTCTGCTAAATTGTTGCGCTCACGTTCAATTCTTGCGTCTACATCTGCGTCAGATACTTCTTTAGAGACATCAACAGATACTTCTAGATTTTTATATTCACCTAATTTTACTTCAGGTTTTGTAACCACTTCAGCGGTAATGGTCCAATCTTGACCTTTTTCCATAGAAGCTACGTCAAATTGTGGTTGGGCAACAACTTCAATTTCTGCTTCTTTAACTGCAGCTTCATAAGCAGCTGGGAGAAGGGCGTTCAGTGTGTCTTGGTAAAGAGCTTCTTCCCCAAATTTTTGGTTAAACACCGGGCGAGGAAGATGACCTTTACGGAAACCTGGTACATTCAGAGTTTTCTTAACTGAGTTAAACACGCGATCCAATTCTGGCTTGATTTGTTCTTGACTGATTGTAAATGTCAAAACTCCGCGATTTGTTTCTTTGTTTTCAAATGATACAGACATTCTGTCATTTCTCCTTAAAATTTATTGAATACAATCAATTATACCATAAATACACGTTATTTCACAAATTTTCTAATGAAAAATTTAACGATTTTTCCGTCCATTTGCTGATTTTGCTCTTTATGCTTTCCGAATTTTATCCTTTTGGTAAGCAACTCGCGCTCCACCGATTAGCTTAGGGCGGCTAGCAAGCGCAGTCACATGCGCTTCTCCGAGTTCTCTCAAAATTGGTCGTACTGGAATTTGGACGTGCTTAATATGCATACCAATTGCTGTATCTCCGATATCCATCCCTGCTTGAGCCGTAATAAATTCCACTTCAACTGGATCGTTCATACATTTAAAAGCAGCTAACTGCCCGCTTCCACCGGCATGCAGAGTCGGTAGGACGTTGACAATTTCTAGGTTTCGTTTTTGAGCCAACTCTCGCTCCACAACCAAGGCTCGATTAACATGTTCGCAGCCTTGAACAGCTAAGTAAAGATCACGCTCGGATAACATATCCAATATGGTTTTGACAATGACTTCTCCCACTTCTTGGCTGGAATTTTTTCCAATATGCCCTCCAATCACCTCACTGGAAGAAAGTCCAAGCACAAAAATATCACCAGCAGAAAGAACTGATTTTTCTAAAACATCTGTTAAAATGATTTGTGTTTGTTCTCTAAGTTTTTGTAAATTCATGATCTCACCTCGTTTTAATTGTATTATAAATGATTTTTATTGCTTTTACAAACTGAAATTCTTAAAAGTAAAAAGGGCACAACGTCCCTTATTTACTTTATTTTTTCAAAATATCCACCAACAGTTTATTTAAGATTGCCCCGACGACCATTCCTAAGGTATTTTGGCAAAAGTTAGGAAATATTTCTGGAAAAGCTGCTCCCCAACCATGCATGATTGCGGAAGCAAAAGCATAACCTCCTACCATAACAAGCGTCGCCAATACTAAACCAAGATAGCGGCTTTTCCCTTTAAAACCAGCAAAATAGCCTTGCAAACCATGGAAGAACAAGCTAAAAAACATCCACTGTGGATAACCCGAAATCAAATCAATAAGAAATCCGGCTAAACCACCAACAATTGCTCCTTCTTTTCTGCCAAAATAAAAGGCGGTAAAGAAAATTCCTGCGTCAAGAAAAGTTAAAATTCCTGTTGGGGTTGGAATTTTTAAATAATATCCCAAAACAACTGTCAAAGCAGCAATCATAGATAAAAGGACAAGTTTATGCGTCTGATTCTTTTTCATATTGAACAACTCCATATTGATCTGAATGTTGGATAGCTTGATAAACAAATTTTTTTGAAATTTGAACAGCATCAAAAGTTGATTTTCCTAGTAATAGCTGACTGGCAATGCTGGAAGCAAAGGTGCAACCCGCTCCGGTATTATTTTTGTCTAAAACAGGCGATTCCAAAATTTTAAATTGCTCTCCGTCATAATAAACATCTATTGCTTTTTGAGCATCTAAGCGATTTCCTCCTTTGATAACAACGGATTTAGCACCCAAGGAATGAAGAAGTTTAGCCGCTTCTTTTACATCCTCCAATGTTCGTAACTCTTTTTGAACCAAGAGTTCAGCTTCTGGTAAATTGGGCGTGATAATATCTGTATAAGGAAAAAACTTGATGAGTTCATCTCGAAGCGCTGAAACCTCAACATCATGAGTTTCCTTGCAAACTAAGACAGGGTCTAACACAACAGGAGTCTCTGCATGAGCTTTCACAAAATCCAAAGCCAAATCTGCCACTTCTACATTGGGCAAAAGCCCCAATTTAATAGCTGAGAAAGGGACATCCTTGAGAGAGTTGAGCTGCTGAGCAAAGACGGTCGTGTCTACAGGAATAATCTCAAAACCTTGCTCCGTCATGGCGGTCAAGCAAGTCACCGCCACAAAACCATGTAGTTGGTTGACCGTGTAAGTCGCTAAATCAGCATGCAGTCCGCCACCACTAAAAATATCATTCCCTGAAATTGCCAGAATAAGATTATTCTTCATATCGTATCTCCTTTAGATAAAGTCCGTTTGGCGCTGCAGTCGGTCCAGCCAAATGACGATCTTTCTCTGTTAAAATTCTATCAATCTGCTCAACTGGCATTCGACCGTTGCCGATCTTCAGCAATGTTCCGACCATATTGCGGATTTGCTTATATAAAAATCCATTGCCGGAAAAAGTAAAAATCAGAAAGTTGCGTTTCTCATCAAAGTCTAAGCGTGCTTCTGTAATCGTCCGAACTTTATTTTCCACACTAGTCCCTGAAGCTGTGAAACCTGTAAAATCGTGGGTTCCTTCTAACTTTGCAATAGCTGCTTCAATCAAACTCAGATCAAGCAGATAGGGATAATGCGTTGCATAATGGCGCATTATAGGATTTTTAGGGCGCCCAATATCCACTATAAATTCATATGTCTTGCTATGTTTGCAATACCTAGAATGAAAATTATCATTCACCTCTTCTACACTGATAAAATCAATATCTTCCGGTGTTTGCGTATCTAGCGCAAAGCGCAGCTTTTCTTCATCTCTTTTTTGCGGCAAATCAAAATGAATCACCTGCCACAAAGCATGAACGCCACTGTCTGTGCGTCCAGCTCCATGAACGATGACAGGCTTTCCTCTATTGATTTTAGTTAAAGTCTTTTCAATCTCTTCTTGAACGCTGCGAGCATGAGGTTGCCGCTGAAAACCAGCAAAATCATGACCGTCATAAGAAATAATCGCTTTATATCGTGTCATGTGTTTATTGTAACAAGAAAAAAAGCCCCTCGCAAGACTGTAAAAACAAAACTGTCCGGGGACAGGTTTTCATTGAAAATATGCTACACTAGAATACGGAGGAAAGATAAATGACTGATATTACTTTTTGCAAAAAGAAATCTCGATTTCGTTACAAAGCTGCTGCCGTCATTATTGAAGAAGGCGCGCTTGCTTTTATGACCAATCCAAACGAGGATTATTTTTATCCTTTAGGTGGAGCTGTTCAGCTAGGAGAAACTTCAGAAGAAGCTATTCTTCGAGAAATTTAGGAAGAAACTGGACAGGACTACGAAATCGATCGATTGCTGTTCATTCACGAAAATTTTTTCCAACAAAATTCTGGCAAGTTAGCTGGTCTGAATTGCCATGAAATTTCCTTTTATTACTTGATGAAGTCAAAAGGCCAGCAGTTCCCAAGCTTCTCTCCTTGTGAAACAGTTGAATGGATTCCACTAGATCGAATGGATGAGTATCAAGCCTACCCAAATTTTCTAGCAAAACTTGTTTCCACACAACCAACTGGTATCAAGCGCGTCATCACCAAAGATGAAAAACACACAATTTTATTCTTATAATATAAAAGAGCAGCGTCAAACTGCTCTTTTCTTATTGCTCAAAGGCATCTTTCATTTTATCAAAGAAACCTTTTTTCTTTGGATTGACTTTCATATCACCAGCTTCTGCGAACTCTTTCAACGCTGCTTTTTGTTTGTCATTAAGTCCTGTCGGTGTTACAACATTGACTGTGACATACTGGTCTCCCATGCTGCCGCCACGAAGGCTCGGTGCTCCCTTTCCACGCAGGCGGAAGCGTTTGCCGGTTTGTGTTCCTTCTGGAATGGTTAATTCCACATCACCGTGAACGGTTGGTATTTCCACGCTGTCACCTAAAGCTGCTTGAACGAAATTGAGATTGAGCTTGTAGTAAATGGTAGATCCGTCTCGCTCAAACTTGTCGCTCGGCTCAACTTGAACTACGACATACAAATCACCATAAGGACCACCATTGAAGCCAGCTTCACCTTGCCCAGATAAGCGAACTTGTTGACCAGTTTCAACACCTGCTGGAATTTTAACATGAACACTATGAGCTTGTTTTTCATGTCCTGTTCCATGGCAGGTTTGGCAAGGGTCTTTGATTTCTTGTCCGCGCCCATGGCAGACATCACAAGTGACTTGACGACGCATCATTCCAAGTGGGGTTTGCGTATCCACATTGATGACACCAGATCCGTGACAGCGACTACAAGTTATTGGACTAGTTCCTGGTTTCGCACCAGAGCCATGACAAGTATGGCAAGTCGCCTCACGATTGTATTTAATTTCTTTATCTGTACCAAAAATCGCTTCTTCAAACTTAAGGTTGACCCGATATTGAAGATCATCTCCTTGACGAGGTGCGTTGGGATTGCGACTTGCACCACCTCCACCAAAGAAGCTAGAGAAAATATCTTCAAAGCCACCAAAGCTAGAACCGTCAAAGCCTCCGAAACCGCCAGCTCCGCCACCGAAGCCTCCGTTAGCTCCCGCAGCACCATATTGGTCATAGGCTGCCCGTTTTTGCTCATCACTCAAGGTTTCATAAGCTTCTTGGACTTCTTTGTATTTCTCTTCAGCACCCGGTTCTTTATTGATGTCTGGATGATATTTTTTTGATAATTTCCGATAGGCTTTCTTAATCTCATCCTGAGATGCGTTTTTTGAAACGCCTAAACGGTCATAAAATTCTGTATTGTTCATATAAGATACTAAGAGCGAACAGAAAGCGACTGAAATTTAGGAAACCGACAAGAAATCCTGATTTCTTAAGAGGTTTATCTAATTTCCGAGCTTTCCGCTCGTGTTCAATTCCATGAACACTCTTTGTTCCTTTCTGTTATTGTTACGAAACGAACCAATATTTATGTCGGGTTCAGTTCCTCTTTATCCAAAAACAGAGGTTGGTTTATCAACCCCTGAATTTATCTGTTACAAATCGGCTACAAGTAAGATTGAGCAAGCACTAAATTATAATCCGCAATCGTTCTTGCCAAGATGTGACAAAGGAGGTTTCAGGATTTTCCTAAAGCACTCCTGTCTCATCGTTACGACGGGAGAAAGCAAAGACGATTTTTTCTTTGTTTTCGATCTAGTAAGCCGCCTAGCTTGACCGCCTTATAGCGGCAAGCGTTAGCAGATGAGCTGCTTTGGCGTCTTATTTCTCCGTAAACTCACCGTCTACGACATCATCACCTTTGTTGTCGCCTGTATTTGTTTGGCTTGCACCTTCTGCTCCTGCTTGAGCTTGTTGGGCTGCAGCCGCTTGTTCGTAAAGTTTCACAGCGAGGGCTTGCGCTTTTTCATTGAGTGCTTCAAGTTTTGCTTTCATGTCATCCAAGTTGTTATCTTCTTGAGCTTTTTTCAATTCATCAAGAGCAGCTTGAGCAGCGTCACGTTCTGCATCAAAACCTTTGCCTTCTGTTTCTTTGATTGTCTTTTCAGTTGCAAAGATAGCTTGATCCACTTCGTTGCGGAGATCCACTTCTTCTTTACGTTTTTTATCTGCTTCGGCGTTTGCTTCTGCATCTTTCATCATGCGGTCAATTTCTTCGTCTGTCAAACCGGAGTTCGATTGAATAACGATGTGTTGTTCTTTTTGCGTACCAAGGTCTTTAGCCTTAACAGACACGATACCATTTTTGTCAATATCAAATGTTACTTCGATTTGAGGGATACCACGAGGAGCAGCAGGAATGTCAGTCAATTGGAAACGTCCAAGTGTCTTGTTGTCTGCTGCCATTGGGCGTTCACCTTGAAGAACGTGGATATCAACAGCTGGTTGGTTGTCTGCTGCAGTTGAGAAGACTTGTGATTTAGATGTTGGAATCGTTGTGTTGCGGTCAATCAGTTTAGTGAAGACACCACCCATTGTTTCAATACCAAGTGACAACGGTGTTACGTCAAGAAGAACGACGTCTTTAACATCACCAGTAATGACACCTCCTTGGATAGCAGCACCCATAGCAACCACTTCGTCAGGGTTTACAGATTTGTTTGGCTCTTTACCAGTTTCAGCTTTTACTGCTTCCACAACGGCAGGGATACGGGTTGAACCACCAACAAGAATAACTTCATCAATTTCTGACAAGCTAAGACCAGCGTCAGACAATGCACGACGAACAGGTTCTTTTGTGCGATCCACAAGCTCACGAGTCAAGTCATCAAATTTTGCACGAGTCAAAGTCATTTCTAAGTGGAGAGGTCCAGCTTCTCCCGCAGTGATGAATGGCAAGCTGATTTGAGTAGACGTTACACCAGAAAGGTCTTTCTTAGCTTTTTCAGCCGCATCTTTCAAACGTTGAAGAGCCATCTTGTCAGTAGACAAGTCAATACCATTTTCTTTCTTGAATTCTGCAATCA
>ERZ772955.949-NODE-949-length-20385-cov-4.579046_pt1 | contig 20385 bp, 16 predicted proteins | sample MGYA00511133_ERZ772955 | MGnify/ENA primary metagenome ERZ772955 (study PRJEB29015, sample SAMEA2737914) | human oral metagenome | biome: human oral; feature: human-associated habitat; material: dental | place: China | collected 2149 ... | reverse complement strand
AGGTGAGGAGATTACCATTGCCAAGATTATATCCTTTGCCCTTCTCCCTGGGGGAGGAAGGATTGCATAGGCAAGATCATATAACTATCCTCTACTCTATTCCGCTATCCCATAATTCAGTGGTAGAGTTATAGTAAAATTGAACTGCCAAGTTTCTATTAAAACTTATTGATTTTATACTAAAAATTGGAGCACTATACGGAATCTTTTAAGATTAACTAATAGTTAACAAACAGGAATAAACAACGGCGATTGTTAGGTATAGTGAAAAACTACATAATTTATATTATGTTAAATTCATAAGTCTAATATTTTAGCCTGCCAACTCCTGTTTCTCTCAGTAGTACAATCACTTACAGAATTCAAACATAAAAGGCCGTCTGAAATTTTCATACGGCCTTTTTATTTATATCCTCCAGCCTTTTCTAAGCAAATCCTTTATTGTTTTGATCGGCTGCTAATCAATTACCTACTCCAACTTTAATAAAGAGAAAGTGGGCAATCTACTCAATCCGTTTATGCCGCACCAACGCTATACGTTTCGCCCTTGCTGTCCGCTTGGCCGACAATGGCAGCAACGGCAGCGGCCAAGCCGTTGCGCGTCATGTATTTTTGCGGAATTTCTTGGGCATTTTGTGTCAAGGTATAGGCATTATCTTCTCCATCGGCAAGGCCGCAGGGGCGCAAGATGGTCCAATTCAAATCGCTTTGTTTGAGATAGATTTCGGCTTCTGTTTTGGCACGGACGGCTTCGCCGAGTGCCTGTTTGAACGGCTCGCTCATCATGTCCCATTGTTCACCGCATCCCATGCTGGTAATCAATACAAAGCGGGCTTGCGGATTGGCGGCTTTCGTAGCGGCAATGATGTTGATATTGCCCAGCGCATCGCTGCGGATACCCTCTTCGTTTTTACCGCCGACAAAACTGATCACAGTATCGGGACGATATTGTGCCAACGCTTTATCGAGCGCGTCGGCATCAAGCGCATCGGCGACGACGGTTTGAATATTGTGTTCGGCAAAAAAGCTGTCTTCAGACGGCCTTCTCAATACGGCGACGGTATCGGCTGAGTCAGTCAATGTGCGGATATAGGCGCGGCCGGACGGGCCGTTGGCTCCGAAGATGAGTTGCATGTTTGGGGTTCCTTTGTATGGTAGATGTTTGTTGTTAGAAAATCCGCTCCTCTATGCAACAAGGAACGGATTATCAGGCCGTCTGAAACCGTTTAAGCGGCATCAAACAGTTTGCGCATGGCTTCGATTTGGTGTTGTTTCAACTCGCCTGCTTCATCGCGGCCGACGAAAATTTTAAACATGGCGCCGCCATTTCGGTTGATAAAGTTGAGCGAGCAAGTGGCTTTACCCATGAATGGGCGTTCCAAAAGGTAGATGGAGGCGCAGTTTTCGTAATAGATATGACCATGTACGCCGCCGTCGGTTTCGGGATGGTCAAAGTTGTAGAAACCGCGGCCGACTTTGCCGTTAGGCAGTTTGCCGCTGACTTCGACGATGGCATCGGGGGTGTGAGCGATGAAGGTAACGGATTCATCCCATGCGGCAACGGCTTGGAGGATTTCGACTATGCGGCTGCCTTCGGTTTGGCGCACGTTCTCTTCCGGCAGACAGCGGATAACGTCTTCAAAACTGCATTGGTTTTGCGCGGCCAGCATTTCCAGCACTTGGCCGGGATTTTTTTCCAATGATTGACGCAACATGGTTTGTTGTTCGGCTGAAAGTTTTTGCATGGTTTGATCCTTTTCTTGAGTCGGAAGAGTAAGCATGAGTTTGCGGATAAGGGTGGGCGACCAATAACGGCCGCTGGTATTCAAACGGATTAGGCCGTCTAAATCGGGTTCTTTAAAAAGCTGCATTTCCTGCCATTGGGCAATCAGCTTTTGCGCTGCTTTGTTGCCGTCAAACAATAATGGATTCAGACGGCCTGTTTCAATATCGTGCTGGACTTTGCTGAGCAGTGCTTTATTTGGACTATGGCCGCTCATAAATGCGATGTTTTTCTCGCCTTTCGGCGTGGCGAGATAACTCTCCAAATCACCCTGCACCTGATAACTGAAACCGCCGAAGTTACCGCCTGCGCCGGAGCCGAACGCCAAACAGGGAATGTCGGATTTGATCAGGGTATTGTAGCGGTTGCGCTCGCCGCGGCCAGGATAGGCGAAGTGGCTGTTGCTGACTTGTTCCCAGCCTTTTTCCAGCAGTGTTTCAACCGTGTAGGCATATTGGTCTGCCTGAATATCGAAACCCGGCGGTGTCGGAAATGCACCTTTTTCAATCATGCGGTTGATGGGGAGCATGGGATAAAGGTTGAACGCGTACGTATCCAAACCGGACAAGGGCAGCTCGGCGGCGCGGGCGATATCGTTTTGCCAAACGTCATCGGTTTGATTGGGCAGGCCGAACATCAAATCGGCCACAATCACGGCATCGAGTTCGCACAATTTTGCCAAATATTCAAACGCCTCGTCGCCGCTGTGTTTGCGGCCGAGACGGCGGCGGATGGCGGTATTGAAGGTTTGCACGCCGATGGAAATGCGGTTGGCGCCTGCTTCGATGCAGGCCTGTGCTTTTTCCAAATCGAAATGGCTCATGCGCCCTTCGATGGTGAACTCACAATCTCCGGCAAGCGGCAGATATTGGTAGCAGGCACGAATCAGGCGGACGAGGTCTTCCGTAAGCAACGCGGTCGGCGTGCCGCCCCCGAAATAAACAGCTCGGATTTTGCCCTTACCTGTACGGACTTCGGCTTCAGCGGCCATTTCTTCGATAATTTTGTCGGTGTACACGCTGCTTTGGCTGTCCTTCCACGCATTGCGGTAGAAGCCGCAAAAAACGCAATGGTTGGCGCAAAATGGAATATGCAGATAAGCAAGCGCGTCCACATCGGTGGCATGGGGAAGCTTTTTCTTCCAAATGTTCTGCCACTGGGGGCGCGGCATTGGAACACCGCCCCAAACGGGCATTAATGCCTGACGTTCGGGAAATGCCTTGGGCGCGGATTGTTTCGGAGTCCAAACAAGCTGCTGTACCATGATAATGATTAATAAAAATTATTAATAAGATTTATATATTAAATAACCATCATCGTTTTCTTGTCAATATTTTTGCGTAATTCAAAATTAGTATTATTTTAAAATATTGTATTCTATAAATAATTAAATGTATTTCTATTTGATGGAAATCGGCATTTTACTTGTGAAATGTGCAAAATTTGCTTCTTCAAGTCGGGAACATCCTCCCATCTCGTTTCATTTTTGAACGATAAAATAAATTTTCTTTATCGTTTTTCAGACGGCCTGTTGGCACTCAGCTTCTGAAATAAAACCCTGCTTCATCTTCGCAACGGCGTATCTGCCAACCATAAACCGATTCAAGCAAGTCGGGGCGCATCACTTCGCCTACCTTGCCTGATGCAACGACTTTTCCCTTATTCATCAAAATAATATGTTCCGCATAACGCGCGGCAAGGTTTAAATCGTGCAATACCATCATTGATGAAGCATGGTTTGAATGCCCGACCAAATACTGCATCAGGCGGTGTTGGTGGCGGATATCGAGATGGTTGCACGGTTCGTCCAAAAGCAAGACCGGCGCGTTTTGCAACAGGGCGCGGATGATGTTGGCACGTTGCTGTTCACCGCCAGAAAGCCTGCTGATGCGTTTATCTGCCAATGCCGTCAAATCAAAATAGTGGAGAAGCTCATCCGCCCATTCATGGTTCAGACGGTCTTTTTGCACAAATGACGCCAGAGCAATATATTCGCGTACGGTCATCGGCATGTTGTAACGCCCATGCTGCCCCACCCATGCCACCTTGCCTGCACGGACTTGCGGCGCGGCTGCTTTATCAAAAAGCGTGATTTTCCCCTGCCCTATTTGTCCGATTAGCGCCCTCAGCAAAGTGGATTTGCCCGCTCCATTTGGCCCAATAACGACAGTCATGCCGGCAGGAATCTCCAACCTATCAATTTCAAGTAAGGTTTTGTCGCGGATGCGGACGGAAAGATTGCGGATTTGGAATATGGTTTGTTGCATGGCAAAAGATTGGAACAGTGGATTTTCAGACGGCCTAATAAGACATTAACGGCTTTTTAACGGCTTGACAAACAGATACATAAAAAATGGCCCCCCCAGCAAGGCGATGACAATGCCGACCGGCAAATCGACGGGATACGTTACCCAACGTGCCACCCCGTCCACCACCATCAAAAACACTGCGCCCAACCAAGCCGACAGCGCAATCAGTTTGCGGCGGCTGCCGCCGACGGTTTGCGCCAGCACATTGGGGATCATCATGCCGAGAAAACCGATGATGCCCGAAAGCGATACCGCCGCCCCCGTCATCAATGCTGCGCCGATTACGGTTTGCACACGCAAAGCCCCAACTGATACACCCATACTGGCAGCCGTGTCTTCCCCCGTCATCAAAACGTCCAGCCGCCTGCCTGCGGACAACAAAATCAGAAAACCGGGCAACATGACCGCGATTGCCGCAACAGGCGATGAGAAACCGGCTTCGGCAAGGCTGCCCGACAGCCATGTGGTCGCGCTACGCAATACCAAATCGTCAGATAAAAACAAAATCATGCTGACCACCGCGCCCGAAAACGCGCTCAACACAAAACCCAACACCAGCAATCCCAAAGTACCGCCGCCGAGTAGTTTGTGCACTGCCAAAATCAGCAGGCACACACCCAATGCACCGAGAAAAGCCGCCGCCGGCACACCCATCGCGCTACCGCCCAAAGCCAATAGCACAATCACGCCTAAGGCCGCCCCACCCGACGTCCCGATCAAACTCGGATCGGCCAGCGGGTTTTCAAATAAAGCCTGCAATGCCGCACCTGAAGCGGACAAACCGGCTCCGACCAAAAGCGCGGTATAGATGCGCGGTAAACGGATTTGGCGGACGGTTTCATCCATCGCCAACGGCGACTCCCACGCACCAAAACCGATGCCGCAGCACAAATAAACGGCGGCGGCAGTAAGCAGCAGGCAGAGGGTAAGGATATGCGGTTTCATGACATCATGCGGTTGAAGCGGATTGAGGGACGGTTTCAGACGACATTTTTAAGACAGCCGTTTTACTTCCTCCTCAACAAGAAGGAACAAATCAAGGCCGTCTGAAAACAAAAATCGGGCAGAGTTTTCAAAACAGGCGTGTTTATTTCGCCAAACCATGCAAACGCTGAATCACTTGCGGCGTATCCAGCCCGTAACGAAACATATCGTTGGCCTTCCACAAATAAATCTTGCCGTTTTTCGCGGCAGGCGAGCCGGCGATTTCGGGGCGTGCGGCAAAGGTTTTGACGTTGCCTATCATGGCGGTGTTGTGGTCGGCAATAATGATGATGTCGGGTTTGGCCGCAATCCATGCCTCACGCGTCATCGGTTTGAGGCCGTCAATGGCGGCTGCGGCATTGATACCGCCGGCACGGCGGATGATTTCGTCGGCGGCGGTATTCTTGCCCGATACGATGCGCCCATCGTAGCTGAAGAGGTAGCGTTTGCCGCTGGAAGGCTGCTGTTTCATATCCGCCTGCCATTTACTGGCCAACTTGTCCGCCTGCGCGCTTTTGCCGATAAGCTGACCGATGTTGCGGATACTTTGCGGATAGGCGGCGATGCTGTCATCGGGCGCAACATTGACGGCTTTAATGCCTGCTTTCTGCAGGTGGGCAAAAATATCGGCAGGCTGCGCCATCCATGAACCGATGGCAATGTCGGGTTTGGCGGCCACAATCGGCTCAACCGTCAGACGGCGATGAATGCCGATACTGGGCTTGTTTTTCAACGCTGGATTTTGAACGGTCTGATCGCGGCCGACGATTTCGTCCAATGCGCCGAGCGCGGCAACGATGTCTGCCGTATCGGGGGTTAACACGACGATGCGTTGCGCGTGTGCAGTGCCGGCCAACGAAATAAACGCGGAAAGCAGAAGGAGTTTGAGTTTCATTATTTTTCCTTGTCGAATGCTTTCAGACGGCCTGCTCGTTTTCTCAGGCCGTCTGAAAACGGTTGAATCACATTAGAACTTCAGTTGTACGGTTGCGGCGAAATTGCGGCCGGTTTCGGTGTACAAGTCCATCACACTGGTACGGCTCATGCCGGCGACGTCTGCGTGTTGCCAGTATTTTTTGTTGCCGACGTTGTAAATGTTTGCGCCGATTTCGAGGTTTTTAAACGGCTTGTACCACGCGCCGACATCCCATACGCCATAACCCGGCTCTTGGAAAACAGTGTCGCTGCTGACGCGGCTGTGTTTTTTCGACCAGCGCAGCTTGGTACCCACACCCCATTTTTCCTGAGTGTAATCCAAACCCAAAACGCCGTTGAGCGGATAAGCGGAATCCAACGGTTTTCCGTCCTGCTGCTCACCGCGCATCCAAGCGATGCTGCCGGAGACTTGCCAGCCCGGCAGGAATTTGTAGGCAGCAGAAGCTTCAGCACCGTATGTTTTGACGTGATCAAGGTTTTGATATTGGTACTGGATAATCGGGCGTCTGCCAACGGTGGAGGTACCGATTTCAGTGCGGTTGATGAAGTTGCGGTAACGGTTGTAGAACGCGGTGACTTGCGCACGGGCGCGTTCGTTTTTGAACTTCATCCCCAATTCAAAGCTGTTAGAGCGTTCAGATTTAAGGTTGGCATTGGGAATGACGGCATAGCCGTAGGTCGTATTGGCAAACGCCATGGTCGCGCTGTCAAAAGGCGGCGTGCGGAAGCCTTGTGAATAAGTGGCAAATCCGGTGAACTGCTCACCCATCGGCACGCTCAGGCGCAGGCTGGGCGTAAACGCGGAATCACTGAAGCGCGTCGCCGTTCCAGTGGGATTGGCGTTGAGATAGGCTTGGTCGGTCGACGTGTTCAGCTTGTCTTTTTCGTAACGCAAGGCCGGAGTTAGAACGATGCCGTTGCCGAAGGTTAGGCTGTCTTGTGCGTAAACGCTGAATGTTTTGCGCTTGCTGTCGGGGAAGGTTTTATTCGGATAGGTGCTGCCTGCATAAACTTTGCTGACGGTGCCGGTCAGATTGTCCACTGTCAGACTGTCGCGCGGACGGGCGGTCTCGGTGTGTTTGTATTCGGCACCGGCAACGACGGTTTGTTTGACCGCGCCGTCAAACTCCCACACGCTACGTCCGTTCAGCCCGCGTATGGTCTGATTGAAACCGTAGTCGGAATAACGGGTCGAGTTACCTAATTGGCGCGCGCCCATACGCGTAATGCTCACATCGACGGCATCGTCTTCCGTACGCAGTTTTTGCTGATAGGCAGTCAGGTTGGCTTCTTTCAGACGGCCTTCGCCAGTGTAGCGGTAGCCTGCTTCGATACGTTGACGGCGGATGCGGTCGCGAGCATTGCTCTCAGATGTTGCGATGGTTACCGGCCCGCGCGATTGCGAACCCAAGCTGTTTGCCAACACGGTATCGTTGGCGTGGTAATACTGTTCGTACAAAGTTTCCAAGCGGTGGCGTTCGTTGCCGATATTGCCTTTCGCCAAGATATTGTAGGCATTGTTTTTCTGTGGATTGGTGGCAGTACGCGCAGTCGAGTAGTTGGTATCGCTGCCCATGTTTTCGGTTTCATGACCTTGACGGCGCGTCAGCATCAGCAGACCTTCGGCGTTTTCATGAAAACCTGCCACAGTCGCCGTTACGCCATGGCTGCGGTCGCGGCTGCGGTAGCCGTGTTTCAAGCCAAAATAACCGCGTTTGCCTTCATCGACGAAATCACTCGGAGAAAGCGTCACCATATTCACCACGCCGCCGAGCGCGTCACTGCCGTACAGCGCGGAATAAGGACCTTTGACAATATCGACCTGCTTGAGCGTGTCGCTTTCGACCATATCGCGTCCCGAAATCGCGCCGTTGGAGCCGCCTCCTGCATAAGATTCGGGAATGCGCACGCCGTCCACCATCATCAGAATGCGGTTGCCGTCTATGCCTCGGATATTGATACCGGCATGACCGCGGCGGTTGTTGTCTGACGGCACGCTGACGCCGGGCTCATACATCACGATATCGTCCAAATTCTGCGCCGAGGCTTGATTCAAGGTTTTACGTCCGACAACCGACACATTCGGCGCGGCTTTATCCAAGGTTTGCGCATTGCGGTCGGCCGTAACCACCATAGGCTCTATTTCTGCCTGAGCTACCGGCATCTGAGCCGCATATAACTGTCCGGAAAAAACCGCCCCTACTACACAGGCAATCGCTTTCTTTTTCATTACATAACCTTATTATTTGAATAATAATGGTTTGCATTTATAAAATAAATAGGCGGTTTTTGCAAGTTTGGGAACTGCAAGACAGCACTAACAAAGGTGCGGAGCATATGTATTCGTCTGACTACGCCTGCCTGCTCTAACCTGCCCATGATTGACTGATACGGCAGCGATGCGGCCGTTAAGCCATAAACGCAGTTTTCAGGCTATCTGAAAACCCTGTGCAGACTGCTTTTAAAGGCCGTCTGAAATCCGAAAAGCAGCCTGCACTTTGAAAACAAGGTGCAGGCTGCTTTAGGGTAATAAGCCGTTTATCAATCCAGTTTCAGGATTTCTCCATCTTCCGGAACGTTCACACGGCTTTCAATGCCTTGACCGCGTATAAATTTACGCATATCGGCGCGGCTGACGGCGGTATGATTCACGGTATCCATGTGTACGGTGATGATTTTGGCTTTAGGCATGACTTGGCTGGCTTTTAATACATCAGCCGTCCCCATAATAATGCCGTCTGAAATGCCTGAAATCAGCGCGTAGCCCGTGTTCATAATCAGATAATCGGGTTTGTAGCGGTTCAATGCTTTGTTTACATCTGCCGTCCACACAGTATCACCCATAATATAAGCGGTTTTATGTCCGTTGCTTTGGAATACCACACCCATTGCATCACCTAAGATTTCGGCTAGCTGCGGGTTGGCATACATGGCTTCTGTACCGTGTACGCCGCCGGTTTTGCTGATGGTTACGCCGTTGAAGACGGCGCTGCCGTTCAACACGCGTACATCAGTAAAGCCTTGGCTGCGGATTTTTGCCGCGTCGGCTTGGTGCTGCACATATACGGGCAGGTTTTTCGGAATGGAACGTGCGGCGGTTTCGTCCCAATGGTCTTCGTGAGTATGGGTAACGATAACTGCATCCACACCGTCCAAAATTTTATTCACGCTCATCGGTAGCCCGACCAGCGGCATTTTGGCTTGATTATTGAACGTGCCGGCAAAGCCGTTCATGGAATGCTTGGGGGCGAAAAACGGGTCAATCAAAAACGTCTGCCCCGCATATTCGACTTTGGCGGTAGCGTTACGGATATGTTGGTATGAATCGTCTGCCCAAGCAGAAAAGGCAGTTGCACTTAAAACGACTGAAAGAATAAATTGCTTTAATTTCATGATATTGCTCCTTAGAAAATCATGGAGCGTATTTTAAGCTGCAGGTGTATCGGCTAAAATAGGCAATATTGCCAATAAACGCAAGGATAGTGCCAAAATGTCGTCTGAAAACGAGCGTAACGAGTTTCGCCAAAATCAAACTGTTCCCAAAATCGTGCTATATGCTCAATCGGGCATGAATGATTTTGTCTTCAACATTCCCTTTTCTGTTTTTCAGACGGCCTATCGGGACAATCCGCTCTTTGACCTGAAAATCTGTTCCGATGATAGCAAAGACGTCATCACGGCACTGGGCGCAAGTATTCCCGCACACGGCGGCTTGGATTTGACGGAAGAAGCCGACATCATCGTCATCGCAGGCTGGCGCAATATCGAAGAAGCCCCGACACCCGAGTTGAGCGCACATTTACAGAAAGCAGTACAACGTGGTGCACATATCACTGCCCTATGTTACGGCACTTACGCCCTTGCCTACACAGGACTTTTAGACGGCAGAACCGCCGCCACCCACTGGCTTGCCGAAGACGACTTTGTCCGCCGTTTCCCTAAAATTCATCTGGATACCAACCGCCTATATGCGGAAGACGGCAACTTTTTAACATCGGCAGGTGCGGCAGGCGGGCTGGATTGCTGCCTGTACCTCATCCGCAAAATCCACGGTGCAACCGTTGCCAACGACCTTGCCCGTACCTTGGTTGCGGCACCACACCGCGAAGGCGGGCAGGCACAGTTTATCCACCGACCTGTCGAACGTCGTACCGCCGATGACAAAATCAATCACTTATTGGACGAACTGCGCCAAAACCTTGCCACCCCATACCGCTTGGACGATTTGGCAAAAAAATTAGCCGTTTCCCGCCGTACCTTTATCCGCCATTTTTCTCAAGCCACAGGCATGAATTTCGGTGAGTGGCTCACCACAGAGCGGCTATGGCAGGTACAGGATTTGTTGGAAAATACGGATTTGCCGATAGAACGCATCGCCGAACAAAGCGGCTTCGGCAGCGCGGCAAACCTACGTTTGCAGTTCAAAGCCAAGTTTAAAATCAATCCGAATGCCTGGCGGAAAGTATTTGGCAGATAGCTCGCGTTAGTCAATCCAAAATACCTGAGTGCGGGCTGCTTCGGAGGTCTCCACTGAAACCGAGTTTCCCGCCAAACTGCCGCAGGCGGAATAAAACGTGAAAGTCAGACAAATACTTGCCCAAGGCAGGCGTATTAACTTCATCTAATTCACGCCGCATACGGTGATTTCCGCTCTCTCTACAAAGGAACAGAGCATATGTATTCGTTACGCCTACCTGTACAAACACCACCAGATGACATTCCATCACAGCACCGTTTACCGCCACCTTCATCAAGATAATCGACAAAGATCGAAAGGCGCATCGCCGAAAAAACATTTAGCCACGGAACGCCAAGTGTTTTATTCTTGAATCTGTTCCAACCACTGGTACCCGAATGTTGCATTTGAAATCTGAATCCAAGCCTGTCTGAAATTTTCAAACAGGCTTTTATTTGTTCCACTTATCCCTCACCCTTCTATTTACCTCAAACTCAAAAAACATTTCTATATTATTAAAAATTAGTTAGAATTTCACAAAATCATAAATAATAATCAAACTTATTTGTATTATTTTAGTCAGAGTGTAATCGCATCTATTCGATCTGTCTCATTCAGATGGCCTTACCAATCAAGTTATATGGATACATTCTATGCAACCGATTAAAGTCACCACCCTCTCCGCCTGTATCGCCGCCATTGGTTTCGTCCCTGCCGTTTATGCTGCAGACAATTCGACAGTTATTCTCGATACCATCACGGTCAAAGGCACACGCAATAAAGACAAAATCGGTAAAAACCGGGTCTATACCCGCGAAGTCGTCAATCTTTACAAAGGCAAAAACGAAGTTGAGACCTTCAAAGGCAACACCGTATCCGACCTTTTGAGCGGTATGTCCGGCGTGTACAGCGGCGCGCTGGATCCCAATATACGCGGCGTACAGTGACAGGGACGGATTCCCGTTACCATCGACGGCACGGAGCAGGCGATTACCGTCTGGCGCGGCTACGCAGGCGCAAACAACCGCAACTACGTCGACCCCAACATCATCAGCAGCGTTTCCATCGAAAAAGGCCCATCGTTCAGCCGTGATATGAAAAGCGGCATAGGCGGCTCCGTCGCCCTGAAAACCATCGATGCCGACGATATTGTCCCCGAAGGGCAGAAATACGGCTTTGAAGTGAAGGCGGAGGCTGCCAATAATTCCATCAAACAACGTGCCAATATCTATGAAAAATCAGTCGATTATCGGACATTGGATGATCCTACCGTCGCACTCGGCGGTATTTGGCGGGCAATGTTGGACGATACCGACCGAGTCAGCCAACGTTTTAGCGGACGCAATAAATTTGGTGAGGATAAAGCCTACCGTATTGCCGTCGCCACCAAGCAGGACAATTTCGATGCCATGCTCGCCTACGCCTACCGCAGTAAAGGCAATTATTTCTCCGGCAAAAAAGGGGCGGAACGCTACGGTTATATCGGTCCTTGGACAATGGAGACGGTCAATGAATTAAACAGACAGATTGCAGATGCCGCTGCAAGAGGCGAAAAATTCTACGGAAGCGAGGCAATGTTGGGCGCACCTGATATTGCGAGAATTGGGCTTTTCTACCATCCGGGCGGCGAAGTAACCAATACTTCGCTGGAAAATAAATCATGGCTAGGCAAAACTACCTTCCGCTTGCCCAACCGCCAAACCTTGAAATTCGGGCTGCGTCATACAGACTCCATTTTTGGTGAAATCATGCCCTCCCGCGTCATTGGTCCGCTATTCAGTACGCCGGATAATCTGAATAAAATTGCCGAATGGCCGAGGGCATGGGTCAAACAGCGTTCCTACAATATCGATTATTCATGGAAGCCCGAAGGCAACCGTTGGATAGATTTCGATGCGTCATTGTGGACGACCCGTACCAAATCCAAAACCAATACCGCAGGCGGTTCGCCCGGTGATGCCATGTATGAAGACAGGACGGATGGTGTCGAACAGCTTCCAAACACCAACGGACGCTTCAATACCATAGAGGGTAATGCCTACTATGCCAACAATACCCGCAACGGTTTCAACTTTTCCAACCGTATGAAATTGCACGATAAGCTGACGCTGACCTTAATGGGAGATTTCCAAAATGAAAAATTGAGATCCCGTAATGAGTTTTCAGAAGAATTAAGTCATGATGGTTTGGATAAATACAGGGAAGAAATAGAGGCATCACAATTGGCTACCAATACCGAACTGACAAGATTCGGCGAGCCGAGGAACGGTAGGCGCAGAGAATGGAATTTTGGTTTCAATTTCCGCTACCAGCCGATGAGCTGGCTGACTCTGACGGCAGGAGCGCGCTATACCAACTTCAAGATACAGGACGACAACGAGCGGCTGAAAACCGGATTTGACAAATACAACAATCCCTTACAAGTCAATCGAGGTGAGGTATTTCAGTTTACCCGTGTAGCAACCGAGCAGGAATATCGTGATTATCTGAATGCGATTAACAATGACGAATTCAATGCGGCAAGAGACAGTATTGAAATAGATGATAGAGGGGTGGCAATATTAAATCCCCAACCTCATAATGACGAAAACAGACCAAGGCTGGACAAGCTGAAATACTATTGGCGTAAAGACGATAGAGGTCGTCTGAATCCTGCTGACAACCCCTGGTTTACCGTTTTCGATTTACACAGCCAAACCGTCAATCCTGCCTACGATCCAAACGATCCGGACAGTCTGCGCACAGTCCAGAAATATATGTTTATGCCTCGTAGCGACAAAATATACAGATCCCCGATTACCCCTGCTGAACTACAACGTGCCCACAAACAGGGTGGCAGCGGATGGGCTCCTGCATTCTCAGCCGCCGTCAATTTTACCGATAATGCCCGAGCTTATCTGCGCCATACCGAATCCCTACGTTTCCCCAGCATATTTGAGGGGACTTATGGCTTCTCGACTGCTGCGGGTTCATTTGCGCGAATGGGATACGGTTGGTAGCCCGAATACGCCAAAAACTGGGAAGTCGGCTACATTCATGATTTAACTGGACTGTTTCCAAAAATGAAAAATGCGGATTTCCGCATCAACTACTTCCGCAACAAAACCAAAAATATCATCGACAGGGACGAGAATTTTGAATTCGAGCAATTCGACAAACAAATCCGTACCGGCGTGGAGTTACAGGCACGCTTCGACAGCGGCAGGTTTTTTGGAGGAGTCGGCGTATTGCGTACGCTCAAAAACAAAGTTTGCGACAAATCTTTTTCCGTTTCCAGTGTACATGATTCCAGTTACTTGACTGGCGGCGGATTTATTCCTGCTCCCGAATGCAATTACGGCGGTTTGACCGATAACGGTTATCTTGCCAGTATGGTTCAGCCGCGCTGGTCGGTTGATGCCGACTTGGGTGGACGCTTCTTCCACAACAAATTGGAAAGCGGTATCCGCTTTCATTACCACAGCCGTGTTTATCAAAACTGCCGTACGGTATGGCAGGCATATTACGATCAATTAAACCGTATCAATGACTATAATCTTCAAGCGGATACAGATACCATGCGTTGGCAGCCTGTCGCCTACCTGCGCTACAAAATCGGCAAAAACCTGACTGCCGAGCTGGTGGGCAGCAATCTGACCAACCGCTACTACCTCGACCCGATGAGCCGCTCCTATCTGCCTGCACCGGGCAGGACAATACGCATTGGGATAACTGGAAAATGGTAATGACCAATTAATCATTTGGGGAGTAAAAAGGCCGTCTGAACATTGGGTTTTAGACGGCTTTTTACATGATGGCTTAGTTATGCCCTACTCTTTCATGTTATATGAAAGTTGAAGCTAACCTGCATAATTTTTATATCTTCTGCTTTGGAATTAAAAAGGCTGCTTGAAAATGAAACGTCAATATTTCAGACGGCCTTTGCTTTATAGCAAACTCGAAATCTATGCCACGAAATCCAAACCTATGTCTAACGAGCGGCTACTGTGGGTCAGATAGCCGAGGGCGATGCCGTCCACGCCGGTTTGCGCCACGCGCTTCAGTCGGTCGAAGCCGATGCCGCCCGATGCTTCGCAATAGATGGTGTGGGGATGGGTGGTTTGCGTGTGGCAGCGGTTTGCTGCTTCTTTCAAGGTTTCATCGTCCATGTTGTCCAGCAAAATCCGTTCCGCGCCCGCTGCGATGGCTTCATCCAGTTGTGCCAACGTGTCCACTTCAATTTCTACACAGGTCAACGGGCCGACCGCCTGTTTTGCCTGCCACACGGCTTGGGCGATGCTGCCGCAATAGGCGAGGTGGTTGTCTTTGATGAGCACGGCGTCGTCCAAACCCATGCGGTGGTTTACGCCGCCGCCCGCCCTAACAGCGTATTTTTGCAGGACGCGCAGCAGGGGGATGGTTTTGCGGCTGCACACGATGTCTGTACCGTATTCGGCGACTTCGGCAACGGCACGCGCGGTGGCGGTGGCGATGCCGCTCAAGTGCGTGAGGTAGTTGAGCGCGGTGCGTTCGGCGGCAAGCAGCGCGCGGGCGTTGCCTTCAACGGCGGCAAGCGTCTGACCTGCGCGGACGGCTTGCCCGTCTTGGATTTCGGCTTGGAAGCGGACGGACGGATCCATCGTCTGAAAGGCGAGACGCGCCAAGTCCATGCCGGCGATGACGCCGTCTTCACGGCTGACGAGGAAGAGTTTGGCGGTTTTGTCGGGCGCGATGACGGCGGCGGACGTAATGTCGCCGCGCCTGCCCAAATCTTCGCTCAAGGCTTGTTCCACCATGGGGCGCAACAGGGTGTCGGGCAGGGGGAAGAGGGTGTTTTCAGACGACATGGGGTTTCCTTTGTTGAAAAAGATTGATGTTGCACCGATGGGGAAAAACTTCATTTGAGGTCGTCTGAAAATGGGCTAACGGCTGCCCAGCGGCAGTCCGATATCAGAAATCAACTGATCGGGCAGGACATCGTCGCGGAAGCGGTAAAGCTGAGCAGGACGGCCTTTACTGCCTGATACGCCGGTATCCGACGGCTCGATAAGGTTTTGCTGCTGAATCTGGCGGCGGAAGTTTTGCTTATGCAGCAATCTGCCGCTGATGGCTTCGACGCTGTTTTGCAGTTGCAGCAGTGTAAATTCGGGCGGCATCAGTTCAAAAATCACGGGGCGGTATTTGATTTTGGCGCGTAGGCGGGATAAGGCTGTCGCCAGTACGCGGCGATGGTCGTGGCGCATGGGCTGCCCCGTGAGCGCGAAGTCGAAGTTTGCCTGCGGCTCGGCGGCTTCCGCTATCAGGCCGCTTTCATACAGCATTTCATAGCGTTGCAAAACGTATTCTTCCGACCAGTTTTCAGGTTCTACCCCCCAGCACAAATGAATACGCTTGAGTCGTTTTTGGCGTACTTCCTCCGTATCCGCAGAGTTTGCCCAAATGCGCAGGCGGCTGACGATGGTCTCATGTTGCCTACCGGCGCTACGTAAATCTTCCCACGGAAAATAGCAATAGCAGTCCTGCCATTTCGCGTCGGGATGCAGGATGTTGTCGGCCGCCTCGCGCACCAGTCCTAAATAGCTGACGTATAAGACAGGTAAGCCTTGTTCATTTTGGCGGCTCGTATCTACAAACGTATAAAGCTGTTCTACATAGCCCATAGGCTGTGATGTCTGTTTGGCAACCCACATCCTGACCCCTGCTTGCAGAGAGTGGCGAAGTGGTGCAAGCAAGCCATTGGGTAATAGCTCTCCCTGGGCAACTGTCAAAACCCTCAAGCTGCCGTTTGTAATAGCGATCAATACAGGAACAAGCTCGACGATACTTTGCGGATTGACCGCTGTTTCAGGATAGGCATCCATGCATGGCTTTCATTCAAGAGAAAACCTTATTGTAAACCAAAGCGGTTTTCAGACGACCTTGCATATTATACTCAATTTGAGCATAATATAAAACTATTTCAAAATATAAACGGCAAACCTTCATGCCGTCTGAAAAACCAGCCACAAGGAAACATCATGCAAACCGCCGCCCGCCGCTCGTTCGATTACGACATGCCCCTCATCCAAACGCCGACTTCCGCCTGCCAAATCCGTCAGGCGTGGGCGAAGGTTGCCGACACGCCCGACCGCGAGACGGCAGGTCGTCTGAAAGACGAAATCAAGGCTTTGCTGAAGGAGAAAAACGCGGTCTTGGTGGCGCATTATTATGTTGATCCGCTGATTCAGGATTTGGCTTTGGAAACGGGCGGGTGCGTGGGCGATTCGCTGGAGATGGCGCGCTTCGGCGCGGAACATGAAGCCGGCACGCTGGTGGTGGCGGGCGTGCGCTTCATGGGCGAGAGCGCGAAAATCCTCTGCCCTGAAAAAACGGTGCTGATGCCTGATTTGGAAGCAGAATGTTCTTTGGATTTGGGTTGCCCGGAAGAGGCGTTTTCGGCGTTTTGCGACCAACACCCCGACCGCACGGTGGTGGTGTACGCCAACACTTCCGCCGCCGTGAAAGCGCGTGCCGATTGGGTGGTAACGTCTTCGGTGGCGTTGGAAATCGTGTCGTATTTGAAATCGCGCGGCGAGAAGCTGATTTGGGGGCCCGACCGCCACCTCGGCGACTACATCCGCCGCGAAACGGGCGCGGATATGCTGCTGTGGCAGGGTTCGTGCATCGTCCACAACGAATTCAAAGGGCAGGAGCTGGCGGCCTTGAAGGCGAAGCACCCCGACGCGGCGGTGCTGGTTCACCCCGAATCGCCGCAAAGCGTCATCGAATTAGGCGACGTGGTCGGCTCGACCAGCAAACTGCTGAAGGCCGCCGTATCGCGTCCCGAAAAAAAATTCATCGTGGCGACCGATTTGGGCATCCTGCACGAAATGCAAAAGCAGGCGCCCGACAAAGAATTTATCGCCGCGCCGACGGCGGGCAACGGCGGAAGCTGCAAAAGCTGCGCGTTCTGCCCGTGGATGGCGATGAATTCGCTGGGCGGCATCAAATACGCCCTGACAGGCGGGCGCAACGAAATCCTGTTGGACAGAAAGCTGGGCGAAGCCGCCAAACTGCCTTTGCAGCGTATGCTCGACTTCGCGGCAGGGCTGAAGAAAAAAGATGTGTTCAACGGCATGGGCTCCGCCTGATTTGCCGTCCATATTGCCGTTTCAGACGACCTCTCAAACAAGGACAACACCATGCAAACCGATTGCGACGTATTGATTGCCGGAAACGGGCTGGCGGCACTGACGCTCGCCCTGTCGCTGCCTGAATCGTTCCGCACCGTCATCCTGTGCAAAAACCGGCTGGACGACACCGCCAGCCGTCATGCGCAAGGCGGGATTGCGGCAGCGTGGTCGGGAGAGGACGACATCGAAAAACACGTTGCCGATACCTTGGAAGCGGGCGCGGGTTTGTGCGACGAAGCCGTCGTCCGCACCATCCTGTCGCAGGGCAAACCGGCAATCGAATGGCTGCTGGCGCAGGGCGTGGCTTTCGACCGGAATCATGACGGCCTGCACCTGACGCGTGAAGGCGGGCACACCTGCCGCCGGATCGCCCACGTCGCCGACTACACGGGCGAAGCCGTCATGCAGAGCCTGATTGCCCAAATACGCCGCCGTCCGGACATCCGCGTTTGCGAGCGGCAGATGGCGTTGGACATTCAAACCGAATCAGGCGCGGCGTGCGGACTGACCGTCCTCGACCGCCGAACGCAAGAAACCTACCGCATCCGCGCCCGCCATACCGTACTCGCAGGCGGCGGCTTGGGACAGATTTACGCCGCCACCACCACGCCGCCCGAATGTACTGGCGACGCCGTCGCCATGGCGATACGCGCAGGCTGCGCCGTCGAAAACCTCGAATTTATCCAATTCCACCCCACAGGCTTGGCAAGGTCGTCTGAAAACGGCCGCACCTTCCTGATTTCCGAAGCCGTGCGTGGCGAAGGCGGCATCCTGACCAACCAAGCGGGCAAACGGTTTATGCCGCATTACGACCGACGCGCCGAACTCGCGCCACGCGACATCGTTGCCCGCGCCATCGCCGCAGAAATCGCCAAGCAAACGCAAGACTTCGTCTCGCTCGACATCAGCCGCCAACCTGCAGCGTTCGTCCGCAGGCATTTCCCGTCCATCCATCGGCACTGCCTGTCCCAATGCGGTTTGGACATCACGCGCCAAGCCATCCCCGTCCGCCCCGTGCAACACTATACCTGCGGCGGCATCCAAACCGACCCCTGCGGCAGAACTTCCCTGCCGCAGCTCTACGCCTTAGGCGAAACCGCCTGCACAGGATTGCACGGAGCCAACCGCCTCGCCAGCAACTCCCTACTCGAATGCGTCGTGACTGCCAGACTTGCCGCCCAAACCATCGCAGACGGACAAGCGTTCCAAACCGCACCGTCCCAAAGGTCGTCTGAAAACCCCTCCGCCGAAGCAGACATCTTTTCAGACGACCTCCAAAACACATTCAGCCGCCCCGTCCTGCAAGCGTTCAACCAACGCCATTTGGGCATCCTCCGCAACGATACCGGCCTGCGCCGCGCCATCGCCCAACTACGGCTTTGGAAGCAAAACCAAGCCGAACCGCACACCGCGTCCGAATACGAAGACCGCAACCTGCTCGAATGCAGCCTCGCCGTCGCCCAAGCCGCATACAGGCGGAGACAGAACATCGGAGCACATTTTAATAATGATTGTTAAGGCTGATAGTGAAAACATTTCTCCAATAAATAATGTCATTGGAAACTAAAATGCAGGGATTGACAGTAGTAATAAGTGATAATAACTAATCAACAAAGGTCTTTGCATTTTGTAGAGAGAAAAAAAAATAGGATTAATGAAATAAGACTATCTGAACAATTTTGAATAAGTTCAAACAAAGTTAGCACAATTCACTATCTTTTCCCTACCCTATTTTGTCAGACTACAATTGATAATAGAGTCACAGTAAAATTAAATGGCCGAATTTCTATTAAAACCTATTGATTTTATAATAAAAATTGGAGTACTATTGACCTACCCTATAGTAGTATCATTAATTCTCATTTAACATATAGGAACAGAAAGCGGAATTTGTAGAAGAATAGGAAAAAGGAAAATGATTTATATTATGTTAAATTTATGAGTCTAATATTTTTAGTTTGCTAGTTCCTGTTTCTCTTAATTCTACAATTACTTACAGAATTCAAAAATAAAAAGGCCGTCTGAAAGGTTTTTCAGACGGCCTTTTTTCTTTTTCAAAGAGTGGACAAATTTCAAAGAAGTGTTTTATAAATCATCTTCAAAATCCAAACGCTTGTTCTATCCTAATCATTTATATTCAAAGATTACAAGCTCAATCTCATCCTCGCCAATAGAGATAGCGTTTTTATATGGACACAAGATGCCGTCTGAAACAATATCACGCTATTCATAAAGTGAATCAATTTTTTCCTTTTTATCCCATTAAAACCGACGTCATACTAAGCGATCCCACAATCAAATTATCATTGAAAAACGTAATAGGATCATCCGGTTCGCGTAATGCCATAATGTAAAGCAAGGGCAAGTAATGATCCGGCGTTGGCACAGAAAGCTCGGCCTTTTCGCCTAACTGATCATAATGCACCAAAGTTTCATCATCTCGTGTTGCAATCGCCTGATTGACTGTTTCCCTAAAAGCAAACGCCCAGTCATATCCTGCACCGATTTTGTCGATATGTTCCCAGCTTATCGCCCTCAGATTATGCACAATATTGCCGCTGCCGATAATCAGCACGCCTTGTTCTCTTAAAGCAGCTAATTTTTTCGCCAAATTGAAATGCCATTCTGCCGATTGCAAACGGTTAAGACTCAGTTGCACCACGGGAATGTAGGAAAACGTTGCGTTGTTTACACCACAGGTTGAGAAAAATAAGCCTGCAAGACCTCAAACGGCGTATCGCCGTTCAAACTGCGGTGCGGCTTCAC
>ERZ772955.943-NODE-943-length-20443-cov-7.889445_pt1 | contig 20443 bp, 19 predicted proteins | sample MGYA00511133_ERZ772955 | MGnify/ENA primary metagenome ERZ772955 (study PRJEB29015, sample SAMEA2737914) | human oral metagenome | biome: human oral; feature: human-associated habitat; material: dental | place: China | collected 2149 ... | reverse complement strand
GCCAGTTGGCGGCGGTGTCGTCAGCGGAGTACGTGTAGATTCCGTTGGGGTCTGTGCTATTAGCATGTGCTTGCTATAGCTTTGGTCTTTTGATGTCAAAGAGAATTCTTCCAAAGATTCTTGGTGCACCAATTCATCAGTATGCGTACATGATCGTATTTGTTGTTATTCTTGCCGCAAGTGGTCTCATTCCAGCAAGTGTTCGTGCAGGTGCAAAGAGATTGCAGGCCTTTATGTCTGGTGGTATGGCCATCGTCATTATGGTTGGTATGGGTGCTGACTTTAATATTGGCGAGTTGTTTAGAGCAGTTGCTCCACAAAACATCATTATGGCATTGATTATCGTCATTGGTGCGATCATTGGTTCAGGACTTGTTGGCTACTTGGTAGGTTTCTATCCAATTGATGCAGCAATTACTGCAGGTCTTTGCATGGCCAACAGAGGTGGTTCAGGTGACCTTGCTTGTCTTGGTGCCGCTGACCGTATGGAGCTGATGGCTTATTCACAGCTTTCATCAAGACTTGGTGGAGGAATTGTATTGATTGTTGGATCATTCATTTTCTCATTCTTCTTATAATTTTTAACTTAAGAATAATTTTGAAAAGAACGCTTATCCCTGAGCGTTCTTTTCTTCTATTTATTTAGTGAGGAGGCTCTATGGTAGCTTATTTTAAATGGATCAATAATTTGGCAATGGCAATCGGTGCAATTCTTGGAGGAGCATTGATTGCTATTTTATATAAAGGACAGATTTTGGGCTCGGATTTCACAAAAGGTGTATATTTTGCACTAGGTGTAATTGTCGGTGTCATCATTGGTCGAACAGTTTCGTCCATTTATGCGAACAAACGACTTCAAAAAATTTACGCTTTGTTGTATACTGAATGTGATCCCGAGCGATTTATTAAGGAATTCACGCCATTAAATGAGCGAGTACCAAAGGATATTGCAGAATATATGGTGGGTAGAGCTCATCTAGCTTTTGCTTGGGAGGCATTGGGAGACTTTGATAAGGCGCTTGAGATGGTCGGAAATATTGACCCGACAGAATTAAAACTTCATATGTTAAATACATCATCATTGATCACTAATCGAAGAGTGACACTGTATACTCTGATGGGAGATTATGAAAAAGCCAAGGAACAGGTAGAGGCATTGAAGGCACTAGAAGAAGTTGCAAAAAAGCGTTCGACTACATTGGCGAAGAACTTGGAGCAATGCATCAGGCTAAACAATGCACGCATTGCTGCGGCGATAGAAGAAAATGCAGATGTTTCGTATCTGGAAGAGGAGATTGCATTGGCTGGAAATGTTATTTACAAGAAGGAAATTCAATTGGCTCTTGCCCAATTCTTTGAGAGAACTGGACAGGAACAAAGGGCAGCTACTCTGTTTGCAGATATCTTGAAGGATAAGAAGGGATTGTATACAGAGAGAGTTGCACAGGGGAAAAAGTAAAAAGCCTATGTATATGTAAGGAGGAAGAAATGGAAATTAAGAAACCTGCTACTGCAGGCACACTAGAGTCTAGTGACTGCATGGTAACTGTTGAACCAGGTAATGGCAAGATTGAGTTTTCTCTGGAGAGTGTAGTTGCTCACCAATTTGGAAATCAGATGAGAAAGGTGACATTGGAGACACTCGCCAACCTCGGTGTGGACAATGTGAAGATTTCGATTGTAGACAAGGGCGCTCTTGATTGCACATTGAAGGCAAGAGTGGAGTGTGCTGTATTCCGTTCAGTTGATCAGACTGACAATCTACCATGGGGAGGAGCAATCAAATGATAAATCCAAATAAAAAGCGTCTCAGAAGAAGTATGATGTTTTTGAATGCGCAGAAGCCATCATTAATTAAGGATCCATATATTTACAAGGCTGATTCTTTAATGCTTGACCTCGAGGATGCAGTTGCAGCAAATCAGAAGGATTCTGCACGATTTTCACTCTATCATGCATTGACAACGATTGATTACAGAGGAAGTGAGAAGGTTGTTCGTATCAATGGTTTGGACACTGATCTTTGGAAGGAAGATATTCGTTGTTGTGTAGCGGGTGGTGCAGAAGTTATTCGTATTCCAAAGACCGAAGATGCTGGAATGGTTAAGGCTGTGGAAGAGGAGATTATGAAGGCCGAGAAAGAGTTTCATCGCCCTGAAGGTTCCACTTTAATTATGTCGGCACTTGAGTCAGCAAAAGGTGTTATGAATGCCTATGAAGTGTGCACATCTTCAGAGAGAATGATTGGTGTTGCTCTTTCGGGTGGTGATTACACAAAGGATCTGCAGACAAGAATCACAGGCACTGGCGTAGAGCTTATGGGAGCTAGACAGCATATGATTATTGCTGCAAGAGCAGCAGGTGTGCAGTGCTTTGATACAGTTTGGACAAATCTTGATGACATGGAGGGATTTAAAAATGATGTACAGACCATCTTTATGATGGGATTTGATGGAAAGTCATGTATTAACCCTCGTCAGATTGATGTTGTACACAAGATCTTTACACCAACACAAAAGGAGATTATCTTTGCAGAGAAGGTAATCAAGGAGATTGATTCAAAGAAGGCTTTAGGTATCGGTGTATTTACAGTAGATGGCAAGATGATCGATATCGCATTTTATGATGGTGCAGTGAGAACGATTAATATGGCAAAGGCTGCTGGTGTATACAAGGGGGATTTATAAAATGATTAATGCAGTAGGTAGAGATATTCCTGAGGGGATCTTAAAGCAGACAGGTAAAGATGTATTCAAGGGTTCACATACATTTGACGGATATGAGTTTAAGAAGGATGGTCCAAAGACAAAGTGTGTGATCAATTCTAATGGCTCTAAGTTGGTTGATAGTATCGCTGAGGTCTTGAAAAAATGTGAGATTAAGGACGGAATGACGATCAGTTTCCACCATCACTTTAGAAATGGTGATAAAGTCTTAAATATGGTGATGGAGGAGATTCACAAGATGGGAATCAAGGACTTGACTATTTGTGCAAGTTCACTTGGTTCACAGAATGATCCCATCGTCTATATGATTGAGGATGGAACAATTACCAATATCCAGTCATCTGGTGTTCGTGGTGGCATTGGAGAGGCCATTTCAAATGGTAAGTTGAAGGGTCTTGCCATTATGCGTTCTCATGGTGGTAGAGTTCGTGCCATTGAGAGTGGTGAAACTCATGTTGATATTGCATTTGTTGGAGCACCAACAGCAGATGAGTATGGTAACTTAAATGCCAATGGTGGAAAGGCAAATTGTGGTGTACTTTCTTACTCCGCAGTAGATGCTCAATTTGCAGATCGTGTGGTGGCAATTACGGACACTTTAGTTCCATTTCCAAATTTGCCAGCACAGATCACACAGACTTATATAGATTATGTTGTAGTCGTAGATGAGATTGGTGATCCAAAAAAGATTGCCACAGGTGCGGCAAAGCCAACGACAGATCAGAGAAAGTTATTGATGGCAAAGTATTGTACAGATTTTGTTGTACAGACTCCTTATTTTAAGGAGGGATTTTCTTACCAGACAGGTGTCGGTGGTGCTTCGATTGCTTCTACTATTTCTCTTGCAGAGGTAATGAGAGAGCGAGGAATTCATATGAGTTTTGGTGTTGGTGGCTTGACAAAGCCAATGTGTGATCTTCTCGATGAGGGACTTGCAAGATGTCTTGTCGATACACAGGATTTTGATGAGGATGCGATCACCAATATTCAGACGAATCGCAATCACTACTATATTACTGCTGGTGAGTATGCTAACCCATTTAACAAGGGGGCCTATGTCAACAAGCTTGATTTTGTCATTCTTGCTGCGTTAGAAGTGGATACAAAGTTTAATTGCAATGTAGTTGTTGGATCAGATGGTGTGATTACTGGTGCACAGGGCGGACATCCAGATACAGCTGCTGGTGCAAAATGTACCATTGTGATTGCTCCAATCTTGCAGGGCAGAATTCCAACTATTTGTACAGATGTTACAACAGTTACAACTCCAGGTGAGGATGTCGATGTTGTTGTCACTGATTATGGTATTGCCATCAATCCAAAGAGACAGGATCTTATTGAAGTAACAAAGGATTCTGGTCTTCCATTTAAGACAATTGAGGAACTCAGAGATATTGCCTATTCTATTTCTGGAGAGCCTGAGAAGGTTCAATTTGGCGATAGAGTTGTTGGTATTATTGAGGCAAGAGATGGAAGCATCATGGATGTTGTTCGTCAGATTAAGCCTTTTCAATTTGAAGACTAATATTGCATAAATAAAAGAGCCCAGACTGGTTGAGGCCAGCTGGGTTTTTTTGTACATAAGGGGAGAGCATATGAAGATAATCGTCGTAGGCTGTGGAAAAATCGGAAGAAAGATTACAGAGCAGCTGAGCTTTGAGGGGCATGATGTTGTAGTAATTGACAGCAACAATGCCGTGGTACAGGATGTTTCAGATGATTTTGATGTTATGGGTGTGGTGGGCAATGGTGCAAGTTACTCTGTGCAGATGGAGGCGGGTATTGAGGAGGCTAATCTCTTAATTGCAGCGACAGATTCCGATGAGGTGAATTTGCTCTGTTGTATGGTTGCAAAGAAGGCAGGTAATTGTTCTACCATTGCTAGAGTAAGAAATCCAGTGTATAGTAGTGAGATTGATTTTATTAAGGAGGAACTTGGCCTTGCAATGACCATCAATCCTGAGTTTGCTGCAGCACAGGAAATTGCTAGAATTTTGCGTTTCCCTTCCGCCATTAAAATCGATACTTTTTCCAAGGGAAGAATTGAAATTTTGGAATTTAAGGTGCCAAATGGATCAATTTTAGAAAATGAGACATTGATTGAGGTGGCCAAGAAGACGACAAATGATATTTTGTTCTGTACGGTAAAGAGAGGGGATAAAGTTCGGATACCAAATGGAAATTTTGTTCTGCGTGCAGGCGATATGATTGGTATCGTGGCATCGCCAGAGAATTCAAAGCTTTTTTTCAAAAAAGTCGGATTGGATACTCATCAAGTGAAGGACACAATGATTATTGGCGGAGGATCCATTGCCTATTATCTTGCACAGCAATTGATAAAAATGGGGATTGGCATTAAAATTGTGGAAAAGGATTTAAAGCGATGTGAGACGCTCAGCGAAAAGTTGCCAAGTGCAGTGATTATCAATGGAGATGCAACAGATGAAAATATTCTGATTGAGGAGGGCATTGATACCTGCAATTCCTTCGTTTCATTGACAGGTATTGATGAATCTAATGTGTTTTTAAGTCTATTTGCCAAGAGTCGAAATAAGGCAAAGACGATAACTAAAATCAATCGAATTTCCTTTGGAACGGTGATCAAAGGGCTGGAACTTGACAGTATTATTTCACCAAAGATCATTACTTCTGAGCGCATTGTGCGCTATGTTCGTGCAATGCAAAATGGTATCGGCAGCAATGTGGAGACATTGTATCGAATTGTGGATAATCAGGTGGAGGCATTGGAATTTAAAATTCACAGCGATGCACCTGTAGTGGGGGTTGCTCTTGGGGACTTGAACCTAAAAGATAATGTATTGATTGCCTGCATCAATCATCATGGTGTCATTACCATTCCAAATGGTAAGAGCGTCATCGGGGTTGGTGATACCGTCATTGTAGTGACAACGCATACAGGACTCAAAGACATTCGGGATATCTTAAAGGAGGCATAGCGTGAATTATTCAATTATTATCTATATTCTTGGGTGGATTTTAAAATTGGAGGGAGCATTTATGCTACTGCCATGCATTGTTGCTGTGATTTATCGAGAAAAGGCGGGATTTTCGTTTTTGTTTGTCGCAGAGATTTGCCTTGCCCTTGGTTTTGCAACAAGTACAAAGAGACCGAAAAATCCAAATATGTTTGCACGTGAGGGATTTGTCACGGTGGCACTCAGTTGGATTGTGCTCAGTGCTTTTGGTGCCTTGCCGTTTGTCATCAATGGAGATATTCCGAATTACATCGATGCAATGTTTGAGATGGTTTCTGGATTTACTACGACAGGTGCAAGTATCTTGCATGAAGTTGAGGTGCTCAACAAATGTAGTCTGTTTTGGAGAAGTTTTTCTCACTGGATTGGTGGAATGGGTGTGATTGTGCTTATGCTTGCAATTTTGCCAATGACCAATGGCTCAACCATGCACTTGATGCGTGCGGAGAGCCCAGGACCAAGCGTAGGAAAATTAGTTCCTAAGATTAGAGACACCGCCCTAATCTTATATAAGATTTATTTGGTGATGACGGTCATTGAATTTATTTGTCTGGTGATTGCCCGTATGCCAGTATTTGATTCGATGCTAATCACTTTTGGATCAGCAGGAACAGGTGGTTTTGGTATTAAAAATGATAGTATGGGAAGTTACTCCACGCTTCAGCAGGCGATAGTGGCGGGTTAAACGCCAAAGCACATTCTTTCTTTGAGGATGAAGACGAGAACGAAGAAGTGGAATGGAAAGAATAAGCAATAGATTTCCACCCAAGTAACAAACAAATTAAAACAGAATAATAATGACTAAGAAAAGTATTTATTTCGGCACACTCTTGTTGACTGCACTTGCCTTTGGCAGTTGCGCCAGCGATGACACTGCCACTGATAAGACAGCAGGCAAAGACACACCAAAGACAGGTACTGTGTTCTCATCAGAAACAGAACCAGCTACTCGTACATCTGCCACTTACACAGGAAGCGGTCTCGATTTCTATTGGACAGCAAACGATAAGATTTGGGTAAAAGATGACAACAATATTTATCACCGAAGCTCAGAAGATGATATTGCTTCTCGTATTGCAGCAGTACCTGGTAGCACAACAACAGCCAAAGCGAAGTTCTGGGTAAACGGTACTTATACAGGTTCTACACATAAAGTGCGCTATACAGGTAAGAACGGAGTAAGTGACAAGGTAACTATTAAGGCTTCACAGACACAGAACACTCCTAACGATGCTGCTCATATTGCAGACGATGGCGACTTCGGTGTAGCTGATGCAACAGGTAGTGGAAAATATACCTTCACACTGAATCACAAGGCAGCGTATGTTACCTTTATGCCCCACACAACTGATACTTACATCACAGGTGCTAAGATTAAGAAGATTACCATGTGGAGTGGCGATGAGAACGACCACTTGGCAGGTACATTCAATATAAATGATAACGGCACGCTTAGTGGAGGTACTTCAACAACAAATAAAGTAACACTCACAGTCAATGACTTTACTATTCCTACAGTAACAAGTTATACGGCTAATGCTGCAACAATGGTTGTTGCTCCAGGAACTTACCATAATTTAGCTATAGAATATACTCTTGAAGTCCCTACAGCTTCAGGAACTCCTATTACAGGTACTCTTACAAAACTTTATTCTTCAGTTACTTTTGATGCGGGTAAGAATACTCCGGTAAAAACAGACTTGAAGGTAAAAGTATATCCTGCCATTTCTGGAAAGGTTATGAGTACGGAAGTGCTAATCCCCAGCAACCTACAGTTAATGGACAGAAGAATCCTACGTATAGTCCTTTGGATAAAACCCCAGAAAGTGCAACTAATCCTCGTGGTGCCCGTGCGGAATCCAGCTATCCGAATCCACCAGCAAGCCGTACTGCAGCTGACTGCCTGAATGCCAATGAAGCCATGTGGTATTGCCTGAAAGGTAGCCCGCATTGGGACAATGAGCTTTGGATTCTCATGGGGCATCTGTATGTAGGCGGGATGTGGATGAAGAAGCAAAGCGTGATAGCTGCTGATGCTGGAAACGCCACGACCATTGCACAGATGAAAGACCATGCACCGAACAATACTGACTATCGTACTCAAACTTTGTCCACAAATGTTATTAACACGGATATCACTCAAGGTAAACCGAGCAATCTTAACGATTACTTCTATCTTCCTGCCCTAGGTGGTTATTACCCTGACGAAGGTGGAAAACTGGACTATGTTGCAGTGCATGGCATATACTGGACAAGTACACCGAATGCATTGATCCCAAGTGTGCCAAGTAATCACATTACGGCTACATACATTCTCGCCATCAATAGTGGCTTCGTTACTGTAGCCCATAGTGGACGTTTTGGAGGTTCCCATTTATTTAAATCTTCCAGCGAAGATGAGTATCGCCCATTCTAAATATGGAGGCTTTTGTATTCATTATATGAAGGCGGTTATCTTCCTTATATCAAGATGACGGTCTTCATATAATGAAGAGGAAGGTCTTGATATAAGGAAGAGAAAACGAAAGAAAGTATAGTTAACGGAGCCTTACTGAAAGGTGGGGCTCCATATTTATTAACGCTTAAATTTATTGTTATATGATTTCATTTAAGGTAGTTGAGACCACACACAAGATTGGTCCAAAGAAAGGTCAGAAAGCGTATAATGCTGTGCCAAAAGCCCCGATGAAGTTTTCAGCCGATTGGCTTGTTAACCGTATTGTTCGCGAAACCTCGTTGAGTGAGGGAGATGTGAGAAACGTAATCATCACCCTGCGTAATATTGCTATTGAGGTGATTAGCCTTGGTGGTTCGCTAGACCTTGGCGACTTGTTCTCGTTCCGCGTGGCAATACCTTCAAAGTTGATTGACGATGTGAAAGAAGTCTCCGCCGAATCCTTGAAGCGTCCCCGCGTCCTTGTTCGCTGGAAGTCAGCCGTCACGGATGCGTTGAAGAAGATTGAGGTGGATGTGGATAATCCTGCAAGACGGAAGGCGAAAGGAAAAGAAGAGAAGAAAACGAAGGAGAAAGAGGAAGGTGGACCTGCAATAGGATAAAGTCTTCGACTTTCTGCGAAAGTCGGGAGAGGACAAAGTTACCCAGCAGCTGGGTATAAAAACCCTAAACTGCTGGGTACAAAAACACCTAAAAAACGAATGCGATTCTAATAAACTTATTCTTCTTCGTCCTTTACTTCAGCCTCATGCTCCGCAATTAACTTCTGCTGAAGATCATTAGGAACAAGCTCATAACTAGCAAACTTAGTTGTGAAGCTAGCTCTACCACCAGTAAGGGAGCTGAGAGAAATACTATAGTTAGCAAGCTCTTTTAGAGGAATCTTTGCTTGTAACTTCTGATAGCCTGCTTCTGAATCCATACCCATGATCATGGCACGACGTCCTTGTAAATCGCTCATCACATCGCCCATATAGTCACCTGGAACGTAGACTTCCAAGTCATAAATAGGTTCTAGAATCTTTGGACCAGCAGCTTTGAAGGCATCAGAGAAAGCATGGCGAGCTGCCAAAGTGAAAGAAAGTTCATTGGAGTCAACTGGGTGCATCTTACCATCGTAGACAATCACACGAACATCACGCGCATAACTACCGGTTAATGGTCCACGTTCCATACAGTCCATGACACCTTTTAATATAGCAGGCATGAATCGAGCATCAATAGCACCACCAACAACAGAATTGATAAACACGAGCTTTCCACCCCAAGGGAGATCACGCTCTTCACGTCCCTTGATATTCATCTTAAACTCTTGTCCGTTGAACTTATAGGTTGTTGGATCAGGCATTCCCTCTGCGTATGGCTCGACAATCAAATGAACCTCACCAAACTGACCAGCACCACCACTTTGCTTCTTATGACGATACTCTGCCTTTGCTTGCTTAGTTATCGTCTCACGATAAGGTATCTTAGGTTCTTTAAAGGTTACCTGTAGCTTTTCATTGTTCTCTAAACGCCATTTCAAAGTACGAAGATGGAACTCGCCTTGTCCATGAACAATCGTTTGTTTCAACTCCTTACTTTGCTCAATAACCCACGTCGGATCCTCTTGGTGCATCTTTAATAATGCTGCCATGAGTTTCTCCGTCTCTTGTGAACTCTTAGCCTCGATAGCTCTAGAGTATTTTGAATTAGGATATTTAATAAAGTCGAAACGCTGGTCAGTCCCCTTACCATTGAGAGTATTACCTGTCTTAACATCCTTCAACTTCACCATACAACCCAAATCACCTGCATTCAGCACATCAACAGGAATACGGTTAGCACCCGCACAAGCATAAAGCTGTCCAACACGTTCTTTTGAACCGCGATCAGAATTAGTGAGATCATCACCAGTCTTCACACAACCACTCATCACCTTAAAGTAACTTACTTCACCAATATGTGGTTCCATACCCGTCTTGAAGAAATAGAGTGATTCTGCGCCCTTAGAATCAGGAGCGACCTCTTCACCACGTGTGTTATGTAGTTTAGGCATTTCGTCAACAAACGGAACGACATTACCTAAGAACTCCATCAATCTACGAACTCCCATGCTCTTACCAGCGCATACACAAAAGACTGGGAATATAGAACGTGTAATGAGTCCTTTACGAATACCCTCACGCAACTCGTCTTCAGAGAGTGTTTCTTCTTCAAAGAACTTTTCCATCAATCCTTCATCATTCTCTGCAGCAGCCTCAACAAGTGCTTTATGTAGTTCCATAGCCTTATCCATCTGATCGGTAGGAATATCCTCAATGATTGGTTCTCCACCTTCAGGCTTCCAACTGTACTTCTTCATCAACAGAACATCAATCAGACTATTAAACCCTGGTCCTGTCTCTAGTGGATATTGTACTGGAACACATTTCGATCCATAAATCTCTTGCATACTTGCTATAAGATTATCGAAGTCGCATTTGTCCGAGTCAAGTTGATTAACCAAGAAGATTACAGGCTTCTTTAGTTTCTCTGTATAGCGGAAGTTATTCTGTGTGCCAACTTCTGGTCCATATTGACCATTAATAAGAATGACAGCCTCATCGGTAACATTAAGAGCAGTGATAACACCACCAATAAAGTCATCGCTACCTGGACAATCAATAATGTTTAGCTTCTTGTTGTTCCATTCAACATGGACAACAGTTGGGAACACCGAGTAACCATACTCTTGTTCTACAGGGAAATAGTCACTAACCGTGTTCTTAGCTTCAACCGTACCACGCCGCTTGATAACACCAGCTTCGAATAACATACTTTCGGCAAGAGTTGTCTTGCCACTACCCGCACTGCCAATTAAGGCAATGTTCTTAATTTCGTTTGTCTGATATACCCTCATATCCGATAGATTTAAGCTATTAGTAATAAACTTATAATTTGCTTTTAGGTTATGAGCCTTAGCTCTTATTTTCAGTCGTCTAAGGTAGCCATTTCCTATGAAAGCACCAAAAGTTTTTACTCAAAAGGCGTTATTTTTTAAAACTTATTAGTACATTTGCAAAGTTTCCCACAGCATTACATTATATATAACACAACATCAGAATCATGGCAGGCTTATATGTTCACGTTCCTTTCTGCGCAAGTCGCTGTATATATTGTGGCTTTTATTCTACTATTCCAACAAGGCAAAAGGATAACGGACTTACAATAGAAGAACAATATGTAAATGCTCTTTGTAATGAGATGCAGCTTCGGGCGAACGAACTATATGAACCTATAAGGAGTATATATTTAGGAGGGGGAACTCCTTCGCAATTGGCATATAAGAGTCTACAACAGATATTCTCAACCATCAAGAAAGTGTTTCACATAACATGGAATAAGAATAATAGTCCTTTAGAAATAACCATGGAGTGTAACCCAGACGATGTCACAGATACCTTTGTACGTGACTTACAAAAGTTACCTATCAATAGAATATCTATGGGTGTTCAGACATTCTCGGATGAACGTCTACGTTTCTTACATAGAAGGCATACGGCAGATGAAGTTGAGCTTACAATAAAAAGATTACGTAAAATTGGAATTCATAATATATCTATTGATCTTATGTTTGGATTCCCAAACGAGACAATGAATGAATGGAAGTCGGACATTGATAGAGCTATCCAACTAAACGTTGAACACCTTTCTGCTTATAGTCTTATGTACGAAGAAGGTACTCCACTCTATCAGCTATTAAAGAATGGGAAGGTAAAAGAAATGGATGATGAACTTTATCGCCAAATGTATGATCTACTCATCAATGGTCTTACACAGGCAGGATATGAGCATTATGAGATTAGCAATTTTGCCAAACTCAAACCTCAAAGAGCAAACATCAAAAGTCAAACATCAAAGGTCAAAGACCAAAGTCCTTTCCGCTCTTTACACAATAGTTCTTATTGGCATAATATACCCTATATTGGACTTGGTGCTGCAGCCCACTCTTATAACAACAATAAAAGAAGTTGGAATATAGCAGATATCAAAGCCTATATTTCTGCATTAAAGGACAACAAACGTCCTTATGAAGAAGAATTTATAGATGAGGATACACATTATAATGATATGATAATGACGGCTCTCCGCACTCGGGAAGGATTGCAATTATCTACACTTTCAGAGCCTTATCAAGACTATCTCATGCGGCTTGCGAAACCTTTAATACAACAGAATTTACTAAAAGAAGATGAAGGATGGCTACATCTTACACATAATGGAATATATGTTAGTGATGCCATCATGAGTGATTTAATGAAGGTTTAATCCTTACATATCCACATCATCAATAGCATTTAACACATAATATTAGAAAGATGACTAACGAAGAATTTGAAAAGAAATGGGCGGAGAACCGAAATGATGTTCTCGCTAACAATGAAGAATATCAACGCATTGCCAAAAGCTATAATAGCTGGGGAATGATAGACTATATCATCTTCATAATAGGATTCGTTATTTGTGAGAACTTTACAAAAGGGCTGGTGAACAATATAATCCTCCAATATCTTATAGCACTTGTAGGCATGGTCATTATATGGCTTGGCTATCGCCTTATCAAAAGCATGCTTACTAGTAAAAAGACATTGGAGGACTTAGAGAGCAAGATTAAACAACAATATCGCGAATCCTTACGCAATCATTAGTCTTGCACTTTCTTTTCCTTTGCCGGAGGTAATAATAGGTTCAGGATAACACCAACGACTGCCGATAGTCCTATACCGCTAATAGAGAAACTACCCCATTGTAATACGGCACCTCCAATACCCATTGTCAACGTAATAGATATAATAATGATATTACGTGTGCGGTTGAAGTCAACCTTATGCTGAATGAGGTTCTGAATACCTACAGAAGCGATGGTACCAAAGAGCAATAACATAATACCTCCTAACACTGCAGAGGGAATACTCTGTAAGAGAGCACTCAACTTACCAATAACAGAGAACACTATAGCTGTTGCAGCAGCAATACGAATTACCTGTGGGTGTGTTACCTTTGTAATACTCATAGCTCCTGTTACCTCACTATAGGTTGTAACTGGAGGTCCACCAAAGAAAGATGCAGCCAAACAAGCCAAACCATCACCTAACATTGTACGATGTAATCCTGGAGAGGCAGTGAAGTCCTTACCTGCAACAGCACTAACTACATAAATATCGCCCACATGCTCTATCACTGGCGCAATGGCCACAGGAATCATATAGAGGAATGGTTCCCAAGCGAATTGTGGTAGATGAAAATCTGACAAGGCAGGAGGCAAAGCCAACCATGGTGCTGCCTCGACATGTGAGAAATCAACAACTCCCATACAAATAGCAACGATATAACCACAAATGATGCCACAGATAACAGGTACAAGTTTCATTAAACCACGCCCCAAAGACAATACACTCACAGCTACAGCTAATGAAACAAATGCCAATAACCAATTCGTCTTTGCCATATCAACAGCCGATGTCGATAATGACAAACCAATTAAAATGATTACTGGTCCAATAACGACTGGAGGAAATAACTTATCTAATAGTTTCTTTCCCTGCCACTTGATTAGTGCCGACATAACAAAGTAAACCAATGAAACTCCTGCTATTCCCGCAAGCGTACCGGGCATTCCCCATTGCTTTGAAGCCGCAATGATTGGTGCAATAAAGGCAAATGATGAACCTAAAAAAATAGGAACCTTACCTTTCGTTACCAAATGAAAGATAAAAGTTCCTAAACCTGCTGTGAATAACGCTGTTGCTGGATCAAGCCCAACAAGCAAAGGGACGAGAACAGTAGCACCGAAAGCTACAAAGAGGAATTGCACTCCCACTATAGTTTTCCGCACTGGTGATAGTTTTAAATTATCCATGTATTGATTGATTAATATGAATATACACTAATAGTCAGTAGACTAAGAATGGTTTTCAACTGCAAATTTATAAAAAATTGTGCAGTACAGGGCTACAATATTAGAAAAGTTTAAGTATCATTTAAAAACATGCAATTAGAGATTGGCAAAAGAATATATTTTGTACCTTTGAAGTCTTAATCATTAATTCAAAACAACATTGCCTTATGAAAACAAGATTATTCTACCTCCCATTTCTATTGCTATTTGCAAGCTGCATCAATACCAATCAGACTGCTAAAACGCTCGAAGAAGCTGCTACTGAGGAAGAAGTCCCAGACTACACTCTTTCAACGGAAGAGAGCAAGCTCATATCTTCTTCTAACGCATTCGGACTAAAACTCTTTCAGCAACTATCCAAGAAAGAGAACGAGAAGAGCATCGTATTCTCACCTACTGCTGTCATCTATTCTCTTAACATGTTAAACAATGGTGCTGCTGGGAAGACAAAGCAGGCATTATGCCATGTTCTTGGATATTCAGAAAAGCAACTTGAATATGTCAACAAACTTAATAAGAAGATACTTATAGGTCAAAGACGAGAGACCTTCTCCAATATAGGCGCAGGTAATTCAAAGGATAAGAAATCATCTAATGGGTATATGGTCACAGCCAACTTCATAGCTCTCAATGAGGCAACGGAACTATTACCCGAATATCAGAAAGCACTTCAAGATTATTACTTCACGAATATCATTGCCTCAGCTAACCAACAAGAAGAGAAGATAAAGGCTGATACCCTTTGTGCAAAGATAACGAAAGGCGACATCACGACACTACCAATAGATGTCTCAACTCCTTACTCTGCACAGATCATCAATGCTGTAGCTCTACGAATCCCATGGAGTTATGAGTTTATGGAAGAAAGTACAGATGTTCAAACTTTCTATAAGCAAGATGGTAAACAGACCAAGGTTCACATGATGCACACCGTTGATCAAGACAAGAACTTCCGAGGTTATGAAGGAAAGGAATACAAGGTTTTGACCTTAGGCATGCAGAATGGCTTCAATATGTATGTCGTTCTTCCTAACAAAGGCAATAAATTGGGAGACATCATCAACAACTTTAAGGATAGTATACTTTATAAGTTAACAGAGCTACATAAGCAATATGACGAGGTAGAGATTGCTCTTCCTAAATTCTCAACATCTATCAAACTCCCTTTGAAAGAGCTATATACCAAAGCAGGATTAGGCGTTCTCTTCTCTCAACAAGCAGCAGATTTCAGTCAGATGAGCCCGTCACCCTTATATATAGATAAGGTGTATCAACAGATCAGACTGGATGTTAATGAGAAAGGAGTAGCTGCAAAAGCCGTTCAATCAACCTCGATGATGACTCTTGGTATGACAACACACCCAACAAGATTCACGTTTACAGCGGATCACCCATTCTTCTATTACATTACAGACCAATTCGGTAATGTATGCTTCATGGGTAAATTTATGGGCGAATGATTCCGTCCCTCTCAAAAAATGTCAGTCACTATATTTGTTGTTCCAAAGGCAAGAAACTATAAGTAATAACTACAAGTAATAAGGGGATTTAGAAATTCTGATAAGACAATCAAAAAAGAGTTCGCGAACAATTCGAAAAGAGTTCGCGAACAATTTTGATTTTGTTCGCGAACAATCTGGAAAGAGTTCGCGAACAATTTTTTGTGTTTCTTTTACGTGTTCCATACATGGTAAAACAGTCGCACTGGTTTGATAGGTAATTAACGCCTATCTCTTCACTATGACATATATAATAATAGGTGCGCCGATGAGCGGTGTAACAGCATTAAGTGGGATAATGCCTAATTCTCCAGGAAGATAACAGATAAGGTTGCAGAACAAAGCAATTACCGCACCTGTTAGCACTGTTCCAGGAAGGAGGGTTTGATGGTTGTCTGTGCGGAATAAGAGCCGAGAGATATGTGGTATAGCTAAACCAATAAACGAGACAGGTCCACAGAAGGCTGTTGTTACGGCTGTCAATAAACCGACTGTCACGAGTAATAGGTTACGTATCTGGCGGATATTGATACCAAGACTTTCAGCGTATTGAGTGCCTAAGAGCATAATGTTGAGGGGCTTTATTAAGAATATGGAGGCTATGATACCAACCAAACAGAGTAAAGCAAAGAGCTGCATGTGATTCATTGATACACCTCCAAAGTTGCCCATACCCCATACCATATAACTCTTTACCCCTTCTTCTGAAGCAAAGAAATTCAATAATGCCACAGCTGACGAGGAGACATAGCCCACCATCAGACCAACGATAAGCAATAGTACACTGTTCTTTACCATGGTCGAAAGAAACAGAATAATCATCGTAACGACTATTGCGCCGATGAATGCAGCCGTAAGAATAGCAAGGAAACCTGATACGGTAAATAGGGTTGTTGACACACTCCCACCTAAGAATAACATCACGATTGCCACGCCTAACCCTGCTCCCGAGCTGATTCCGAAGACATCTGGACCAGCCAAAGGATTACGGAATGCCGTTTGAAGCATTAGACCACAGACTGCCAGCGACGCCCCACATAGCATTGCTGTTAAGGCTTGAGGGAGTCGATTCTCCATTACGATATACTTCCAACTCTCCTTGCCTTCGAACTTATCAAAGAGTATATCGCAGACATCGGCTAATGGGATTCTCACCGACCCTACTATAAGACTCATGGCAAACAATACGATAATGCCAGCCACTAACAATAGGATGATACTGACGTTCCTCTTCATCATTTAAGTTTCTTGTAATAACGCATTGCACCTAAATGCAAGTCGGGATGGAAGAGTTGAATCAAGTCAGAAAGTAGCCAATCAGGTCGCCAACTGACTTCCTCAAAGTAGGGCGTACTATCCACCTTACAGCCATAAACCTCTCCTGTTTTATAAGGCTTCAACGCTCCATAGCCCTGATACTCCGCCAATAAGGTATTCAGACTGAAGTTCCCATTATAACAGAGAATCCAGAAGTCACTGTCTCCAAACTTATCTAATATCGTCTCAAAGGGCATTGAAAGACTACCGCTATGTTTGTCCTGCGCATAAGCATAAGAACCATTGGCATCCTTATACAACAAGCCCACACTACTCTCTCCACCAGGCAAATACCAAACAGCACCAACTTTCCTATCTGGCAAGACACTTCGCTTCACATTGCTCTTCTTCGCCTTTGCACTCAAAGCCTTATAGTTCTGCTCTACAACCGCAAACAAGGAGTCTGCTTCATGCTCACGACCATATAACATTCCATAGAACTTCATCCATTCAGCACGCCCTAAAGCTGAACGTTCCATATAATCGGCACACTCAATAATGGGTACGCCAATATCTTCCAATCGTCCATAACCACCACTATTCTCAAAAGGAGAAAGCAGGATAGCATCAGGCTTTAAGTCTATAATATGTTCTACATCGGGCTTCATCGACTCACCACAATTAGCAATCTCTCCCTTCCGTGCTCGCTGTTGAACATCGGGGATAAGCATATACTTCAAATCGGCAACACCCACAATAGCCTTCTGGGCATGTAACATCTCAAGAAGATTCGCATGAGCCGTCGTAAACACAACGCTTCGCTGGATCGGAACATCCACACGTACTCCATCCGAGATATTCTCTGACTCAACATTACGTGGCATGAGATAATATGTTTGTAGGATTGTTCCCTTCTTCCAAGGGTTCAGCAACTTTACAACAACATAACCATCCTTATGCTCCATTGTGATATTCCGAGCATATTTAAACCCTGTCTCCTCTATTTCTTCGTTTGCTTTTTGCTGTCGAAGACTACAAGAAACCAACAATGAGAAACAAAGGACAAGTACTGATAATTGGCGCATAACTTAGAAAATTGATATGCAAAAATACAAAAAAAGAGGTATTATCTTGTTCTTTAAGGATATTTTTTATACTTTAGCGACCACAAATAACTAAACAATCTAAAGTATTAATCTAAACAACCAACACCATGGCTGAAGAAAAGTCTAATGCACTTAGTAGCCACGTCGAAACAAAACATGTTTGGCAGCTACTGGCTATTATCGCTGTAACAACTATCGTTTGGAACCTTCCAACAAGTGCTTTCGGTATTGATGGATTAACCATTGTACAACAACGTATCATTGCAATCTTTGTGTTTGCTACCCTGTCGTGGCTGACGGAGTGTATTCCTGCGTGGGCAACCTCGCTAAGCATCATGTCTATCATGTGTGTCACCGTATCTAAGAACGCTTTTGGAGTATTCAAAGGCGAGGGAGTCGGGGATTTACTTGATTCGAAGGAAATCATGGCATCCTTTGCTGATCCAATTATTATGCTCTTCCTTGCGGGCTTTATATTGGCGATTGCCGCTTCGAAGTCGGGACTTGACACGCTCTTGGCACGCAACCTTATCAAGCCTTTCGGAAACAAAAGTGAGAATGTTCTTTTGGGATTCCTGCTTATCACAGGACTCTTCTCAATGTTCATCTCGAACACTGCCACAGCTGCCTTAATGCTTACCTTCCTTACCCCTGTCTTTGCAGCCCTGCCTGCTAATGGTAAAGGACGTATCGCTTTGACGATGTCTATACCCATTGCAGCCAACCTCGGCGGTATGGGAACACCAATTGGAACTCCTCCAAACCTTATTGCACTTAAATACCTCAATGACCCGGCAGGTCTTAACATGAATATCGACTTCATGCACTGGATGGCATTCATGGCACCACTTGTAATCGTCTTAATGCTGTTATCATGGAGAATTATTCTGTATTTCTTCCCTTTCACACAGAAGACTATCCACCTGAAGATTGATGGAGAAGTACACCGTGGATGGCGTATGTGGGTAGTTATCATTACCTTCATTATCACAATTCTCTTATGGGTAATTCCAAAGGACATCACAGGTATTGACACCAACACTGTCTCAATGATCCCAATGGCAATCTTCGCTGTCACGGGCGTTATTACCGCAAAAGATATGCAGGAGATTAACTGGAGTGTCATCTGGATGGTTGCTGGAGGTTTTGCCATTGGATTGGGCATGAACGGATCAGGTTTGGCTGATGCCGCTATTGAGAGTATTCCGTTCGGCAATTGGAGTCCTATCGTCATCCTTGCCGTCTCTGGTTTGATTTGTTTCTTCCTCTCTAACTTCATTTCAAACACAGCAACAGCAGCCCTGTTAGTACCTATCCTCGCTGTCGTATGCCGTGGTATGGGCGACAAACTTGGTGGCATTGGTGGTACAAGCACAGTCCTCATTGGTATTGCCATTGCAGCATCAACTGCAATGTGTTTACCAATATCAACACCGCCGAACGCCATTGCTTACTCAACAGGCTTAATCGAACAAAAGGATATGCTAAAGACGGGATTAACCTGTGGTCTGGTTTCTATCATCTTAGGCTATATCCTACTCTATTTCACTGGAGAATTCCACTTCCTTGGTTAGCATAAGCTCTATTTAGAGCGATTAAAACCAATATTTATAAATGTCTCTCTCACGGCATTATCAAACAATCGTTTGGTAATGCCGTATTCTTTTCAAAGACATAATGAAAGAACATATCCAAATCTTCAAAATAATGACATATTCATTCCCCTTTCAATATACTAAAAGTAGGGACAGACGCCCTCGTCTGTCCGAAACATCCTAACCATGGGGAGCGGACAGACGAGGGCGTCTGTCCCTACTTTGTGGAGATAAAAACGCTTATCCTAACTGGCTTCCGTTAGGCACATCCCCTCCCTTGGAGGGGCTTGGGGAGGCTTTTACCCAGCCACTGGTCCACTTCCCTCCTCTTTCTTTTCTTTCTCTCCTTTCTTCTTCTCTTTCTTTTTTTCTTCCTCCTCATCACGTTTTCTTACCGACTCGTAAGAGTTCGTACCCAACTCGTGCTTCAATTCCGTTCCAGGCGTGAAGACCACACGAGGCTTAATCGTCTCGGTCTTAAAAGCTTTTTCCGTTTCTGCTCCTTTGCTCGACAACGTGACACGCATCGAACCAAAATTACCTAACTGAATACTAAAACCATCACGGAGGTAATGCGGCAGGCAATCAATAAAGTTATACAACACGTTCGACACATCGCCACGCGTCAACGACGAACGCCCCGCAATATCACGTGCAATGTCATCCAGCGACTTATGCCCTACGTTTACCGCATTAGCATAATACTTCACTTCCTCCCGCTTCTGCGGATTCTTTTTTTGAACTAATTTAAATCTCATGATTCTTTGGTTTTTAAATTATTAAATAAATGTTGTTTATCATAGCGTAGGGCAGCACACTTCTGCTTTCGTTCGCTGCATCTTCATGCCGCCCTATTCTATTTTCTTTGTTTATTTCCCGCCTTTCATCA
>ERZ772955.942-NODE-942-length-20444-cov-18.027368_pt1 | contig 20444 bp, 20 predicted proteins | sample MGYA00511133_ERZ772955 | MGnify/ENA primary metagenome ERZ772955 (study PRJEB29015, sample SAMEA2737914) | human oral metagenome | biome: human oral; feature: human-associated habitat; material: dental | place: China | collected 2149 ... | reverse complement strand
CCACGTTCCCGACCTTCTCCAGCATCAGCCTGACCTTCGCCTACGGCTTCTACGCCGTCTTCGCGCTGCTGTCCCTCCTCTTCGTCTTCTTCCGGGTGCCCGAGACCAAGGGCAAGGAGCTCGAGGAGATGGAGGACCTGGCGGTCTGAGACGGGAGCAGGGAGCCTGCCTTCGTGGGCCTTTGGAACAAGGAGGTGAAGGGCGCAGGTGCCAGTGATCCTCCGCGATGGCGCCATGGTCATCTTTGAGGTGGAGATCTTTTTGGTGAGGGTGGGTGTCCATGCAGCGGACATGGGTGCTGCGGAGACGTCGGGAGCCGAGTGAGAACCGCAGGGTTCCGTCGGCTGCGGAGCCGGTCATGACCGCTCCCACTCGGCCCTGAGGTATCGCATCCTGAGCGAGTTCGAGCGTGAGTTCCTGGGCTTAACAAAGGCGTCCTGAAACACGAAACAAGCAGTATCCGAGAAACATCCAGTAGTTCGCCAACTCAGGAGCGCAGGCCGTCCAGAATCTCTGCGATGCGCGACTGACTCACGGGGAGAAGCATGCGAGGTGAAGTGCTGTGCCCTGCACGGTGGACTGATGCGTGACAATGTGTGACACAGCGTCACTCCTTGCCGTCCCAGCAGGCTCACATCGTGCTCAGGGTCAGCATGATGGGGAGCGTCAGAGGAAACATCAGCATGGTGCTGATGATGATCGAGGCGGCTGCATCGGGTTCATGGTCGTAGGTGATGGCGAGGTTGAGTGCGGCTGAGGCGGAGGGTACTGCCAGCATAATGAGAGCACTGAGAATCCATACGGATCCCGTGGATGAGTCGGTGAAGGCGACAAGCCGTAGGACAAGGGCCCCGATCGCGGGGAGAAGCAGCGTCTTGATGCCGGCCGCCGTAAGAACGGTGAACAGGGGTACTGTTCGCCGCCTGACTGCGTGAAGGGCTCCGGGGACTGCCAGGCCAGCGACGAACAACGCGCAAGGAACGGTCGCGCCCGCCAACAGCGTGGTCGTCGTCAGGATGACGTCCGGCACGGGAATGGACATGATCTGAGTGATCACACCGGTTCCGACACCGAGGGTGGCCGGGTTGAAAGAGGCCGTGAGCACGCTGATGATGCGATGTCGCGGTGACGGCCGGCCCTTCGATATCCCTGTCTGGGGGCTCTGGTCCATGTGAGCACCGAGACCGATGAGGCGACGCAGCGCGGGGTACCCCACGAGGAAGAGCAGATTGTGCAGAAGCTGCATGATTCCGGCAGGTAGTCCAGCCTCGGGGCCTGCTAGGCCGGTGGCGATCGGCACTCCAAGGTAGGCGACGTTGCCCCAGGTCGCGCAGAGCGCCACCACGCCGATCTGCTGGTGCCTCATGGTCCCGCGGGGCCATCGTCGCAGCAGGATGAGCCCGATGACGACAAAGCTCGCGCCGGCCAGGAGTGGTCCAGGCAGCAGCACGAGCCAAGGTACATCTCCGGTAGGACGTGGAGCCTTGACGATCACGGTGAACAGGTAGCAGGGAAGGGTGATGCGGAAGACGAACTCGTTGAGTGGGTTCAATGCCTGGCGAAAATGTCTGCTTCTCGCTGACACGACGCCGAGAGCGCCGATCAGGAGGAGGGGAGCCAGAAGCGCCACCGTTGTCAGCAGCATTGGCTCACCTCCTCCCTCTCGTCAGCAGGGCGGCGTTGTCGATACCGGTCTGTGGTTCAAGAAGTGCGTCAGTCGCCGGAGCCGGTGGGCAGGGGCTTGTTGCCCCGCAGCGTCTCCACAATCCAGTAGCACAGGGCTCCTAATGGTGCGGCGATGAACCAGGAGAAAGGAGACACCTTGCTGAAAGCAGGAACCAGGGCGATGCACAGAGCGACGATGGCCGCCGGAATGAATCCAAGCAGAGCGTCGGTATTGAGGCCTCCTCGGTAGAAGTAGCGTCCTTCCGGATTGGGGGAGTACAGATCCCGAAGATCCACTCGTGACCGCTTGTAGTAGAAATAGTCAAGTGTGAGAATTCCGAAGAAGGGGCCGAGAAGCGCCCCGAGAGAACCGAGGAAGTAGTTGATCGCTGTTGGGCTCCCATAGAGGTTCCAAGGAGTCACGACGATCGATGCAATCACGGACACGATTCCGCCTACCCTGAAAGAAATTCTTCTAGGGTTGAGGTTGGACAGATCGAAAGCTGCCGAGACGAAGTTCGCCACAATATTCACCCCAACCGTAGCCACGATGAAGGCGATCGAGACCACGTAGAAGACGACGTCGTTGTCAATGCGTGACAGCAGGTCGCCCGGATCATGGAAAGCCTCGCCGTAAACCTTGATGGCAGCGGCAGAGCACAAGACCGAGGTCAGAGCGAAAGCAGTCCAATTCAGGGGCAGGCCCAGAATATTTCCCATGACTACGGAGCGACGACTCGGTGCGTAGCGGGCGAAGTCGGAGAAGTTGAGCATAAGGGTTGCCAGCGTCCCGATTGTCAGTCCCACCGTCACGAAGATCTGGTAGAACTGCGTGCCGATAGGGGGCGTGACATTATCCGCGTTGACTGTCCACCTGAAGTCCCAACCCGCCTGAGAGAGCATCCAGACACCCAGGCCGATCATGATGACCCAGATGATCGGTCCGGCAGCACCCTGGAAGTGACGTACCGCCTCCATGCCTCGCCAGACGATGATTAGCTGGATCCCCGACAGGAGAAGGAAGGCCACCCACCCGGACAGGCGTAGTCCTACAAAGGAACCGGTCCAGTGCTGCATGGAAGGGAAGATCCGCATCAACAGCAATTCCAGTGAGATAGATGCCAGATACGTCTGGATCCCGTACCACGCGATGGCGACGATTCCCCGGACCAGGGCTGGGAAATTTGCCCCCCACACACCCCAGGTGACCCGGGAGATAACAGGGTACGGGGCTCCGGTCTCATATCCCATCAGTCCAGAGATGCAGCAGGCGATGAAGATGATGAATGTTGCGATGAACACTCCGATGACGATCGATAAGGGGGTCATGCCCATAATGGCGCCGGTGCCGATGAACAGTCCTGCTGCGAAGGTGTAGTTCGAGGCGTTGTGGGCGTCATTCATCCACAGTGAGAACAGGGCGTAACTGTTCCACTGGCGGTCACTAGCGCGGGCGGGGGCGAGATCGTCATTGAACAGCCGCCCCTGAGGATCACCCTCCCGGAGATCGTCGTAGTCCGCTTCGAGCGCTTTCACAATACTCTCCTTGAGTAGTCAGTCGTCTTAAAACTTGAATTGCGATTGTCGATTTCATATGTAAGTGTCTACTTACTCTCCTGTTGCAGGGCCACGGCCATAGGGGCGTCGAGAGCCGGGTTCTCGGCGAGCTCCTCGAACTCAGTGACGGCGTCAACGGCAGCTCCCATGGAGATATTCGTGACGCGCTCGAGGATGGCTTCAACAATGACGGGAACACCGAACGTCTGTGCTGTCTGACGCGCTGTGCGCAGGGCTTCCGACAGTTCCTCAGGTGTTCGTGCCCGTATCGCCTTGCAGCCGAGCGACTCGGCGACGCCGATATGGTCGACCCCGTAGCCGTCGGTCTCAGGTGCGTTGAGATTCTTGAAGGACAGCTGGACCTGGTAATCCATGTCGAAGGCCCTCTGGGACTGGCGGATGAGTCCGAGATAGGCGTTGTTGACGACGACGTGAACGTACGGAATACGGAAGTGCGCGGCCACAGCCAGCTCCTCGATGAGGAACTGGAAGTCATAGTCACCGGACAGCGCCACCACGGGTGTCTGCGGATCGGCAACAGCCGCACCGATAGCGGCGGGGATCGTCCACCCCAGGGGACCCGCCTGACCCGCATTGATCCAGTGGTGCGGACGATAGACATGCAGCATCTGCGCCGCGGCGATCTGGGACAGTCCGATAGTGGTGACGTAGCGGGTCTCGGGCCCGAAGGCGCGGCACATCTCCTCGTAGACGCGCTGGGGCTTCAACGGCGCCTGGTCGAAGTGGGTACGGCGCAGCATCGTCCGCTTACGCTCGTTGCACTCCTCGACCCATTGCCGATACCTCTCGACCGGACGCCCGTAACGTTCGCGGGCAGTCTCGAGAAGCACCTCCAGGGCCGCTTTGGCGTCGGACACCGAGGAGAAGTCAGCGGGGAAGACCCTGCCGATCTGAGTGGGCTCGACGTCGATGTGCACGAAACGGCGCTCGCCCCGGTAGGAGGCGAGGTCCCCGGTGTGGCGGGCGGCCCAGCGGTTGCCGATGCCGATGACCAGATCTGCCTCCAGGAAGGTTGCGTTGGCATAGCGGTGGGAGGTCTGGATTCCAGCCATTCCCTGGGCGAGGGGGTGGTCGTCAGGGATCGAGCCCCATCCCATCAGCGTCGAGATCACCGGAATCCCTAAGAACTCGGCGAGACTGACCAGCTCTCGGGAGGCATCGGCGTTCATGATGCCACCACCGGCGATCAGCACCGGGTGCTCTGCGGCGTCGAGCATGTCCAGAATGGTGTTGGCCTGGTACGACGACATCCTCGGGACCGGCACAGGAAGCGGCTCGTAGGCATCAATATCGAAATCGATGGTGGCCATCTGCACGTCCATAGGGAGGTCGATAAGAACTGGGCCCCGACGTCCCGTCCGCATGAGCTGGAAGGCCTTGGCGAAGGTGCCCGGAATCTGTGCTGCTTCCAGGACCGTCGTGGCCATCTTGGTGACCGGCTCCGCGATCGAGGCGATATCGACCCCCTGGAACTCCTCCTTGTGAAGCATGGCCACCTTGGCCTGGCCCGTGATGCACAGGATGGGAATGGAGTCGGCCCAGGCCGAGTACAGGCCTGTGACCATGTCGGTCCCTCCCGGACCGGAGGTACCGATGCATACTCCGATGTTTCCCGGCACTGTGCGCGTGTAGCCCTCCGCCATATGGGAGGCGGCCTCAACATGCCGCGCCAGGACATGCCGTATTCCACCGTGCTCCTTCATGGCGGAGTACAAAGGATTGATAGCGGCACCGGGGACCCCGAAGGCCTGGGTGGCGCCCTCCTTCTCCAGGATCTGGACGATTGCGTCGACTGCACGCATGTGTGTCATGACTGTTCTTCTCTCTGATCGTTACTGGGTGTGCCGCTGAGCAGCTCGATGACCTTGAGTAGGGCGGAGTGATCGAGGTCCGTCCACCCGTTGGCCTCTGCCGCGGTGAAGAGCTGGGCTACGGAACTGGCTGTAGGCAGGCAGCAGCCGGAAGAACGTGCGGTCGACTGGACGATCCCCATGTCTTTGCTGTGCAGCCTGATGGTGAAAGTGGGGCTGAAGCTCCGAGAAACGGACGCCTCGCCCTTCAGGTCCAAGATCCTGGAGCCGGCCAGGCCCTGCGAAAGCGCCCCGAGTGCGTGGACGGGGTTCACGCCGTTGTGTTCAAGCAGGATGATGGCCTCGGACAGGACGGCCAGGGCGCCTCCCACAATGAGCTGGTTGGCGGCCTTTGTGACCTGGCCCGAGCCCTCCTGCCCCATGTGGGTGATGGTTGTGCCCATGGCGGACAGGAGCGGCTGGGCCTTGGCGAAGGTCGCCTCTTCGCCCCCGACCATGATGGTGAGGCTACCGTCGCGCGCCCCTTTGGTGCCTCCTGAGACGGGTGCGTCGAGGAAGTCGATTCCCAGATCCCGGCACCGTGCGGCCAGACCCCTTGCCTGGTCGGGGGCGATCGTGCTCATGTCGAGCATGAGGCAGCCGCGCGGTGCTCGGGCCGCGATCCCGTCAGGCGCCTCCATGAGCTCTTCGACGACGTCGCCGTCGGGCACCATGGTGATGACGGCGTCGGCCTTCTCAAGGATGCTGCCGAGATCCGGTGCGTCGATCCCGCCGGCTTCCGTGAAGAGACGGGTTCTCTCGGCGCTCCGGGAGTGGCCGCGCACGACGAAACCCGCTTTGAGCAGGTTCAGCGCCATGGGCAGGCCCATCGAACCCAAACCGATGAAGCCCACGGTTCGTATGGTTTGAATATCGTCGTGCGCGGTCATGTCTTCCTCCCGGTCGTCGTTGCCTAGTTGTTCTTCCTCTGTCCGGCTGTGGCTGTCAGACTTCCCGGAAGCTGATCTCCTGGGCGCCTTCCCAGAGGAATTTCTCCCCGAGCTCGGCAAGGTGCTCATTGCCCTCGACGATGGTGGCGAAGTGGTTCCCGGCCAGCTGGCCCGCCTTGGAGGCGAAGTTCACGTACCCGTAGCCGATCAGCAGCTCAGTCTCGGACACCCCGCCGGGGTAGATGACGATCTCTCCGGGGTGGGGATAGCAGGTGCCGTTCTCCGGCTCCAGGCCCAGGTCGAGATCCCCGAAGGGGATCCATCCGGCCTGTCCGGACCAGCGAACGTGAATGATCTTGGACGTCAGTCCCAAAAGGTGCTTCTTGAAGGCTGCCACCGTCTTGGGGGCGCTGTCCTCCTCGTAGCGGGCCTTGAAGGTGAAACCGCCGGCCGTGATCTCGAGCATGGTCATGGTGAGTACTCCTTGAATGGTGTGATGTTGGGTGTTTCCGTGGTGTCGATCCGGTGCGACTGCGCCGTTCCGGAAGAATGAGAGGACTGATGAGGGTGGCGGCTACAGGGTGCGCCAGGCTTCGCGCAGAACTCGCTTGGCGTTGGCGACCACCGGCCCGGTTGTCTGTCCCCCGAGTGGCTGAACCTCGAAGGAGACCACCGGCCGCTCCGGGGCGTCCTCGCTCAGGTAGCCGATCTCCAGCAGGCCCCGGAGAAACTCCCGTACCTCCGGTACACCGCACTCGCCCTTGGGGTGGGAGAACGCCGGGTGGAGGTCGCCGTAAGCCGGATCGGAGGGATCGCGGATGACGCAGCTACCGATATGTGCGTGGTTGATGTGCTCCTCGGTGACGGACAGAGCCTCGTGAATCGTCTCGCCCTGCATGGGGAGATGGGACAGGTCGACCATCAGACCGAAGTCCGGAATGGTCTTGCGAACCTCTCGCGAGAGCTCCACCGCCAGCCGATTGGTGCCGATGAGGGCGCATTTGTCGGTCGAGTCGTCGAAGGTCTCCAGTGACAGGGTCAGATCGCCCTTGGACGCGGCATAGCGGCCGATCTGGGTGATCGAGTCCGCCAGCAGCGCCAGAGCCTCATCCTGCCCCGTTGCCGGCTTCGGTCCGGAGAGGAAGCCGAACTTGCGTGCGCCCATCTCGTAGGCCTGATCGACGGCTTCCTTGAGGACCTCCACGGCCTTGGCGCGTTCCTGCTCATCAGTGGAGTTGAGGTTGAGCTTTCCCTTGAGGATGTAGGGCTGCGCGCCGAAGCCGACGGTCATCCCGGCAGTGTCGATGATCGACTTGGCGATCTTGCGCTGCTCGACATCATTGATGCGTGTGATCTCGATGGCGTCGAAGAAGTCGTCGACCGCGATTTCCTCAATCGTTCTGGCAATATCACCGTCGCCGCTGGCAGCGAAGGGGTAGGCCATAAAGTGTATGAGTCCGACCTTCATGTAGTCGTGTAGCGATGATTTCATTCTATTTTCCTTTCCAGTCTGATGTCGGATGGCGAAAGCGTTCGCGTTTGTTCTTTCTAGGCCTTGCGAGAGATCGCTCGGCGCGCCGCGTCAGCGATGTTCTCGGCACGCAGTCCGAAGTAGTCGAACAACTCGTCCATGGTTCCCGAAAGTCCGAAAATGTCGCGGGTACCGATGCGCTCCAGCGGAACAGGAAGGTTCTCTCCCAGAACCTCGGCGACAGCTGATCCCAGGCCGTTGAGGATGGAGTGCTCTTCGGCGCTGACCACTGCGCCTGTCTTGGTGGCGGAGGTGACGATCGCTTCGGCGTCGATGGGCTTGACGGTGTGGACGTTGAGCACCTCGGCCTTCACGCCGTCCGTCTTAAGAATCTCGGCGGCCTTGAGTACCTCGGAGAGGATGCAGCCCGTGGATACGAGGGTCACATCGGATCCCTCTTGCATGGTGACTGCCTTTCCAATGGTGAAAGGCGTTTCCTCTCCGGTGAGCTCCGGAACCGGGAGCTTGCCGACACGCAGATACACCGGGCCGTTGAACTCGTAAGCCGCCAAGGTGGCCTTGTGCATCTCGGTGGCGTCAGCGGGCACGATCACTGTCATGTCAGGGATGGCACGCATGAGGCCGACGTCTTCCAGGGGCAAGTGGGTGGCCCCCTCCTGAGCGGCGGTGGTGCCGGCGTTGTGCCCGGCGATCTTGACGTTTCGCTGGGAGTATGCGACCGACACGCGAATCTGGTCGTAGCCCCGACCCGTCAGGAAATTCGCGTAGGCGTTGGCAAAGGGAACCTTTCCCAGGAGGGACAGGCCTGCTGCGGTGCCGATGATGTCGCACTCGGCGATACCGATATTGACGAACCTCTCCGGGTAGGCGTTGCGGAACCGGATCGTGTAGTTGGGCGTTGCACAGTCCCCATCGAGGACGAATACATCGTCGTGCTTGGCTCCCAGTTCCAGCAGGGCTTGCGCGTATCCGTCGCGCGGTTCTTTCATCGTGGTCATCGAAGTTCCTCCAATGCCAGTTCGAGTTCTTCGTCGGTAGGGGCGAGGCCGTGATATTTCGAGGTGTTCTCCATGAATGAGACGCCCTTGCCCTTGACTGTGCGTGCGATGATCAGAGTTGGGCGTCCGATCGTGGACTTGGCCTGAGTGAAGGCCTCGTCCACCTCTTGCATGTTGTGTCCGTCGATATCGATGACGTGCCATCCGAAAGCACGCCATTTTGCGTCTATGTCGCCGAGAGATTTCACGGAGTCAACGGGGCCGTCAAGCTGAATGCTGTTGGCATCGAGAATGGCGCACACGTTGTCCAGGTCGTGGTCGGAGGACGTCATCGCAGCCTCCCACACCTGGCCCTCCTGGATCTCACCATCGCCGAGCATGACGTAGTAACGAGAGTCCAACAGGTCGTACTTCGCCGCCAGCGCTGCCCCATTGGCCAGCGACAGTCCTTGACCGAGAGAACCGGACGAGGAGTCAACGCACTCAAGGTGCGTGTTGGAGGGGTGCCCCTGCAGTCGAGTGCCCAGGTCCCGGAAGGTCATGAGCTCGTCATGGTCGAAGTAGCCGCGAGCCGCCAGGACCGAGTAGTAGGCGGGTGTGCAGTGGCCTTTGGAGAGGAAGAACATGTCTCGTTCTCGCCACTGGGGATCTTCTGTGCGGACATTCATGTGACGGAAGTAGAGAACTACCAGGATGTCAATTGCTGACAGTGATCCTGCCGGGTGGCCGCTACCTGCGTGGTGCACCATTTTTACGATGTCCCGGCGGCACTGCCGAGCAATGCCTTGCAGCTTCTCGAGTTCTTGTGTGTCCACCATCATCCTCCTTTCGTAATGCGGGATTACTTTCGACGTCATCGCAAGGTCCCCGCTGTTTGCTGGTGGATTGTCATCTGCTGGGGGCGGGAGGAGTCCGCCCCCCAGCAGACAACGGACTGCTCACAGGCCCAAAATGGAAGCGAGCAGGGCCATTCGAATCGACACTGACTGCAGAATTGCGCGGAAATGCAACTGGTGCTCTGTGTTGTCGATGCGCAGATCCATCTCGCCCTTACGGCGTGGCAGTGTGTGGGTCACGTAGACCTTGTGGCCCTTTTCTGCCTCCTCCTTGAGAGTCTCGTAGCGGACGAAGTAGCGGTCCATGAGAGTCTTGAACTCTTCCGCCTTGGCCCCGGCAGGGGCGGAGCAACCCGGAAGGTAGATGAGATCCTGGCCGCGCACGAAATCGTTGAAGGAGTCCTGTTCGAAGTCGAACTCCTCGCTCACTTTGGCGCCTAGGTCGTCCTGGATCCGATTGATGATGTTGGTCGGCGTACGTCGGTCGGAGTCGGAGGCAATGGTGACGTTCGCCCCTAGACGGGCCAGCCCGTAGGCCATGGAGTGTCCGGTGCGGGCCTCCACCATGTCGGGGGAGACCACGGCCACGTTGAGCCCCTCGATCCGACCAAAACGGCGCCACAAAGTGTAGAGGTCGAGGAGCGCCTGGGTCGGGTGCTCCCAGTGCCCCCACCCACCGTTGATGACCGGACACTCCGCGGACTCGGCACCTCGGCGGGCCTCCTCCTCGTCGTAGTGGCGCAGGACGATGATGTTGGCGTACTGCGAGACGCAGCGCATGGTGTCCTCGATGGACTCCTCCTTGGCGACGGAGGAGGTCACCTTGGGATTGGCTTCGACAATGACGTTGCCACCCATGCGCTCCATGGCCGTCTGAAAGCTCATGCGTGTACGTGTGGAGGGCTGGAAGAACATGAGAGCGAGCATGCGGTCGTCGAAGAGGTCGACCTTGCTGCGGTTGAACAGCTCGAGCTCTTTACCCAGCTCGAAGAGGTTCAGCAGCTGCTCGTTGGACATGTCGTTGATCGAGATGAAGTTCTTGCCTACGTGGTCGACGGCGTCGATGAGGCCCTTCATGGAACGCATGTACTTAGACATGGGTGACTCCTAGTCGTGTTGTTGGGGTGAGTGGTGATGTGGTGAGTGATGTGCTTGAGGACAATGGAGCGGTGAGAATCTGACCGTTCATGCACGGACGATCATGTGACCATGCATGGAATCGCGATCCACGGTGCGACCGCGCAGGATGGTCGTGTGGACGACGCCTCGCAGGGTCCGCCCGTGGTAGGGAGAGATCTTGTTCTTGTGCTCAAGGGACTCGACGTCGACGTTGAAGGTCTCCTCCGGGTCGAAGACGGTAAAATCGGCATCGTTACCCGCACAGATCGAGCCCTTGCGGTTGACGTTGAAAGTGCGAGCCGGGTTGGCGGCGAACCAGCGGGCGATGTCGCTCAGCTCGACACCGAACTCCTGTCCCGCCGTCCACACGGCCGGAAGCCCCAGCTGCACCGAGGAGACGCCTCCCCATGCCTGGCCGAAGTCGCCGCTCTCCTTGTGCTTGAGGTCCACCGTGCACGGGGAGTGGTCTGAGGCGATGTGATCGATGATGCCGCTCTTCAGGCCCTCCCACAGAGCACGCCGGTTGGCCTCCTCGCGCAAAGGGGGAGCGCACTTGTACTCGGTGGCGCCATCAGGGATCTGCTCAGCGGCGAAGGTGAGGTAGTGGGGGCACGTCTCCACGGTGACGTGCAGGCCCTCCTCCTTGGCTCGCTGAATCGACTCCAGGGCTTGAGCACTGGACAGGTGCAAGATGTGGACCCGGGCCCCGGTCTTGCGAGCGGCCTCGAGGACGCGCTCGATCGCGGCGTTCTCAGCCTCCGGTGGACGCGAAGCGAGGTAGTCTGCGTAACGCGGACCGAACTTCTGAGGGGCACCGGCAAGGATTTCGGGGTCCTCGGCATGCACGATCATGACAGCCCCCAGGCGGGAGATCTCCTCCAGGTCCTCTTCGATCTCCCCGTAAGGCAAACAACCGTACTCATCGATGCCGGAGTGGGCCGTGAAGCACTTGAAGCCGAAGACTCCTTTCTCCCACAGAGCGGCGAGGTCCTCCTTGTTGCCGGGAACTGCGCCTCCCCAGAAGCCGACGTCGACGGAGAGCTTTCCGGCTGTGGCAGTGCGCTTGAGCTCGAGCTTGTCCACGTCCACTGTTGGCGGGTCGGAGTTGAGGGGCATGTCGAGAATCGTTGTGATTCCCCCGGCCAATGCCGCGCGGGTGGCGCTTTCGTAGCCTTCCCACTGGGTCCGCCCCGGCTCGTTGACGTGGACGTGGGAGTCCAGTAACCCGGGCATGAGCACCTGCCCTTGAGGAACGGTGAACTCCTTGTCTGCGTTCACCGGTGCGCCAAAGGGCTCGACGGCGACGATTCTTTCTCCTTTGATGGCGATTGTCGCGGGGCGAACTCCGTCAGGAAAGACGGTCTTTTCTGCGTGGATCACTAGGTTCGCGACCGTGGTAGACATCTTCTATCCTCCTTGATGAGATGCATTGAGTGTCAGTGATGAGGGGATTTCGGGGCGCGCTGCCGCGAGCTATCGAGCCACTGCGGCAAGATCGGCATCGAGATCCGCCTTGGAAGCGGCCTCAACGGCTCTGACGACGTATGGATCGTTCCGGGAGACGTAGTAGTGCACGACGAGTGACAGTGCTGCGCCGATGAACCATGAGAAGGGGCTGAGGAACTTGCACCAGGACAGTGGAACGACGGCCACGATGATCGAGGGGATGGATGTGACGACGAAAGTGATGACAGCCCGCATGTTCCAGCCGTTCTTGAAAGAGTGCATGCCGTTGGCCTTGAACAGCTCGGAAACCTGGACCTTCTGCTTACGCAAGAGGTAGTAGTCGGCGATGATGATTCCGAACAACGGCCCCAGAACCGCGCCCAGAGCGGCTAGGAAGATGTTGACGATAATGGGGTTGTTGTAAAGGTTCCACGGAGTGATGAGCAGGGCGATGACGGCCGAGATGATTCCTCCTCGGACGAAGGTGATTTTCGACGGCCAGGCGTTGGCGAGGTCGTACGCGGGCGAGACGAAATTGGCTACCACATTGATTCCCAGGGTGGCGATAGTAAAGGTGAGCGCACCCAAGATGGAGGCCACCGGAGAGTCGATCTTCCCTACGAGCTCAACCGGATCGTAAATATATTCGCCGTAGATCTGTTTAGAGCCTGCGGTGACAAGCACGGACACGACTGAGAATGCAATGAAGTTGACCGGAAGACCCCACAGGTTGGCCATCCAGACTGCCTTACGTGACGGTGAGAACCGAGAGAAGTCGCAGAAGTTGAGTAGGAGAGTCGCAAAATATGTGACGGTGAGCGAGATTGCCGCCAGGAAGGCGTGCACCGGCCCCCACTCGGCAGGTTTAGAGGGCATTGACAGCGAGATGTGCCATCCTGCTTCCTTCAGGACGTAGATCGTGAGAATAAGCATGACGATCCACACCGCGGGTCCGGCGAAATCCTGGAACTTTCGGATGGTCTCCATGCCGTTACGTAGAAGTAGCAACTGCAGTGCCCACATGAGCAGGAAGGCCGCCCAGCCGAGCAGGCTCTCGCCGAGGAATCGCTGTCGACCGTAGTCGGTGATGTGCGGCCATATGTCAGCGGCCAGGACGATGACGGCCCGCGATGCTAGCCAGGTCTGAATTCCGTACCAGCAGATGGCTACGAAACCTCGAGTGAGAGCAGGAACGTTGGAGCCAATAGTCCCGAAAGAAATTCGGGCCAGAACGGGGTAGCAAAGTCCAGTCTTTTGGCCGGCAAAACCGACCAGGTTCATGATGAAGAAAACAATGACAATACCTACGGACAGGCCGGCGAAGACGTGTGCTGCGCCCAAACCGAGGGTGAATAGTCCGGCCGCGAATGTGTACCCACCGATGGAGTGGATGTCGGACATCCACATGGCAAATAGAGAGAAGAAGGACCAGTTGCGTTCTTTTGCCGGCGCCAAGTCATCATTGATGAGGTGTGCGTCCACGTCAACCTTGGACTGTTCCTGAGATGCTGTTGAAACTTGCGTACTCATGTCGGTGGTGCCTTTCTGTTATTAACTGTATGTCTGCTCCCGGTGCTCAGTTGGTGATGGTGGTTCCTGCCTTGCCGTCAAGGGCATCGGCGAGGCAGTCCAGGGATGTGATGATGACGCGCCGGCCTCCATTCTTGAGGAACCTGACGGCCGCCTCGATCTTGGGTGCCATGGAGCCGCTTCCGAACTGTCCCGCCTCCAGATAGCCAGTAGCCTCCTCGGCGGTCATGGTGCTGATTCCTTTTTGGTTCGGAGAGTTGAAATCCAGGTAGACCTGGTCCACGGCCGTGCAGATAATGAAGTCCTCGATCTTGAGGCTGTTGGCCAGGAGCGATGACGCCAGGTCCTTGTCGATGACCGCCTCGCGGCCATTGATGTTCCCGTTCTCGCGAGTGACGGGAATGCCTCCTCCACCAGCGGCGATTACCATGACGCCCGAGTTGATGAGCGACTTGATGATCTCGAGCTCAATGATCTCGATGGGTTGTGGGGAGGCGACAACACGACGGAAACCGCGTCCAGCGTCCTCCTCGACGACCCACCCGTCCTCCGTCCGGTGCTTTTCTGCTTCCTGCTCGTCCATGAAGGAACCGATGGGCTTGGTTGGTGAGTCGAAGGCCGGGTCGGCGGGATCTACGACGGACTGGGTGACGATAGCGGCGACATCGCGCTCGACGCCGCGCTCGGCGAGCACGTTGCGCAGATTGCGGGCGAAAAGATAGCCCGTGGCTCCCTGCGTGTCCGCACCAAGTATGTCCAGGGGGATGGTGGGAAGCTCACCAAGAGCCAGTTCGGCTCGGCGTAGAAGGAATCCAACCTGTGGTCCATTGCCGTGAGTGATGACTGGGTTGTATCCCTGCTCGACGATATTGGCGATGTAGGTACAGGTTTCCCGGATCGCCTCCGACTGGTCGTTGGTGGAGATCCTGCTCTTCTCCTTGATGAGGGCGTTCCCGCCGACGGCGATCACGACACCTCGATTATTCGTCTGCATGGTAGGTTCCTTTCGGGCGCGTCGTGGCGCCACTTGCGAGTGGACGGAAGTGGGGGCTGGAGTGGGATTGAGTGGTATCAGGGCCGCAGGGGCCAGCCGGTGAGTGACTTGGGGCGTGGTGGTGCGTAGGTTCGGATCTTGGAAGTGGTTAGTCCCAGGCGCACAAGGCCTTCGGCGAGCATTGCGCCTGCCGCTACTCCTTCGACGACCGGGACTCCCAGGAGCTCGCTCAGCTCTCTATCCAGTCCGGCCATGCCTCCGCATCCCAGCACGATTGCCTCGGCTCGCTCCTCCTCCACCGCAAGCCGCGCCTGCTCGGTGATGGCCTGCTTGGCGACGTCGGCGTCCTCAAGGTCGAGAACGCCGAGTCCAGTGGAGCGGACGGCTGCGCACCGTCTGTCGAGGCCGAAGGTCAAAAGACGGTCCTCGATAAGCGGGACGGCGCGATCGAGCGTGGTGATGACCGAGAACCTGCTTCCCAGGAGCATCGCGGCGTGGGCTGCTGCCTCAGTCATGTCGACGACCGGAACACTGAGGAGCTCCATCAGGCCTTCTTTGCCGTGCTCTCCGAAACCGGCCAGAACGACGGCGTCGAACTCCCCGTCGTAATGGGTGACTGCGTCCATGACGGCGGTGGCCGCCAGGTAGGACTCCATGTTTCCCTCAACGGAGGGAGCGCCGAAGGTCGGGGTGACCCCGATGATTTCGGTGTCTGCGCCGACGACCGCGCGGGCTGCCTCGGCGATGCTGTGTGTCATCGACTCGGTTGTGTTGACGTTGACCGTAAGAATCCTCATTGATCCTCCAGGTGTGGCGACATCCGCATCAGCAAATTTCGCATGATGGAATGTATGTTTCATACAACGTAAGTGTAGGTCAGGTCATATGTGAAGCACAATACTCTCCTCAGAGGTCAGACATCTGATCTTTGAAGTGGCTCTGACCTGCGCAAACAGGTGGAGTTGTGTGCAGTGAGGTCTCGTGTCTTTGGATCTCACCCTAGCGGTTCCCGTCTTCCTCCAAGGCTGGTTCGGTGGCCTGAAATGCCGTGTTCTCGCGGTATGGCCGCGGTGGAGCGTCTGGTGACCCCTGAGGAATCGACACTGAGGCCGATGGGGGTGGAGATCCTATACTCGAACCGTCCCGGGGACTTCGGGGCGCACGAGGCTGTGCGAGCACCGCCTCAGCATCCTGCTGGCGAGTCTGCCCGCACGAGCTGAGACCTTGTTTCGTGAAAGGAAGACGTCATGACAACTTTTGACAACGCGATCACCCGCCGGCAGGTGGCCTACCCTCGTTACGCCAAGTACCTCGACCGTTTCGCGCCGCTGACTGTTGCCTCAGTGGCGCTGGCCTTCGTTGCCATCCTCTCGATGGTCGCCTTCGTGGCGTCGGTGTTCGGCGGCAACCTCGTGTCGATGGCGCTGTCTCTTGTGGCCACGGTCGTGTCAGCCGCGATCGGTCTCTACCTTGCTGACAAGGTATCCCGCTGACACCTCTGCCTGCCCGCCTGTCTCGACTGACAACGCTTCATACCCGATGCGCCACAGACGCATCATGCATGTGTGACGGTCAGAGTGGCAGCGATCTCATCAACAGCGCTCATCAGCTCCGGAAGAATGACGTGGGTCATGTGCTCTCCGCTCATGCGCGAGGGAGGGCCCGACACTGAGGCGGCGAAGAGGTTATTCCCCGGAATGCCCATGGCCATGCAACGAACGCCCAGCTCCTGCTCCTCGTTGTCGATGGCGTAGCCGCGTGAGGAGATTCGCTCGATCTCTGCTTGGAGCTCGCCTCGACTTGCCAGAGTGTGCGAGGTGAAGACCGGAAGCTTCATATGGTGAAGCAGGCAAGCTCGATGCTCGGAGTCCATGGAGGCTAGAAGCACCTTGCCCACGCCGGTTGCGTGCAGGCAGACTCGATTCCCAACCTGTGTGAACTGGCGCATGGACTGTGTCGACGTGCGGTGTGCGATGTACAGAGCTTCGTCGGCGTCAAGCATCGCCACCGCTACCGACTCGCCTGTGGCCTGGCCAAGCCGGTCGAGAATGTCCTGAAGGGCGGATCCAACAGATCGACCGGCGGTTGTTGTCAGAGCGAAGAAGGCACCTCCGACGGAGTACTCGCCTCGAGCCGTCTTGATGACATAGCCGCGAGAGGCCAGAGTCCGCAGAATGCGGTGGACGGTGGGGCCCGGCAGCCCCGTACGCTCAGCGAGCAGAGCGAGTGACGAACTCGTTCCGTCCTTGGCCAGCTCTTCGAGGACATCAAGAGCTCGGTCGACAGACTGGATGACGGAGCCCTGGTTCCGGGGGCGCGCCGCTGACTCGGCCTGTTCCGGCAACGAGCGGTTCAGTTCCGGGTCTGCTTTGCGCTGGTTCAGGAGCGTCATCGTCGGTAGCAACTATCTCTCAAGGGTACGAACTACCTCGGTCAACGAGGTGGACGTGCCCACGTTGCCGGGGAAGACGATATAGGGAACGCCTTGCGCCAGGCCGTCTTGAGCCGCCCACAGGGAGACGATACCCGGCAGCATCGGACCGATGCAGCGGGCGTGGCGGATATCGAGGCCGCGGGCCGCCACGTCCGACGACGTGATTCCCCCCTTGGCGACGACGAAACGCGGCACCACCTGCTCCACGATCCTGTGGACCGTTTCAACGACGGCGTCGGATACGCGGCGAGAGATGTCCAGGGACTCATCGGCACCCGCGCCTACCACAAGACGGCGGGAGGTGTTGATGATGACGGAGCCCTGCCGTAGGGCGGCGACCACCTCGCTGACGACCGCTTGGATATGCTTCTCGCGAGTGTCCGGGTCGATGACCGTGGCGACGTCGATCTCGAATCGAGCGAGTTCCACGTGGGAGCGAAGATCGTCGAGCTGGCTGGTGGTGAGAGCCACATGAGACCCGACGACGATCAGACCGCCGGGCACAGCGGGGCGTTGCGGTGTTCCGGAGGTGTCTTGGGTGCGCATGACGTCCTGCGACGTCAGCGGAGTTCGAGGCTCTTGGCCGATGCGTGCGCGCATGAACGGCGGACCCACTCGGTAGATGAAGTGCTGTCCTTGGTCCTCGGTTCGGATAAGAGCCAGACTCAGTGCGCGCAGGTCCTCTTCCGACGCGATGTCCGGAGCGATCACCTGACGGTCGGATAGAGACGCCAGGTCGCTGGCAAGTTTTTCGGGGTTGGTTCTCACATCGGTGAGGCTGGGTGTGGTGACCGTGTTGGCGACGACCGCTGCCTTTGTCTTCTCCTCCACCCACTCACTCAGGCGCGACGTCTTGTATCCGAAGGTTGCGTCTTGTGCGAACTCAGTCTGGCTGACCGGAAGATAGTCCTCGCCGATGCGGGCGTAGTGAGTGCCGCCTACCGTGATGCGACCAGCTTCGGGGAACGCCGGCACAAGGACCACCCCGTCCACGTCCTGCCCGGAGGAGGCCAGGACCTCTGCGATCGTGTCAGGTTCCAGCGGGAAATGGCCTCGTAGAGTCGAGTCCGAGCGGGTGGCGAAGGCGAGCGTGACATCGAGGTCCTGGGCGGCGGACAAAGCGTTGGTGACAGCCTCGATGGTGATGCGCCGCGCTTCGTGCGGATCGAGTGAGCGCGAGTTCGTCATGACGTAGATGGCAGGGGCCTGCTCGGCCAGTGCCCACTGGAAGTCCTCGACGTCCCATGCCATGAGAACGGGCAGGTCAGTGACTGACTGGGTTCCGGTCGGATCGTCGTCCAACACGATGAAGACCGGATCGGGATGCTGGCGGGCTTTGATGGCGGTCCGGACGTCGTCGGCCGCGAAACTCGGGCTCGGTGGATAAGGAGCGAGAAGCTCCTCGTACGTGGGCACAACAATCTCCTTACCGTCACCATTGGCGTAAGCGCGCAGCACGAACCCTGCAAAGGGGGCGCTGAGTGTGCTGGCAGGATAACACCTCAGGCCGGATGGGGCCCCTTAGTTCTCCGCCTCCTGCTGCTGGCGCGGCGCCATGTGCGTGCGCATGGCCTCGGCGGCTCGTTGAGGGTCCTTGGCCTGGAGGGCCTCCAGGACATCGATGTGCTGGGCGACGACCAGACTGCGAAACGCGGGATCGGCGGCTGCCTGCTGGCGGGCTGCGACCAGGGCCTCCGTCAGAGAGTTCAGGGATGAGGCGATATAGATGTTGCCTGTGGCCTCCAGGATTGTCCCGTGGAAGGCGAGGTCCGCATCCACGGCCCCATCGATGTCATCCTCGGCATGGGCCTGCTCGTAGTCGGCCTTGTACTGTGCCAAGGACTCCAGCTGCTCCTGCGTGCACCGCTGGGCCGCGAGTCGGGCGGCCTCGACCTCGATGATCCGACGTAGCTCCAGCACTTCTTGCTCGATGTCATGATGATCGCTTCGCCGCAGTGCGACATGGGTGATGAAGCGAGGGTCGTGCCAGAGGCGATAGGGCTGAACATATGTGCCCGTTCCGTGGACGACCTTAAGGACTCCGCCAACGGCCAACGACCTGATCGCTTCACGCATCGTTGTCCGTGACACGTCCAGAAACCGGGCCAGTTCGGCCTCGGCAGGCAGTGGAGACTCCTCTTTGAACACTCCATCGCAGATGGAGTCGAGGATCTGAGTGATAGCCTTCTCGACCCGATCGCGTCCCATGCAGCCTGAATCTCCTTGATGAGTGTTTTTCCCTGACATCTTGACGCTAGATCTTGAAGTCATGCCGATTGTTGTGGTCAGTGAGACGAACGTCTTGCCCAACCGTAGTGCGCCGCTAGTTCACGGCGACTTTCGGTGGTCGGGCGATGGGGCCGAATCACGTGTTTAGTCTCCAGGTTATTGTTATGTCTTTGGACTTGGGTGACGGTTCTGTGTCAGGACATTGGTGACACTTCGGTGGGTTCTGGGGGTGACACTTGTGGTCTGAGATTGAGTGGTGAGCTCTGATAAGAACCGTTGTGTTGATCCTCGTGTCCGTCTGGCGATCGCTCAGTGGCCTGATGACGCGCCTCGTGGGGCGGTGACGACGTTCTGCGCTGAGCACTCCATCTCACGCAAGACGTTCTACGTCCTGCGGCGCCGAGCCCGTCTGGAGGGGCCGGCGGCGGTGCTTGAGCCCCGGTCGCGTCGCCCGCGTACCAGCCCGGCCCGTCTGCCTGAGGCGGTGCGCTCCCAGGCCCTGGAGGTGCGGGCGGCCCTGGAGCGCTCAGGTTTGGACCACGGCCCGATCAGTGGGCCTGTCCAGGAATTCGAGGACCTCTACCGGCGGTCGAGCTCCGCCTGGGCGAAATAAGCGCTCGCCTTGCGCAGGATCTCATTGGCCCGTCTCAACTCGCGGACCTCCTTCTCCAGTTCCTTGATCCTCGTCGCGTCCTGCGTGGTGGTTCCCGCCCTGAGGCCTGCGTCGATCTGGGCCTTCTTGACCCAGGTGCGCACAGCCTCGGGATGAACCCCCAGCTCATTGGCGATCCTGCGGATCGCCCCCTTGGCCCGACCCGGATCGGCCAGCGCCTCCAGCGCCATCCTCGTGGCCCGCTCCCGCAGCTCATCGGGGTACTTCTTGCGTCCCATAGCAGTGATCCTCCCGTGTCATCACCACCTCCATCAACCCCAGGACGATCCAGTGGCCTCCTGCCGCTCCCTGTGGCACGTCGAGCAGTCGTGGCACATGTCCAAGCACGACCTGCGGGCCCGCCCGGTCTTCCACCACCAGCGTGACTCCATCGAGGTCCACCTGACCACGGTCATGGCCGCCCTAGCCGTCGCCCGCCACCTGCAGGACACCACCGGCATGCCCATCAAGCGCATCATCCACGCGCTCCAGCCGCTGCAGAGCGTGGAGGTCACCATCGCCGGGCACACCATCACCACCCAACCCCAGATCACCGCCGAAGCCGCCGACATCATCACAGCCGTCCAGCTCCCAGGGCACTAAAGTGGCACAAGTCAGGTATGCGGGTGGGCTTGACGAGCGTCACAAATATGCGTATAGTTATGATCATGCCCAATAGAAACGTGTATGTCGCGGAAGACGACGTGAGCCTGTTCACCGAAGCTAGCGAG
>ERZ772955.938-NODE-938-length-20529-cov-20.564960_pt1 | contig 20529 bp, 14 predicted proteins | sample MGYA00511133_ERZ772955 | MGnify/ENA primary metagenome ERZ772955 (study PRJEB29015, sample SAMEA2737914) | human oral metagenome | biome: human oral; feature: human-associated habitat; material: dental | place: China | collected 2149 ... | reverse complement strand
ACCGTTCACGTCGTCACGGGCGCGGACATCGCCGCCGAGGACTATAACCTCTCCGGAGGACACGCGCGAGATCATCGACATCACACAGCTCAACGCAGAGCTCCGTGAGATCGTCGCGCGCGAGGCAGTCCTGCGCACGGAGATCGACCGCATCATCGCCGAGATCGAGGGAGAGGAGGTCGTTGTATTATGAGCAAATTGGGGGAGATGATACGGGAGTTGTGTCCTGATGGGGTGAAGTATAAAAAACTGGGGGAGGTTGCATATTATGCGAAAGAACGAATAAAGACACAGGCTATCGAGGTTCATAATTATGTTGGCGTAGAGCACCTACTCCAAGAAAAAAGTGGGCGTGAATTATCGACTTCACTACCTAACGCTGACTACGTGATTGGATTTTGTGTAGAAGACATTTTAATCGGAAATATTCGTCCATATCTCAAAAAATATGGTTGGCTGACTGTAACGGTGGAACGAATGGAGATGTGTTAACGATTCGTCTCAATGAGGGCGCAGAAGTTTCTCCGCGGTATCTTTTTTTATATCTTGTCTTCGGAGCATTTTTTTATTATGATATAAAATTCTCGAAAGGCGCAAAGATGCCGCGTGGCGATAAAAACGCAGTCATGAAATATGAAATCCCTGTCCCACCACTCCCCGTTCAAAATGAAATCGTGAAAATGTTAGATAATTTTACAGAGCTAACAGCGGAGCTGACGTTGCGAAAAAAGCAGTATTCTTTCTATCGTGACAGTCTTTTGAACTTTTCGCGGGATGATGTGGATGTTGAGTGGAAAACATTGCGAGAGATTTCTGCTCATATATGCTCGGGAGGAACGCCTAGAAAAACGAACTCGGCTTATTATAATGGTGGTACAATTCCATGGTTACGTACACAGGAAGTGGCGTTCAACTATATAGAAAAAGCAACCTCCTTTATTACAGAAGAAGGCCTGAAAAATTCGTCGGCGAAATGGATTCCCGCACATTGTGTTATTGTTGCTATCTCTGGTGCGACTGCCGCTCGCAGTGCGGTTAATAATATTCCTATTACAACCAATCAACACTGTTGTAATTTCGAGATTAATGATAAAGTGGCTGATTATAAATATGTTTTTTATTGGGTAAAGAGCCAATATGAACAAATAAAAAGATTAGGACGCGGTGCGCGAGCAGACCTAAATGCAGATATTATAGGGAGTTATCCCATCCCCATCCCACCGCTCGAAGTCCAGCAAAAAATCGTCTCCATCCTCGACCGTTTCGATGAGCTCTGTAATGACCTCACGCAGGGGCTTCCTGCCGAGATCGCCGCACGTAAGAAGCAGTATGAATACTACCGCGACAAGCTCCTTACGTTTCGACGGAAGGAAGAATCGGTGAGAAGTGGTCAATAAGTCTTGTTATAAGAACATCTATTTGCTATAATAGATACATAGCATACGGCAGGAGGTTCTTATGAGTTATAAAACCACGGATGGTTTGATGCGTCATCTTAGAGAGAACGGAATAGCGATTTCAGGTGGTACACAAAAACGTCAACTCATTAACACGGGATATTTTCATGGCTACAAAGGCTATCGGTTCTTTCGTCATGCCGGTAATCGTCTGCCGTTTACGTCATACAGTGAGATCTATGCGACGATTCGATATGATTCGGCGCTAAAGGCTTTGATGTATGGAAAGGTAATGTTTATTGAAACAGCTGTCAAGAACATTGCAATAGAGGCGATTCTGACACATGCGAGATCGGAGAGCATCCAAGCAATGTACGACAGAGTGGTCAGTGGCTATCACAATGCGCCGACTGGTGCTGATGCTGAAAAGAAGCGGAAGCTGCAACAAGCGAAACTGAATTTACAAAACTCGATTCAATCGGCTCTGGCTAAGGAATATCATAGGCGCAATCCCAAAGTCACACATTTCTACGACAATGCAAATTATACGGGTGTTCCTGTCTGGGCTCTTTTTGAAATCATGACGATGGGAGATTTTGGATTTCTTTTGTCGTGCTTGACGTATGATGTACGTGACGATATTTCTCGGAGGATTGGATTCAATTTAGCTTGTGACACGGATCGTCAGCTTGTCTATAAGTATATTTACATGCTGAAGGATCTGAGAAATGCGATCGCTCACAATGCCGTAGTCTTTGACACACGGTTTCGCAGTGTTGATCCCAATAGAGCCGTGAAACAGTGTTTGAGACAGGAGATCGGGTTGCCCTATGTGAATTTTAGGACGTTTGGTGACTATTTCATTCTCGTGTGTTATTATCTAAAAATCCTGCATGTGTCAAAAACAGAGATTAAAGCCTTTATCAGAGAGTTTCAGAAAATTACAGAGGACTATGTGAAATCCGTAGATGCAGCTGTCGCGGCGAGAGTGATTCACCAAGATTTATCAGCGCGAATGATGTTGTTGAAAGGATATATTTAGCTTGCATATTTTCTTTGTCGGTAGTATAATAGACATACGAATTGGGGTATGTGTTTGCGGACGCATACTTGAGAGAGCCGGAGCGATCCGGCTCTCTTTTTATGCATTCAATATGATGAAGAGGAAGGACAAAGATTCCGATCTAGCGAATTATGTAGCATATTGGTAACGATAGAGGGCCGCAGTCACTACAGAAAGAAACGAGGGACATCATGTACTACAATCTCATCGCGAGTGCGGAGGAGAGTACGGTGCTCGCGCAGTATGTGCGGGAGGAGCGTGCGTCGTGCGGCTCGTACCAGACGGAGGCGGCACTGGAGCGGGCACTCATCCATCTGCTGGAGGGGGAGGGCTATGCGTATCTCCCCATTCACGATGAGGCGGAGCTGATCGCCAATCTCCGCACGCAGCTCTCGGCACTGAACGACTATGCGTTCACGGATGCGGAGTGGGAACGCTTTTTCAAGACATCGATTGCACCCGCGAGCGACGGCATCGCACCGAAGACGCGTTGCATCCAGACGGACTATATTCAGAATCTAAAACGTGACGATGGCACAACAAAAAATATACGTTTGATTGACAAGGGACATGTCCATAACAACCGCCTACAGGTGATCAATCAGTATGCGGTGGAGGGCGGGCGAATGCGAGCAATCGCCTCATTACCGACCTGATGGATTTTGGGCGGACGTTTCTCGCACGGCACACGCTGCTCGCTCTCCTGACGCGTTACTGCATTTTTACGACGGAAGAAGTGCTCATGCGCCCATATCAGATTGCGGCGACGGAGCGGATTCTCAGCCGTATCAAGATTTCGTCCAATTACAAGACGTGGCGGCGCATCGAGGGCGGCGGCTATATCTGGCACACGACGGGCTCGGGCAAGACGCTGACCTCGTTCAAGACAGCGCAACTCGCCTCTGTAATGCCCGAGATTGACAAGGTGCTGTTCGTGGTTGACCGCAAGGATCTCGACTACCAGACGATGAAGGAGTATGACCGTTTCGAGAAGGGGGTGGCGAACAATATCATATTGCGAACGGTGCGGACAAGAGCATTATCGGCGTGATCGACCGTGCCGTTGGGTCGAGTCCCGAGCTGCGCAGCAAGAAGGAGCTGATCGACGGGTTCATTGCCACCGTCAATACGGATACTCGGGTGATGGAGGACTGGCGCACCTACGTCACGGAGGAGAAGGAAAAGGCACTCGCCTCCATCGTCGCGGAGGAGAATCTGAAACCCGACGAGACGGAGCAGTTCGTCGCGAGTACGTTCCGCGACGGCCGGCTCAAGACCACCGGCACCGCCATCGATGCGATCCTCCCGCCCGTGCGCCGTTTCAGCGGCGGACGTGCCGCGAAGAAGCGCAGTGTCATTGAGAAGCTGAAGGCGTTCTTTGAGAAGTTTATGGGGCTTGTGGGGGAGTAGGTCAGAGGAGGCACAGCATGTCTACTAATCGATATACAGAGAATTTATACGGGGAAGAACGTCGTCTGATCCAGCAGGCGGAACGTGAAAAGCGACTGGTGTTTTTTGTTGGAGCCGGCGTATCGATTCCTTCCGGTATGCCATCATGGGCAACGGCGATAAAACAGATAAAAAAGAGAATGAAGGGAATCCTGCAGGACGATGCGCTGAAGATTTCGCAATACTATTATGTTCAACACGGAAAACGCGATTATACCCGTTTGATGTGGGCTGTTTTCAAATACCAGAAAACCTTGCCCACGAATCATATACATCGTGAACTTTTTAAGTTTCAAGTAAAAACGATTGTTACAACGAATTACGATCATTTATTGGAAGAGGCTGCAAAAGAAAACTATCGTGTGTTTGATGTGATCGGTCAGGATTCTGATCTTGCTTATGGCTTCGCAGAAAACAAGATTATAAAAATGCATGGTGACTTTGAACATGATAATTTTGTTCTCAAGGAAGACGATTACTTACACTATGGACGGAATTTTCGGTTGCTGACGGCATATATCAAGGCTCTTATCGCTGAAAATACGATGATATTCATTGGCTATTCCTTTAACGATCCGGACTTGAAACAGATCTTTTCGTGGGTCAAAGATGTTCTGGGACGTGATATGCCGCGTTCCTATATGATTGTGACGAAGACAGCGTATTCCGAGGCGGAAGCGAATTACTTTAAGAACTTTGGAATCACTGTGCTATATGCTAAAATGATGTGTGAAGCCCCTGAACATGAAGAGCAGTTGGTTCAAATGCTCCAATTTCTGCGTGAAAAAGAGGAGCAGACAATGGCAGAGAAAATATATGATACCTTAAAACCATTGCAGGATCTGAATTATGTTCATGGAAGATACATAGGACAACCATTTTTGGCAACTGGCATCTGTTTGGATAACAATCGACTTGTTGTAATCGAAAATATCGGATTTAGAATATTAAACTGGCTTTCTGCTTTTGGAGGGAATGTTGAAATTCCTTATGAGAAAGATGTGTCAGATGAGGACAAAGAATACTATAGGGAAATCTACGGAATCCTTGCAAAAAGTAGTGTCTATTGGCATGTGCGTGACGAAAAAAGGAAAATTATAACAGTTACCCCTCGTATGGGCAAAAACACAAATATGGATAAAATACTCTCTGCAATCGTGGAATATGACATACTTGAACTGAAAAAACTGAGACAACGAAATGACTCCATGTTAGCCGCAAATCCTGTGCTATATGTAGAGCAGGCAGGGCTTTCCTACTATTTGGGAGAATATGTGGAAGCGTACCGATATTTACAGAGGGGCACGAATATTTTCTATCAACAGAGGAAGTATGTCTGGTATTTTATTAGTCTGTTGAATCGCAAATATTTAGCAAGGATAATAGCTCGAAAATCATTTTTACAGTATTCAAAAGAAGAGCAGAATGAGATCCAGCAGGATGCAGATGCGATAGATTTAGATAAAATATTTTACTCCCTACCGGATATCGGAAATGAGGACAATACATTCCTTCGAGAGCTGTATACATTTCAGGTATTTTACTCATCACTTCTTCCTGTGCAGAAAAAAGCAGAGGAGGCACTGAAAGAATCACGAATATCGTATTCCCTCTTTGCAAAAATACCTGCGATTACGGAGCTGCGTCAATATGTTATTGAGAACTGGAATTATCTGGTTCAGAACTTTATTCTTCTGGATCAGTATATAGAATTTTCCTCCGGAATCCGGCAATATGTGTCCAGTCTGTTGACGGCAATGACAGCCCCGCAAATAGTGGGCAGAGAAGAGTCGTCCTTCGTTGATGCCGTCGGAAATATCCAGCCAGAGGAGCTGGATGCAATGGATATCTACTTCATATTGCGATATCTACCCTTGGAAGATATGAAGTTTATTTTCTCGCAGAGCGAGGAGGATGTTCAGATCAGCATTAGCGATGATGGCGTTAACAGGTTAAGTCATATCCTGTCAAATCTACCTGATATAGATGTAGTTGAACGAAATGAACTCTTTGAAAAAATCCTGTGCCTTTCCTGTCATAGTGCACGGCTTCCGGCATTGCTACTGGCAGTGCTTCAGGCGCTGGTAAATTATGTCGGAAATATCGCACTTCGCCAGGTGCGGATGGCGATAACAGATTTCTTCGCAAGTGCATTGCAATGTGAGGATCTGGTGGACGATGAGAATAACGCGGAACGGTTGCTTCATGAATTTATAGAACAACTTTTGTGTGTCATTGCCGAAAAAAATATCGCTGTAGATGAAATAGAGTGTTTGCTCGAACGGGCGTTGTATTTGCAAAAAAAGCTAAATAATGTCGGAGCGTTCAAGAGCGGATATGTATCTGATCTAATGGCACAGGAGGATCTTGATGTTTTGTGCATCCTGTATCCGTACGTGGATGATGATACGAAAACGAGTATTTCCGCTTTGGCGCAGCGGGAAGAGTGGGATTTCACGATGTTGCCTGATCGACCGACAATGAATGCCAGAGACTTGGATTTAAGTGATCTGACGGCGTCGGAGAGGCTTGCAGACATTTACAGGCGGGATCGATTGGGGCTGTTTTGCAGGCTGTTAAGTGCGAAAATCTTGCAGCCAAACAAAGAGGTGGAGGAACAACTCCTTGCAGTTCTGCCAAAGGTGCGGGATGATCGGGAAGACACTTCTCCGAGTTCTTATGACTATATTTTTAGTTGTATTACGAATGCATATCTCGCGGATGCTTTTATCGAAAAAGAACGAATACGTGAGTGTATCAGAAAAACCAATATTGCTGAACTTATTTGGGTCGTTGATTGGGAACGCTATGACTATAGCCATTTTCAATGTGAATGGCTTGCATATTGTTCAGAGAAGCTGTTGCAGACGATGGGAGGGAATGAAAAAGTGAGAGGGTGGATTCAAAAAGCCGTACAGGAACAATATCTGAATGGGAAAATAAAGATAAATATTCTCAAGATATATTTCAATTACTTCGTGGGCTGATAGGGAATACTTCCGTTGTAGTTTTATGCTGTGCCCATTTGATCCAACGATCCAACTCTTCCTTTGCCGCATCTGTGCCTTCACATTGGAATACGAGGCGCAGTTTCCCGTGGCTTATCAGCGTTACCCATAATGTACTATAAGTACGAATAGGGAAACATATAATAAGGAGGAAAAAAGCCCTAGAGAGTTGAATTGTTATTTTTGGATATATTGATCGTTGTCGGTTCGTGGAAAGGATGCGATGAATCCATGCTGATCTTTTCGACAAAACTCCCCGTAAAGGAAACGTTTACCAAGCAGACATTCTTTGAGCTTGTTGTCCGCTGGAATCAGGACAGCCCGCATCATCGGATCGATGGCATCGAATGGGATGGCGGCTATCGTCACCGTTGGGGCGATATGAAGAACATGCTTGAGATCACGGAGTATAACGATGTGGCAGCGGCGCATTTTGTTCAGAGCGAACATGGCGTCCATTGGACAACGGAGTTTATCCTCCATACAGAGCGGCGGGAGATCGGGATCTACCTCAGCCGTGAAGCGACAGAGAATACGGTTTACTTTCACAAGGAGTTCAAACCGCCATATTTTTTGAAGCTGCTCATGCGGGAAAATGTTCTTGGATCGGATGGCGGGCTCACTATTTCCGAATATCCGCATTCCTTTGGTGCAACTGCAGATGAGCAGCAGGTGTTGACGCAGCTCTGCTTGGAGGATGCTCGTGCTTTTCGTCTGCCTGTGGTCTATCTGACGCGGGATTGGTTCACAGAGCACTGTGTCGTTGATGAGGGGGAACTGGCACGTCGCCTGTGCGGTGTCGCTCATGTATTGATCGAGTCTGACAAAGATGTGAGCCGCACGTTGAAGGACTTGTGCCATGGGCAGAATGTCTATAACGGCGGTATGGCGATCTACTTTCCGAGCGTATCAGCGGCAGCGAAACGCTTTGTTCCGTATGAGGGCATGGATACAGAGAAAGTCATGACACAGATGGTGCGCATGATCTTCCGCTATATGAATCAACAAAAGCGGGAACGGACCGACACTTGGGATGGCATACAGATGCTGCAAATGCGTCGGCAAGCCGAGCAGCTTCTCGTAGAGAAACGCCGTCTCGAGGAAAACAGAAAGCAGACCTCGAAGGACAAAGATGAATACTGGGATGCGTATGTCCAAGCACAGACGCAGGTAGAGGAGCTTACAAAACAGAATGCCCGTCTGCAAAATGAGCTTGCCGGCTTACGTGCGCGCGTGGATTCCATGGGGGAAAATCCGCTTCTTTACTACGGCGATGAGAAGGAGTTTTATCAAGGCGAAATGCTTGAGTTTGTTTTGACGGCACTATCCGAAAAATTAGATCGATTGCCGAAAGAGCAGCATCCTAAACTGCGTGTCGTTGATGTCCTGCAAGACCTTTTGAATGCGAATGAAAGTGAGGGCGTGCAAAAACAGCGTCAAGAAGAACTCAAGCGTGTACTGAAGGGGGAGCGTACTCTTACTGCTTCAATTCGGAGAACTTTGATTGACATGGGCTTCAGGATTACATCCGAGGGAAAACATCACAAACTGACCTACTATGAAGATGACCGATATACGGTGACAATGGCGAAGAGCGGCAGCGATTGGCGCGGCGGAGAAAATCTATTCTCGGAGATCAAGAAGCGCGTATATTGACGAGTGCAATGCAGCTTACGAGAAACTCCATATATACTGCCCAACACTCTCATTCTTGTGTTATAATATACAGAAAATAGAAGACATAGAAGGAGCGAGAGGCAATCAGATGGCGCGATTGGAAGACCTTACCATAGGTGCACGGGTCACAGGGATCGTGGGCAATGCTCCCGTGACCGTCGTCGCAGTGAACTGGTTCGGCGATATGGGGCTTGAGGTCACGGTGAAGGACGATCGCGGACAGCTCTCCAGTCAGATCCTCTATCGAGAGGATGAGACGCGGCTTGCGGTGAGCGGTGCGCATTTGCCGTGGTCGTTTGATGCGGATGCGGACGATCTGCGCCTTGCCTCGGAGGCATACCGCATCCACATCGCCCACCTCTTCGACCCCTATCTTGCCGTGCATACCTCTGCCATCGATCCCTTGCCGCATCAGATCTCGGCCGTCTATCAGGAGATGCTGCCGCGCCTGCCGCTCCGTTACATCCTCGCGGACGACCCCGGCGCGGGCAAGACCATCATGACAGGACTGTTTCTCAAGGAACTGCTCATCCGCGGTGACCTGAAACGCTGTATGATCGTCTCGCCGGGCAGTCTCGCCGAGCAGTGGCAGGACGAGCTCTATCGCAAATTCAACCTGCATTTCGAGATCCTGACGAACGATCGCATCGAGTCTGCTGTGACGGGCAACGTGTTTGCGGAGACACACTTCTGCATCGTCCGCCTGGACAAGCTCGCACGGAGTGAAGCGATTCAGGAAAAACTGCGTGTCACAGACTGGGATCTCATCGTCTGCGATGAGGCGCACAAGATGTCGGCGACCGTTTGGGGCGGTGAGGTCAAATACACAAAGCGTTTCCAGCTGGGACGCCTGCTCTCAGGACTCACACGTCATTTCCTCCTCCTCACGGCAACGCCGCACAATGGGAAAGAGGAGGATTTTCAGCTCTTTATGTCCCTCATTGACCCCGATCGCTTCGAGGGTGCTGCGCGCGGCGGCACGCAGGCAGTCGATGTATCCGATGTCATGCGCCGCCTCGTCAAGGAGGATCTCTTGAAATTCGACGGCACGCCGCTCTTCCCCGAGCGTAGAGCGTATACCGTCAACTATGACCTCTCTCCGATGGAGGAAAAACTCTACGCAGAGGTCACATCCTATGTACAGGAGCAGTTCAACCGCGCCGACCAGCTGGCCAAGGAACGCAAGACAACCGTCGGCTTTGCACTCACCATCCTCCAACGGCGTCTCGCCTCATCGCCGGAGGCGATCTATCAGTCCCTCCGTCGGAGGCGTGAGCGCATGGAGCAGCGTCTCGCAGAGGAGCAGATCGGGCGGCGGGCGACGGCATACAGCATATCCGCATCCGATGACTACGATGACGACGATCTGCCCGCAGCCGAGATGGAGGACACGGAGGAGCGCGTCGTCGATCAGGCATCTGCCGCGCAGACCATCGCAGAGCTCGAGGCGGAGATTCGGATTCTAAAGAACCTTGAGCACATGGCGGACAGCGTGCGGCAGAGCGGTACAGATCGGAAATGGGACGAACTGTCGAAGCTGCTGCAGGACGACGCCACCATGTTCGAGGGGGACGGCACGCGTGAGAAACTCATCATCTTCACGGAGCACAGAGACACACTGCGCTATCTGACGGATAAAATCCGCTCCCTGCTCGGACGTGAGGAGGCGGTCGTCACCATCCACGGCGGCATGCTCCGCGACGATCGACGCAAGGTCGAGGAGCTGTTCAAACAGGATAAGGAAGTCCGCATCCTGATCGCCACCGACGCGGCAGGCGAGGGCATCAACCTGCAGCGTGCACATCTCATGGTCAACTATGACCTGCCGTGGAACCCAAACCGCCTCGAACAACGCTTCGGACGTATTCACCGCATCGGACAGACCGAGGTCTGCCACCTGTGGAACCTCGTGAGCAAGGAGACGCGTGAGGGCATGGTGTTCCAGCGGCTCTTTGACAAGCTGGAACAGGAGCGTGAGGCACTGCATGGCAAGGTCTTCGATGTGCTCGGCAAACTCACCTTCGAGAACCGTCCGCTGCGCGATCTTCTCATCGAGGCGATTCGCTACGGGAACCAGCAGGAGGTACGTGATCGGCTGAATCAGGTCGTCGACACGAGCCTTGACCGTGCAGAGCTGCAAAAGCTGCTGGACGAAAACGCACTGACCGAGGACACGATGGACGTACACAGCGTCACGGCGATCCGTTCTGATATGGAGCGCATGGAGGCGCGCAGGCTTCAGCCGTACTTCATCGAGAGCTTCTTCCTCGCAGCATTCCGCCAGCTTGGCGGGAAAATCCATGCGCGTGAAAACGGACGCTATGAGATCACCTCCGTGCCATTTGCCGTACGGAATCGTGATTGCCAGATCGGCACAGGGGAATCCGTACTCCGACGTTATGAGCGCGTCACCTTTGACAAGGCGTATTGTGCTGTGCAGGGACAGGCGACAGCCACGCTCGTCGCGCCGGGGCATCCGCTGCTCGAGGCAGTGATTGACCTCGTACGCGAGCAGAGCGCGGACGTGATGAAGCGTGGCACGATCTTTGTGGATGAGAACGATGTAGGTACAGATGCGCGTCTCCTCTTCTACATTGAGGATGCTGTGCAGGATGGCGTGCCGCTCCCAGGCGGCGGACAGCGCGTCATCTCAAAGCACATCCATTTCGTCGAGATTCGTGCGGACGGCAGTGCGGCGAATGCTGGCTACGCACCCTATCTCGACTATCGTGCGCCTCAGCCCGAGGAAGCCGAAGCCATCCGTGCCTTCCTCGGGGGGCAGGACTGGCTCTCGCATGATGTGGAGGGGATGGCACGCAGCTATGCCGTACGCGAGCTTATCCCAACCCATCTGAAAGAGATACGGGCGCGCAGAACGGCTCGGATCGACAAGACCATCAAGGCGGTCACGGAACGTCTGACCGCAGAGATCCAGTATTGGGACTATCGTGCCGGGGAACTCCGGGAAAAGGAAGCCGCAGGCAAGACGAATGCCCGCCTGAATGCGCAGAAGGCGGCGCAGCGCGCGGAGGAACTCAGTGCACGGATGCAGCGGCGGCTGGCAGAGCTGGACATGGAGAAACGCATTGCGCCGACCGCACCCATCGTGGTCGGCGGTGCGCTTGTCATACCACGCGGACGGTTGGACATTCTCATGGGGCGCACGGAGCGTGTCACTGCCGATCCGACGGCGCGCAGCGCAGTCGAGCAGGCGGCGATGAATGCCGTCATGGAGATCGAACGCTCGCTTGGCTATGTGCCGCGCGACGTGAGCGCGGAGAAGGTCGGCTACGATGTGGAGTCTGAGATTCCGATGCATCTGCGTGCATCGGGCGATGCGCCGCTGCGCTTCATTGAGGTCAAGGGGCGGCGGGCGGATGCTGCGACCGTCACCGTCACGAAGAACGAAATCCTCACAGCGTTCAACAAGCCCGCCGAGTACATCCTTGCACTCGTTGCCGTAGATGGCACACGCACACGGACGACGTATCTACAGCGTCCCTTCCGTGAGCGACCGGACTTCGCCGCGACGAGCGTAAACTATGATATGAAGGAACTGATGGACGGCGCGACCGTCCTCTTGCAGAGGTAGGATCATGACATACAAGAAGAAACTCATCGAGGTCGCGCTCCCACTGGATGCGATCAACGCGGAGTCTGTTCGTGAACGATCAATACGGCATGGACATCCAGCCACACTTCATCTGTGGTGGTCACGTAAACCTACGGCGACGGCGCGAGCCGTGATCTGGGCGTCGCTCGTCGATGATCCATCTGCACATCCCGAGGAGTTCCCGACGGAGGCAGCGCAGGAGAAGGAGCGGCAGCGCCTCTTTCGCATCCTCGAGGAGCTCGTGAAATGGGAGAACTCCAATGATAAGCGCGTTCTGGATGATGCCAAGGTGGAGATCCTGAAGTCCACGAACGGAAACCCGCCACCGCTGCTTGACCCCTTTGCGGGCGGTGGAGCAATCCCTCTTGAGGCACAGCGGCTCGGGCTTGAGGCGCACGCGCATGACCTCAATCCCGTCGCTGTCATGATCAACAAGGCAATGATCGAGATCCCGCCGAAGTTTGCGGGTCAACCTCCCGTAAATCCCGAGGCACAGCGGAACAAACTCACGGAGGACGACTGGTCGGGCACGCGTGGCCTCGCCGAGGACGTGCGCTACTACGGCGAATGGATGAAGCAGCGGGCGTTTGAGAGGATTGGACATCTCTATCCGAAGGTCAAGGATGTCGACGGGAAAGAGCATACCGTTATCGCGTGGCTCTGGACAAGGACTGTGAAATGCCCGAATCCTGCGTGTGGTTGTGAGATGCCCTTGGTGAGGTCATTTGCCCTATCTAAGAAAAAGAATGCAGAGGTCTATATCGCCTCTCTTATCGACGATGGGCATATTTCCTATGAGATCAAGCAGGGGAGGCAGGATGAAGGGACGGTAAACAGAAGAGGTGCTATATGCATATGCTGTGGTGCAGCAGTTGGGTTTCCCTATATCAGAGATGAAGGGAAGCACGGTAAAATGGGACGACGAATGCTCGCAGTCGTTGGTGAGGGTCAGGGCGGTCGTGTGTATCTTCCTGCGGATATAGAGCAAGTAGTAATCGCTGATGTTGGGAGACCTCAGGGCTGCTCTGATGCAGAGATGCCAGAGAATCCACGTAATTTCAACACGCCAAACTATGGAATGACAACCTTCGCATCTCTCTTTACCAATCGTCAACTCACGGCTCTCACCACATTCAGCGATCTCGTCGCCGAGGTACGGGCACAAATCGAAGTCGATGGCGGCAGCGTGGAGTATGCACAGGGAGTTTCTGTTTACTTATCATTCTTGATCGATAAAATGGCTGATTTAGGGAATGCTCTTAATAGCTGGGAACCTGTTGCCCAGTGTCCCAGACATTTGTTTACACGACAAGGAATTCCAATGGTGTGGTCTTACGCAGAAAGTAATCCATTCAGTGCGAGCTCAGGTTCGTGGAATGTTTTGTTGAGCAATTTGCTGAAAAGTTTCCAATCCGGGTTGTTCGATTTTGACCGCGATCATGACGGAACAGCAGTTCAAGTTGATGCACAATCAAGGACTTGCGAAGATAATGTGATGATTTCTACAGATCCTCCGTATTACGATAATATCGGATATGCAGATCTTTCTGATTTTTTTTATGTTTGGCTGAGAAGAAATCTGCAAGAGATATATCCAGAGTTGTTTCGGACCATGCTTGTCCCGAAGGCGGAGGAACTTGTGGCTATCCCATATCGCTTTGCGGGCAGTACGGAGAAGGCGAAGAATTTCTTTGAAGATGGGATGTTCAGTGCGTGTCGGCAGATGTATGCGGCTGCTGTCGATGATGTTCCCGTGACCATCTACTATGCATTCAAGCAGCGCAATACCGATGCGCAGGATGCGACCGCCTCCACGGGCTGGGAGACGATGCTCTCGGCGATCATTCGAGCGGGGTTCTGTATCACGGGCACATGGCCGATACGAACCGAGATGGGTTCACGAGCCAACGGACAGAATGCGAACGCGCTCGCCTCCTCCATCGTCCTTGTCTGCCGCAAGCGTCCCGCCGATGCGCCGGTCGCTACACGGCGTGACTTTCTTACCACACTCAAGCGTGAATTGCGCCCCGCCCTTGTGAACCTCCAGCAGAGCAACATCGCACCCGTGGATATGGCGCAGAGTGCCATCGGTCCAGGTATGGCGGTCTACTCGCGCTATGCGCAGGTTCTTGAGGCAGACGGTACACCGATGACGGTGCGTACGGCGCTTCAGATCATCAATCAGGAGCTCGACCAGTACTTCTCCGAGCAGGACGGAGCACTCGATCGGGATACGATTTTCTGTGTGGCACTCTATACGCAGTACGCATTCCGCGAGATGAAGTTCGGCGATGTGGATGTGCTCGCGCGTGCGAAGAATACGAGCACCGACCGCCTGCGGGAGAAGGGCATCCTCTTCGCGGAGCGGGGGACGGTACGCCTCCTGCAGCGCGCTGAGATGTCAGCACAGAGGACGTTCGATGTCTCTGTGACCTGGCAGGTTGTTCAGCGTCTCGCCCATGCGCTTGATGTGGATGGTGTGGAGGGCGCAGCACAGATCGTTGTGGGGCTTTCCTCGGAGGCCGCAGAGAAGGCACGCGCACTCGCCTATCGCCTGTTCCAGACGGCGGAGCGGCGGGGCTGGGCGCAGGAAGCCTATGCGTATAACACGCTGGTCACGAATTGGCGGGACATTCAGGAGTGCGTGGCACGGATGCAGAAGGATCAAGCGATGAACCAGGGCGGACTTTTCGCGGAGTAGCGATATTCACAGGAGGAATGTAGGATGAGCAGCAATCACGAAAAGGTGCGGCAGGGAGAGCGTGTTCTGCTTGGTACGCTTTCTGCTTATGTTTGTAAAGAATTAAAGCAGACCTACGGAGCACATTGGTGGGAGGACGGTGTTCTGGACATCCTCTATGACGACCAGAAACGCGGGCTACCGCTCGCGGGGGACTGGGGGACGCTCGTGGATTCTCTCGATATGGCGGCGGCACTGCGTCTCTTTGACCTGCACTGGCGCAACATTTTTTCGCGCAAGCTGTCCATCGACCACCGCACATGGGCAAAGGAGCTGATGGGCGTCCGCAACAAGCTCGCCCATCTCGGCGGGAAGGATTTCACCGATGATGATACATGGCGGGCACTGGATACGATGGCGCGTCTCGCGGAGCAAATCGATCCCGAGACGGCGGAGGAAATTCGCGAGATCCTGCGGGCGTTCCGCTATGGCTCGGCGGGCGGATCGATGGAGAGCACACAGCCTGCGCCCGCACAGGCTGTGACAAACGCAAACACGGGTGGCATCCTGCAGTTTGCCCCGTCGGGTAATCTGCCAAGCTGGCGCGACGTAATCAAACCGCATCCGGATGTGGCGGCGGGACGGTACAAGAACGCCGAGTTCGCTGCAGACCTCGCACAGGTAGCACGCGGTGATGGCTCGTTCGAATATCGCGACCCCGTGGAGTTCTTTGCGCGTACCTATGTGACCGAGGGCATGGCGGGGCTGCTCATGCAGGCACTCCGACGCATCGGCGGCAAGGACGGCGAGCCGGTGATCCAGCTCAAGACGGCATTCGGCGGCGGCAAGACGCACAGTATGCTTGCGCTCTATCACATGCTGCGCGGGACGGTGCCGCTCGACAAGATCCCCGCAGTGCGGCCTGTCCTCGCGCGTGCAGGGCTGTCCACACTGCCAAAGGCGAACGTGGCGGTGCTTGTCGGTACCGCCATCGACCCGACGCGGGTGCAGCGTCCGCCCCATATGCCCGGCATCATGATCCATACGTTGTGGGGTGAGATGGCAGCGCAGCTCGCCTCTGCGGCGGGCAATCCGAAGCTCTACGACTATGTGAAGGAAGCGGACAAGAAGGGGGTATCGCCCGGCTCGGAGGCACTGAAGAATCTCTTTGACGCGGCGGGACCGTGCCTCATCCTCATGGATGAGCTGGTCGCCTATGCAAAGAAAATCTATCATGTGGACGGTCTTCCTGCTGGCTCGTTTGACAACTTTATTTCCTTTATCCAGGAGGTCACCGAGGCGGCACGTGCGAGTGAGAACAGTCTCGTGGTCGCGTCGATCCCCGAGTCGGAGATCGAGATCGGCGGTGCGGCGGGGCAGGCTGCGCTTGAGAGTATCGCACATACCTTTGGGCGTATGGAGGCGATATGGAAGCCCGTGACGGCGAACGAGGGCTTTGAGGTTGTGCGCCGCCGCCTCTTCCTTGACTGCGAAGACACGGATGCCAGAGATCGCGTCTGTGCGGCATTCAGTGAGATGTACCATGCGAATCAGGATGTATTTCCCGTGGAGGCACGCGAGCTGGAATACCGTGAGCGCATGATCTCCTGCTATCCGATTCACCCAGAGGTGTTCGACCGCCTCTACGAGGATTGGGCGACACTGGAGCGTTTTCAACGGACGCGCGGCGTGCTGCGCCTGATGGCGGCGGTGATTCACGAGCTGTGGATGGGCAGTGACGCGGGGCTGCTCATCCTGCCGGGCTCTCTGCCGATGGATATTCCGTCTGTGCGCGACGAGCTGACACGCTATCTGCCCGACGGATGGAACGCACTCGTGGACAGCGAGGTGGACGGCAAGAAGGCGACGCCGTACAAGAAGGATCAGGAGAATGCACGCCTTGGCAAGTTCCTCGCGGCGCGGCGTGTGGCGCGTACGATCATGCTCGGCTCTGCACCGAGTGTGCGTGCGCAGTCGGTACGCGGCATCGAGTCTGCCCACATCTCGCTCGGTGTCGTCCAGCCCGGTGAGAATATCTCTGTGTTCAAGGACGCGCTGAGTACGCTCGAGACTTCGCTCTCGTATCTCTACACCAATCCGTCACGCAGTCGCTACTGGTACGACACGCGTCCGACGCTGCGCAAGACGGTGACGGATCGTGCCTCTCAGATCGCAGATGCCGATGTCGTGCGTGAGATCGAGGTTCGTCTGCGCAAATGCAAAAAGGAGTCCCCGTTTGCGGGACTCCATATCTGCCCCGCATCCTCTCTGGATGTACCGGATGAGCAGGCGGCACGGCTCGTTCTCCTGCGTCCGACGGAGACGCATACGGTGAACAAGGCGGACAGTGCCGCGATGACGGCGGCAGTGGATGTTTTGAACAATCGCGGGAGCAATACGCCGCGCATCTATCGCAATATGCTTCTCTTTGTCGCAGCGGACGCGGGTCTGATGAATGATTTGCAGCAGGATGTCCGCCTCTATCTCGCGTGGAAGTCGATTCAGAATGACCGTGAGTCGCTGAATCTCGATGCCGCGCAGAACCGCGAGACGGAGAACAGTCTGCGTGCAGCGCATGATACGGTAGATGCGCATCTGCGGGAGGCGTATTGCTGGCTGCTGATCCCATACGTGGATAAGGCGGCGGATGTGAAGACCGTTCAGTGGGAGATGCCCCGTATCGGCGGTGATGAGAGCATTGTGACCAAGGCGGCGAAGAAGGCACGGACGGATGAGGCGGTCATTCCGCACTGGGCACCCATGCTGCTGAAGATGGAGCTGGACAGTCTGCTGTGGGCATCCTCCGATCATCTGCCAGTCAAGACGCTGTGGGAGCAGCTGTGCACCTATTGCTATCTTCCGCGTCTTGCCTCGGAGGAGGTGCTCATGCAGGCGATTCGCGAGGGTGTGAACTCCGATCAATACTTTGCCCTTGCAGCGGGATTCGACGGCACACGCTATATCGACCTGATGTTCAACCGTTCGGTTTCACACGTCGATAAGTCCGCACTCCTCGTGAAGATGGCGGTCGCGCAAAAACAGCTTGCCGAGGACGCAGCAAAGCGTCAGGCGGAGATGGATGTTGCGGCATCGGACAGAGAGCACACGGCCGCCCCGTATGGCGGCAATGGGCAGGGCGACATGACGGGGGGAGCATTTGGCTCCGCCGATACTGCGCATGGGAGTGTGGCGGATGGCACATCACCGTATGGACGTCCCATGCCTGCGGCGTCCGCTCCTGCACCTGCGAAAAAACGGCGCTTCTTCCTCTCTGCCGCACTCGATACGACCCGCATCAACCGCGACGTTCAGAACTACGTCGAAGAGGTTATCCGCCACCTCACCTCCGAGGACGGCACACGCGTCACCATCTCCCTCGAAGTGGAGGCCGAAAGTGACAATGGCTTCTCCCCCCAGACCATCCGCACCGTCTCCGAGAATGCACGCACACTCGGCGCGAAGGATGCAGGGTTTGAGGAGTAGTTGAGTAGGACGTGATATCGTTATGAACGGCATCATGTCCCGAAGCTCTCGTGAGGTTTTGACAACAGAGATATAGAGGATTATAATTAATACATTTATATAGTTGTTGCATAGGAGTGTTTTTTATGGTGTTGTCAGATAATGAGATCAGAACATTGGTTGAAACAGAACAGCTCCTAACGCCGTTTGTAGAAGACCGCCTGCAGGCGGTTTCCTATGATATCTCATCCGGAGATGTCGTTGTTGCATATCAGTTGCTCAATCGCCCCGTTGATTTGAGAAATAACGAGCAGATTCGTCTTGCTACGAGAGAAGTGAATATATCTAAGGGGTATCACATCAAGCCAGGGGAGTACATTCTTGTGAAAACACGAGAAAAATTTTATATCCCGGCAAATCTGACGGCACATATTCGTCCTCGCACAACATTCACGAAAATCGGGCTGCTTTTGTCTGCCCAACATATGAATCCTAATTTTGCCGGATATTTATATCTTGGCCTCTACAATGCGACACCTAATATCATTGACATTTACCCTGACCTGACCATTGGGCAGATGGTTTTCGAGGAGATATGCGGGTCAATCACCACATCAAAACTCTATGATAGAAAAAAAGATGCCAAATATCAGGATGAGGATCAATTTATTTCCCCGAGATTGGATGATTTGAGCGAGGAAGATAAGCGAAAGGTTCATGCGATTGTCAAAGATTTGATGGGGGCATAGCGTGTCAAAATTACATGATACCTTGGAAAAATATATTGCCAAGTGCAATATAGATCCGGAGTTAAAAGAGTATGCTTTGGCAGATATGGAAAACGAGATAATCCAGGACATCATTGAGCAACGAGCTGCTGAGATCGAGAATGCTGCACTTGAACTACAACGAAAACGATTGGAAAAAGAGCGTCACGAAACGATAGCCCGTCGCATCAAGGACGCGGAACGGACTTTTTGGGTTATTGTTGTATTGGGGCTGATGATTGGGTTGGCGGGCAATCAACTAACGGAAATGATAGCTTCGTTAAAAGACGTGATTGACCTTAATCGGCTCGTTATTACGCTCGCTTTTACTGTGCTATTTTTGGGCGGAGTATATCTTGTGTTTAAGTGGGAATACATCAGGACGGCAGACGAGTTCATAAGAGATTTTTTCAGAAAGGATTTCGAGGAATAGTGATACGTGAATATCCGAAACATGGCGAAATATGGCGGCATTTCAAAGAGAGCCATCTCTACCGCATCGAGACTGTGGCGGAGCATACGGAGACGGGCGAGATGCTCGTCGTCTATCAGGCACTTCACGGAACGTATGGCATGTATGCGCGTCCACTCTCAATGTTTATGAGTCCGCTGGATCGCATGAAATACCCCGATGCCACACAGGAATATCGCTTTGAAAAAGTGCAGACGTGAGGTGGGCGAAAATTGGAAGAGCTTGTTTAAGGTAGCGCTGCAATAATCTTTTTACCGTGCAACTTATTCTTGCAATCTAACTGGCATACAATGCGGCAAATTGCAAGTTTTATTGTCGCAAGGTCTCGTTAAACTTTTAGCGAGTTATATCATCGCAGCATACATATCATTTGCTGACTTATATCCGAAAATCTTGCGCGGATAGTTGTTAACCCAATCTTCGATCCGCTGCAGTTCCTTCGGCTTCAATTTGCTGAAGTCCGTTCCCTTGGGAAGAAACCTGCGCAGCATGCGATTCCCGTTTTCGTTGCTTCCACGCTCCCAGCTGCTGTATGGATGCGCGTAATATACCTCGCCGCATTTGGCGGCACGCTTCATTCCTTCGCCATCCAAAAACTCTGACCCGTTGTCTGCCGTGATACTCTTGAATACGTGCGTAAAGTCTCCTTTGACGCGCCGCTGCAACCGACGAAGTGCTTGCAGTACTTCTTTTTGGCTCTTGTTCTTTATCAGAACATAGAGTGATTTCCTCGTCTGCCGTTCGACCAATGTTAAAATTACCGGCTTTGTCCCTTTGCGACCGACGACCAAGTCAATCTCCCAATGTCCGAACTCCTCTCTCCGATTCACCGGCTCAGGGCGCTCCTCGATGCTTTTCCCATCCCGGTTATTCCACGCAACGCCGCGCCTGCTGTTTTCTGTCTGTTTGTCTCGATTCTTTTTGTAGAGGAGGTCGTCGTT
>ERZ772955.935-NODE-935-length-20575-cov-10.357797_pt1 | contig 20575 bp, 14 predicted proteins | sample MGYA00511133_ERZ772955 | MGnify/ENA primary metagenome ERZ772955 (study PRJEB29015, sample SAMEA2737914) | human oral metagenome | biome: human oral; feature: human-associated habitat; material: dental | place: China | collected 2149 ... | reverse complement strand
TTTGTGAACTCCGTTTAGAGCAAAATAAGAACGAAATAACAGCTATTTTAATCAATAAACAAAGTAGGATGCGCTGACTGCGTTTCCCTTAAAAGTAAAAGAAATGATGGTAATTGAAAGAAAGATTTATCAAAAGCCCCAGTGCAACATTGTTTGTACGGAGACAGAAAACCTATTGGGTCATGCCAGTGGTAATGCTGGAACCATTCAGCCTGGCACAACTGTGGGAGATGCCAAACGTAACTTTTTTAACGATGAAGAAGAAGACCAAGAAGAGACTTCTTGGAATAGTACAGAAAACTATTAAAAATTATCAGAATGGAAAAGAAAATAAATAAGTTTATGAAGAGAACGACTATTGGTTCCGTAATGCGAGGTGTATGTTATGGCTTCGCTGCCTTATTGTTTGCTGCCAGCTGTGCGAATGATGACGTTGCACAGGAGGAAAAGCAGAAGAAAGATAATATCCCAGCTGGTACAACTGTATTTACCGGTACTTCCCTACCAGATGCAACAACACGTACAGCCATCCTTAACCATACAAAGGGTACAGGTGCTTCCGTGAATTGGAGTAGCTCGGACAAAATATGGGTCAAAGACGATGCCAATACATGGCAGCAGAGTACAACGACGACTATTCCTTCCTCTGCAAACCCATCATTTGCTAAGTTTGCCCTGTCAGGTACTTATACAGGTGCTACACACGATGTCCTTTATACAAACAAGTCTGTTTCAGGAACGCAACCACAAGTAGAGATAAAGGCTACACAAACACAGTCTGCCCCAAACAACTTTGACCATGCAGGCGAATCTGGAGATTGCGGAATCGCTACAGGTAACAAGGATGGTAATGTTTATAACTTCACCCTTAATCATAAAGCATCCTATCTATGCTTTATTCCTCGCACAAGTAACGAATATGTGAAGCGTAGTAAACTGATTAAGGTTGAAATTATGAGCGACGATGATATTGCCGGTACTTACAACATAGCTGCCAATGGAGCTCTTACCCTTGCTTCAGGCGGTTCAAAGACGATTACAGTAACCACTGGTTCAGGCTTCGCAATAGATAACTCTGCTGATGATATGAGCAAGAATGCTACTTACGCAGTCGTAGCTCCAGGCACACACTCTTTCCGTATTCGTTATTGGCTTCGCAATACAACAGATAATCCTGATGGACCGATAGAGGGAACGGTTTCTAAAATAGTTACGCTTAATTGCACAGCTGGCTCAATTCAGGATATAACTGCTAATCTTGATCCACATGATTACGACGGCAGACATTACTACCAGTGGGATGCAAAGCAGCAATATTGGTATGGTTATGAGTGGACACATAAAAATCCAATTTGGCAGCCGACACTCAATTATAACTCGCCTGGTGCTACCACATCCAACCTCTATCCAAAGAGTAATACCGATAGTCGCTGGTATCATGAGGGTGGAGGCTCTTTTGAAGCTACACAATCCTGTGCTGTACTCCCTAATGCCAATGAGATGGCATGGTACTGTATGAAGGGTGACCCACGTAGGGATGAAGAAGAGTTATGGACAACTATGGGACATCTATATAAAGGTGGCATCTGGTTTAAGAAGAAGACAAAAATATCAGGCTTCACAAACGCCCATATTCCCGATAATACTACCGTTGATTTGCGCACAGTAGAACAATCTTTCCAAAATAACACTCTTACTCCTGACTTGCCCGCAGCCAACAAGATGAATAATTACTTCTATCTACCTGACTTAGGGTATTATGATTCGGGGTATCTGAAGCTCAAGTTTGTGGGATATGGCTACTATTGGTCATCCAGTGCTATCCCACAGAATAGTGGTTATGCATACCTCCTAAGCTTCAATAGTAATGCTGTCATTGTAAACAGAGCCATTCGTGAAGAAGGAATGATAGTACAACCATTTGAGTGAGCCCTATTCAACAAATTCCTTATCAGTGAAAGCAAGGCTTTGTTTTCAGATAAAAGAATATCAGGAGTACGTAAAAAGTACTGTGACAAAGATTAAATACACGGGCGGTCAGCTTTGACCGCCTACTAATAAACAATAATTATTAACATGCTGAGGAGCGAAATTGGAGGCAGAACTTAGCAAAGTCCGTGCCAAAGTAGTCGTAATTTTGACGGCTACGGAAGTAGGACTTGTAGGGCACGGGTGTCGGACCCGTGGGGCACGGATTGTACTTCCGTGCCCCACGAAAGTACATTTCGTCGATGTTAACAATTACGCTCCAAAGATTAACAATCTTTTATCAATGGGATTTTATAAGAAAGTCAAAATGAATGTGAACGGTAAATGGTATGCAAAGTCCGTTCTAGTGATGAGCCCTGTTTCAACCGAGCAGGTTGCAAAACGTATTGCCGCCGAGTCGACGGTTAGTCCTGCCGATGTGCGCGCTGTGTTGACAGCTTTGGGCGGTGTGATGGGCGATTATATGTCGCAGGGTCGCTCGGTGAAGCTTGATGGCGTAGGTTCGTTCTATTTTACAGCGGTGACAAGTAAGAACGGCGTTGATAAGCCAGAAGATGTAAACGCAACCCTGATTCGTGGTGTGCGTGTTCGCTTTATTCCTGAAACCCGCTATCGTGGAGCAGGTAAGGGTCGTGTTTCCACTCGTGGTTTGTCAGATGTGGATATTGAGTGGGAAGAGTGGAAAGGAAAAGAGAAAGGAGACACCACCCCCAAGCCCAAACCGAAAGAAAAGGAGAATAAGGAAGAGGGAGGACCAGTGGTAGGATGAAAGCCTCCTCAAAAAGCTTCCCCAAGCCCCTCCGAAGGAGGGGATGTACCTACGGGGGCTAGTTAGGATAAGCTGGTGAAATGCCACAAAATAGGGACAGACGAGGGCGTCTGTCCTTATTTATTTCAGTAAGTGAATCATTGTTTGAACTTTGAATGATGAGTTTATGAATCTCTTATGGCATCTGCAACTGATGTTCCCGATCAAATAGAAATTAATACCATTGTATGGCTCTGTTGATTCCACTACGCTTATCATACTTCAAGGCATCCGTTAGTGTTGATGCATTACAACGGAAAGTAAAGTTGTAAGAGGTGTAAGGTGCCAATACAACTGACGCACTCATATTAAAGCAGTGAAGGTCGCGAGACAGACTAGCTGTTGTCATACTCATGGCGTGATTCTCGAAGTCATAGCCACTAGAGAAGTTGATGTTCCATCCGTCACTGATACGAATATTCCCTGAGATATTCAATGTCTGTGTGAACTTATAAGGGTAACGCATGGTCTTCGTATTGAACTTTCCCCCCGTATTCTCACGCATTGTGATACCATAACCGATGGTTAATGACCATGGCATATTAAATCTCATGTAACCGTTCTCATCTGTTTCTGCGATGTTACCACGCTTCTTCTTGGCTGCATATTTACCTTTCTCGAGGTCGTCATCCATGTTCGATTCGATGTTGGTATCTGGTCCATCGCTTCCTTCTGAAACCTTGTTGTCGTCCTTATCATCCTTGTGTCCGAACCACTTACGCAACTTCTCTGGGTTAAGAGTGAATGAGAAGTTCTGCGACATACCCAGGAATCGAGGTAAGCGACCATATCCCCATTCTGTGTGGTTACCAACGTATGGTTTGCCACTAGCGTCTAACTCGTATGCATAAGTAGCGAATTGGGCATTCATAGAGAATGTATAATTCTTCCACCACTTCAATCGGAGACGTACACTTAGGTCACTCCAACGATGGAAGTTAGTTGCTGCATTGTAAGACATCGTCGCTCCCAACTCGTCAATGAGACTAATCTTCTTAAATCCAGTAGAGTCCTTGTCACTCTTGATCTTCATCTCCAGATTGTTGCTAACATCCCATGAAATCATCTCCGTTTTGGTCTTTCCTGGAACGCTATAAAGCTCCTCTTGGTAGGGAGAATACTCAACGAGTTTTACGTTACCGCTCGCATCCGTGTACTGGTAACTATCGTAGTAACCATAATGACGAGAGCCGAAGTTAGGGGAATAAGAGAATGAGATTTGAGGGGTGATGACGTGTCGGATCGCTTGGATCTTATCGCCAAACAGCTTACGATTAGGCTTCCAGAAACCATATAACTTCGTACTTGCTCCAACGCTCATACTCCAATTATAAATATTGTGGAAACCGTATGTTGTATCCTTCACCTCCGTCTGATGGATTGCATCCCACGAGCGATTCACCTTCTTTGAATACATTCGATCAACGAAATTGAACGATGGAGTGACGTTGATATAATTAAATAAGGTGAAGTTAGCCTGTACTGGTATCGTGTGTTGGAAGCCGTTCCGCCAGTCCTTAAAGAGGTTCGAGTGCAATAGTTTATCCTCGTTAGTTGTGATCGAATTAGATAACTGTCCAGTATAGCTCATAGATACCTTCTCATACCAACGCTCCTTACCCACAGCATGCTTCCGCTTGAATGGATAAAAGCGACTTAGGCTGATATTCAAGTCGGGGAGGGTCATTTGTATGGTGTTATCACGCATGTTCTGCGATAGGTTTGTGGTAGCACTTAGTGACAAGCCTATGCTTGAGAAAGTTGTACTCCAGCTAACAGAAGAAGTACGAGTAGATTGTGTTAAGGTCTGTGGGTTGTATAAGCTATTGAGGTTGTTACGCTCATAACTTGACGTAGCAAAGTTCACGCTGGCAGCAAGAGAGCTGTATGGATTCGCTTTCGGATCCTGTCTATGGTTCCATTGAATCTTAAAGCTCTCCTGTTCGGAGTAGTCTGGTAAGCCCTTATCACCCGTCTTTGAGTCTTGATAACTAAACAGGAACGAGCCCGAATAACGATAACGTTTGCGGTAGTTGCTGGCTGCTGATAGTCCCCAAGAGCCTTTGGTGTAGATTTCCCCCAATAGTTTTAAGTCCCACTTATCGCTTATTGCGAAGTAATAACCACCATCTCGGAGATAGAAACCACGATCCATTTCATCACCATAGTTCGGCATAATGAAGCCACTGGAGTATTTCTTTGAGAAGGGGAAGAAGCCATAAGGGATGGCTAAAGGCAATGGAATGTCAGCTACCACTAGATAGGCAGGACCAAAGACAACGTCTTTTCCTGGTCGAACCTTGGCTCTTGAGAGTGCAATATAGAAGTCGGGATGAGGGTCGTCACACGTTGTATAGCGTCCATGTTGTAAGTATATGACCCCAGAAGAGTCTCTTTTGCCTACCTCACCACTAAGGAAACCATCCTGTTGTGCGGTGTAGACACCCTTAATCAGACCTTTCTTCGATTTGAAGTTGAATGCCATTGTGTCACTCTTGTACTCATCTTTGCCCATAGTAAAGAGTGGCTTTCCTTTGATTCCACCCTCTTCTGTTGAGTCGGGAGTACCCGTTGCACGCACCAAACTGCTGTCGAGATTCATAAACACCTTATCGCTCGCCAGCTTCATATTCTCATAATCGACCTTAGAACCGCCGTATAAGTAAGCAGTTCCCGTGCTGGCATCATAGACCAAAGAGTCTTGTGCTGAATAAGTAACTGGAGAGTTGATTCCATTCGAGCGTAGTCTCATCATACTATCAGCCTTGATAGAATCGTCGATGACCTTATTATGATGGTAGATAGCCAGCTGAAGAGAGTCCATCTTCGTGGTATCCTGCGTGTCTTCTTTAACCTCCTTGCGATCGTTACCCACGTTGCCTTTAAGCAAGCTGTCCACTGCGATAACGTTACCCTTAACCTTCTTAGCTTTCTTCGGTTGTGGAACTGGCATGCGAACACTTGCCATCGCACATACGATGACGAACGATAGTAGGAGTATAATGCTCTTATTTCTCATTGCCTAATACCGTGCAAAAGTACTGAAATAATGGTGAATTCAAATATCATTACGCTATTTTAACGTTTCTGTCGTTCGGTCTTTTAAGACGCTATTTATATTAGTTAATTATGTTGCTTTAGCCTTTCTCTTAGCCTGTTGATTGTTAGTCAGAATTGAAGAGGTGCTTTCCTTTATTTGAGAAGGGCGTTCCTTCACATTGAAGAAAGCCTCTCTTCAATGGCAAGAAAGGCTCTCTTTCTTTTCAGTCTTTTATGATCTTTTACCCTAATAGGATTTTCCTTTGATAGAACGGAGTATCAGTAAGACAATTCTAAGCCAGATCTAAGCCTAAAGCCTCAATGAGTTTCGATACAGGGCGATTCTCTTTTTTGAGTTTCTCAAGCTCTTGATGAGGTGTAAGCATTGGTTTGATCTCCTCCTGCTTGGCAAGTCTGATGTCCACTTCAAGCTGTCCATTGTGCAAATACTTAGCCAATGTAGCTCGGATTCGAGCCTTGATAGGCAGCAACTCATTGAGTTGGATGTTGTTTTCAGCAAGTATCTGAATATTCGGGAAAGCTGTTATTGTAGGGGTGATATTCCCCATGCGCTGTGCAAGAGCTTGCATCCCGTTAGGCATACGTTTGCACATTGCACGCCATTGTACAATGAGTTCTTGTTGAGAAAACTCCTCTTTCTCCTCTTTGTTGGTTACTTCTGGTTCGTTGGTGTTAGCTTTCTTTCGTTCTTCTCCTTTGAGTAAGTTGCTGACCGAAAGCCCCATTCCGCCTAAGTTAATCGATGTGGGTAAACCATGGGCGACGACGGCTGCTCCATTCTGGTTGGTTGTTAACGCTTCGGAAGAGCTGTTGGAAGAGGGTGCAATGGCTACAGATGCCTCTTTGTCAGTTGACTTGTGAGACTCCTCATGATGATGTTTAAGGCTCCCAACCACCTGCTGAGTTGGTTTCTGTTGAGCCTTTACAATAAGATTCTTAAACAGGGATTTTAATCGTTTAGGGCTACGCCCCGAGGCTGGGACATCATCGTCCTTCTGTGTGATCTGCGCTACTTGGATGAGCGTGAGTTCAACGAGTAAACGCTTATTAGAGCTTTGTCGATATTCAACATCACATCGGTTCATAATCTTCAAAGCATTATATAGGAAGAGAGTAGGGCACTTCTGCGCCTGCTCTTGGTATCGTTTGCGTTGTTGTTCGCTAACCTCTAACAATGGAAGAGTTTGTGCATCCTTTGCCATCAATACGTTGCGAACGTGCGAAGCAAGTCCATTGATGAGGTGACCACCATCAAATCCTTTGTTGATAACATTGTTCAGAAGAACCATAATGTCGCTTACCTTATTCTCAAGAGCAAGATTGATGATGTTGAAATAATTGTCTTCATCAAGCACATTGAGGTCTTCTATCACTTTTTGGTAGGTGATATTGCCTTGTGAGAAACTTGCAGCTTGATCGAAGATGGAGAGTGCATCACGCATACCACCATCTGCTTTCTCTGCGATGATGTTGAGAGCTTGCTCCTCATATTGTATGTTCTCTTTCTCAGCAACAGCCTTTAAGTGGTTGATGATATTAGGAACTGTCATGCGTTCGAAGTCATAGATCTGGCAACGAGACAATATGGTTGGTAAGATCTTATGCTTTTCAGTGGTCGCAAGGATGAAGATTACGTGTGCAGGAGGTTCCTCCAAGGTCTTGAGAAACGCGTTAAAGGCAGCTGTTGATAACATGTGAACTTCATCGATGATAAACACTTTGTAGCGTCCAACCTGTGGTGGAATACGGGTCTGCTCCATAAGTGTTTTGATGTTCTCAACCGAGTTGTTACTTGCTGCATCAAGCTCAAATATGTTATAACTACGCCCTTCGGTGAATGCTTTACAGCTCTCACATTCGTTGCAGGCTTCGCCTTCTTTGGTGGGATGCTCGCAGTTGATAGCCTTAGCAAAGATACGTGCACAGGTCGTCTTACCCACTCCTCGCGGTCCACAAAAGAGATAGGCATGAGCCAATTTACCACTTTTTACAGCATTCTTCAGCGTGGTAGTCAATGCCTGTTGACCAACGACAGAATCGAAGGACATCGGTCGATACTTGCGCGCCGAGACGATATATTCATCCATAAGTCATATTTTCTAATTCGTAATGCAAAGGTAATAAAAGTTGAGAAAAGACTATGTTAGACCCGAGTTATTAAATTGTTAATTTGCTAAAAATCTGTTTGCTACATGCCAACATGTGCAATCTTTTCCTTACTTTTGCACAAAATTGAATTATAAGTGAGCAAGATTACTGGACATATACTTGGCTTTCTAAGTCGGTTCAAGTTTCATATTGTTATCCTCTTAGGCGTCCTCATCGTTGGAGTTTTGGATGAAAATAGCTTTATGAAGCGCATAGAATATGCCTACCAAATTGATGATTTGAAAGCAGAAATCCAAAAGTATGATAGGCAATACCAGCATGATACCCAACAACTAAAGGACTTAAAGCGTGACCCGAAAGCGATTGCTCGCATCGCAAGGGAGCGTTATTTCATGAAGGCGGATGATGAAGATATCTTCGTTCTAAGCGATGATGAACAGTCTGATAATACCCAAAAGTATGAGACAACTGAGTAAACTTGAATCAATAATATATCTTTTTGGTGGAATGACGATGGTTGCAGGTGCTGGGCTGTATGTTTTCTTCATTGCCCAAAGCATTGTATGTTGGGTAATGCTTGTCGGTGCGCTCGCTTTCGTCTTAATGCAGTCACGCCAACGATATGATGGTTCTTCACTGACTATTCGTCGCTTACGTAAGATTATGACTATTGCTGGCTTTGGTTTTATCATTGCTGGCTTCTTCATGGTGGAGGACTCTTATATGTTCCTTCGCCCTGTGTTCTCTAATACAGCTGAGGGTTATACCACTTACGTAAACATCTTTCATCACAACTGGGTGATACTCCTTTTAATCTCAGCAATCTTAGAGATGTACACGTCACATCGTATTAGTTATGAGCTAAAAAAGGAACTTAACGAGGCAAGTAACTAAAAAAGTCTAAAAGAGGAATAGATAGTTTTAATTTGAATAAAAATGTTTCTTGGCATCAATTATACATTGTACTTTTGTCAAAACGGAACCATTTAATGACCTATGAATAAAGTTCTTTACGCACTTTTAACGCTTATCACTTGCACTTCTTGTGGAAGTTCTTTCAATATACAAGGCACTTCTAACGTCTCAAGTTTAGATGGTCGGAAGCTCTATCTCAAGGTGGATAAGGCAGACTCGTTGGTTAACTTGGATTCATGTGACGTCGTTCATGGACAGTTCTCATTCCATGGTACGATTGATTCTGTTAGGGTTGCGCAGGTGTTTATGGATGATATTAACCTCCAATTCCCCATTGTTATTGAAGGTGGAGATATAGTAGTTAAGTTGGACAACACCCAACAGCGCGTTAGTGGAACACCATTGAATGATAGGTTAAATGACTTCTGGACGAAGTTTACTCAACTACGAAATCAATATGGAGAGATCGATCATGAGGAGAGCGCGGCGATACTGAATGGACATGACGAGGAGACTATCAATGCCCGACTTATTAAGAAGGCACTAGGCGTGTACGCAAAGAGTGATAAGCTATTCACCAAGTTTGTGACTGAAAACTTTGATAACGTGTTAGGTCCGTGGTGCTTTATGACACGCATATCATACGATACTACGCCTGATGCCTACCCTGTTTGGATGAACGATTACATGTATGCTAATGCTGTTAATCAACTGCCTTCTTGGGTCGAGTTCATCATGGCTAAGGCCACAGACAACTTTAAGAACAACCCCGAGATAAAGTCTTTTTATGCTGAATTCTTACAGGCTCAGAAGGAAATGAATGGTATGGCTGAACCCGCAAATGCACCGATGAACGATGCGCCAGGTACTACGCCAAATGCTTCAATGGCTCCTCCTACACCAGCAGAGATGGCAGGTGACTCTATTCCAAAGTAATTATCACCATAGTGATAACGGCGTATCACTATGGTGATAATGGAGTATCACAATGGTGATAACGAATGATTGCGGTTGTGGAGAGTGCTTTGAGTATTAGAGATAGATGGTTTAGAAGACTCAATAAGGCTTACTTTATTCTCAACGAAACCCCTAAAACATTTATAATTATATGCGGAGACTCATCCAAGGCGGTACGATTGTCAACGAAGGTCGAAGTTTTCTCGGCTCAATAATCATAGAGGATGATTGTATCAAAGATATTATTAAGGGTAATCTAACAGCCCGTGGCACATTTGACGAAGTAGTCGATGCCACGGGATGTTTCGTCTTGCCAGGTGTTATTGACAGTCATGTCCACTTCCGTGAACCAGGGCTTACTGAGAAGGCAGACCTCGAGAGCGAGAGTAGGGCAGCTGCTTTCGGTGGTGTGACATCCTATTTTGATATGCCGAATACCAATCCCCAGACCACAACTATAGTGGCATTGGAAGATAAGTGGGTACGTGCTGCGAAGTCAAGTCACGTTAACTATAGTTTCTTCTTTGGTGCCACGAATACGAATAGTAAGTTATTTGGGCAATTAGACATCCACACTATTCCTGGAATAAAGCTCTTCATGGGGGCTTCAACGGGGAATATGCTGGTAGACCAACGCGATTCCTTAGAGGCAACCTTCCGTGTTGCAGCCTCTTTGGGGCTTCCTGTTATGACGCATTGTGAGGACTCTGGTATCATAAACCAGAATATGAAGGCGGCTAAAGAACGCTTTGGAGAAGACCCAGACATTATCCATCATTGGGAAATCCGCAGTGAGGAGGCTTGCTGGCAGTCGTCTTCCTTAGCTGTTGAACTTGCCAGGAAATACAAGACACAGCTTCATATTGCACACGTCTCTACGGCTAAAGAGCTTTCATTTGCAGGTCATTCAGAAGATGAGGGGCGCATAACTTTAGAAGCAGTGATTGCCCACATCATCTTTTCCAACGAGGATTATCTTGCGAAAGGTGCATTAATTAAATGCAATCCATCCGTTAAGACACCAGCTGATCGTGCCGCTATTCAACAAGCACTCATGTCTGGTCGTATTACAACGATCGGTACAGACCATGCTCCCCACCTCCTTTCTCAAAAGCAAGGAGGCTGTGCCAAGGCAGCTTCGGGTATGCCTATGATTCAGTTCTCACTCGTTTCTATGTTGGAACTGGTGGATGATGGAGTTCTAACCATCGAACGACTGGTTGAGTTAATGGCTCATGCTCCAGCGCAACTGTTCGATATTGACAAGCGAGGTTACCTACGAGAAGGCTACAAGGCAGATGTTACGATCGTTCAACCACATCAATTATGGACAGTAGACGAAGCGTGCATACAGAGTAAATGTAAGTGGAGTCCGATGGTGGGACACACGTTTCAATGGAAGGTAATACACACTTTCTGCAATGGACACCACCTATTGGATAATGGCAAATTAGACACAACAACGAGAGGGGAGAGGCTCACCTTCCGTACTGCAAGATAATAGAGAATATGAATGAAAGCAAGCTCGTTACTTTGTTTCGGTAAGATTGATGAGGAGCAACAACTTGACTATGTGTACTGGCGAGGGCTTCCCATAGAGAGAGTAAGGATCTTTTTAAGTGCCAATCTATTAAAGACATGATAGCAAGAATTGTTATATACCTTATCTTAATGATAGTCCTTTCGGATCTGTACATTGATATGCACTATTTCCGAAAGCGTTATCACGTGACTTGGTGGCAGCGTCTTCTATGGTGGATACCCTGCATTGGTATGGTTGTCTACACCTGTTTATTGGCTTCCATACGTAACTTTGCACCTACAGACCTTACTTGGTTGAACACCTATCTCTTCCTCCTTGGAATGTTCGTAGTGCCCAAGACTGTTTTTGCAATTGCCTCGTTCTTCGGTTGGATAATGCGTAAGTATATCACACATACGCATCGTAACTGGGGACATTACATAGGAGTTCTATTGGGCGTAGGTGCTTTTGGTGTTTATGTCTATGGGCTTACAGCTGGCGTATCAGCAATAAAAGTGAACCACATCGACCTATCTTTTAAGAATCTACCCGCTTCTTTCAATGGCTATCGCATTGTACATGTATCTGATTTGCACCTCGGAACCTTTGAAGGATGGCGTGAGAAGATATTGAAGGCCGAGATGGATAGCATAGAAAAGCAGCACGCTAACCTTATTTGTTTTACTGGTGATATACAGAATATGCGCCCACAAGAGGTGGAGGCAATGCAAGCGGTTATTCGTAAACCGATGTCGCATACCCTCTCAGTGTTGGGTAATCATGACTATACAGAGTATATCGTAGGGAATAAGAAAGAGAAGATTGCACAAGAGATGAGGCTTGTCAAGGATGAAGAAAAGGGCTTGGGCTGGACGCTCTTGCGTAATCAACACACGATAATAAGGTCACCTAAGGGAGAGCAGATATATATATGCGGTACAGAGAACGATGGGAAACCACCGTTCCCCAACTATTCTGATTATCAGAAAGCGACCGCAGGGATTCCTAAAGGAGCATTTGTTATCATGTTGCAACATGACCCTTCTGCCTGGAAGCGTTCAATCTTGTCTAAAACGACAGCCCAACTAACGCTCTCTGGGCACACTCATGGCGGACAAATGCAGCTCTTTGGATGGCGACCAACAAGCCTCCGACAACATGAAGACCATGGACTCTACAAGCAAAACGGGCGTTATCTCTATGTGACAGCGGGGCTTGGCGGACTCGTTCCTTTCCGTCTCAACATGCCAAACGAAGTAACGGTAATAACGCTGCATACGAAGTAATAACGAGTAACAAACAATAAAAGAAAGCAAAAAGAATTATCTTATGAGCAATACGACAGCACAACGACATCCAAAACACACTATCCATCACCCCTCCTTTTTGGCGTTGATGGGAACACTCCTGTACGATCTCTATACATTGTGCATAGTACTTCCTCTTTTCATTCTTGCCTCTATTCTCACAGCCTTAATAACGACGATTGGCTGTCGATTAGGCAATGGGCATTTCTGGGGATACTATCCAGGGAAGTGGTGGTCATGGTTTACTATCCGCTTACTGTTCCTCCCTGTGAAGGTAGAAGGGTGTGAACACTTAGACTCCAAACAGAGTTATGTCTTTGTTAGTAACCATCAAGGAGCATTCGACATCTTCCTTATCTATGGCTTTCTTGGGCGTAACTTCAAGTGGATGATGAAGAAGGCTATCCGCAAGATACCGCTCATTGGACTTGCATGTGAGCAGGCTCACCACATCTTTGTGGATAAGAGTGGGGCGAGCAAGATAAAGAAGACATACGATGAAGCACGTGAGACGCTACGCGAGGGGATGTCAGTAGTGGTGTTCCCAGAGGGTGCGCGCAGCTTTACCGGTCACATGGCTCACTTCCGTCGAGGAGCTTTTATGCTTGCTGATGAGCTGCAATTACCAGTCTGCCCAATTACTATTAATGGTTCATTCGACGTTATGCCACGAACAAAAGACTGGAACTTCCCAGTATGGAACAGGCTTCGTCTGACCATTCACGAGCCTATTCAACCCAAAGGAAAAGGTGTTGAGTTTGAGAAGCAAACCATGGTTGAGGCGTATAAAGCCGTGATGTCTGGACTGGATGATAAGTATCAAGGGTTTATTGAGAATCCCGATCAATAAGAAGTGAATAGTGGTTTTTATTCGATTATTTGCTTCATTCAGATAAATATACTACTTTTGCACAAAAACAAAACCTATGACAAGCGATAGTATAGTAATCATACCGACCTATAACGAAAAGGAGAATATAGAGAAGATCATACGTGCCGTCTTCAAGTTGGAGAAGTTCTTTCATATCTTAGTGATTGATGATGGAAGTCCTGATGGTACTGCCCAAATAGTTCATCGATTGATGAACAGCGAATGTTCTGACCGATTATTTATTATCGAACGAACTGGTAAACTGGGGCTTGGAACGGCGTATATTACAGGCTTTAAGTGGGCTTTGGAGCATGGTTATGACTATATCTTTGAGATGGACGCCGACTTTAGTCACGATCCAAACGACCTCCCTCGTCTTTATGCAGCGACGCATGATGAAGGCTATGATGTCGCAGTTGGATCACGTTATGTTAGTGGGGTGAATGTTGTTAATTGGCCTATTGGGCGCGTGTTGATGAGCTATTTCGCTAGTAAATACGTACAGATTGTGACGGGATTCCATGTTCATGACACCACTGCGGGCTTTGTTTGCTATCGTAGAAAGGTATTGGAAACAATCCCATTAGATGATATTAGGTTTAAAGGATATGCTTTCCAAATAGAGATGAAGTACACCTCTTACAAGATAGGATTTAAGATTAAGGAGGTTCCAGTCATCTTTGTTAATCGCCGCGAAGGCGTTAGTAAGATGAGTGGTGGTATATTCTCTGAAGCCTTCTTCGGCGTTATGCGCCTCCGTCTTGATGGATGGTTTAAGAAGTACCCAAAGGCTTAATCGTGATAAGATAAGCCCCACGCAATCTTCCCCAAAAGGGGAAGAAACACCTCGCAGAACACATGTTTGCAGGATAGGAGGGGACAGGTTGATGTGTAACGAAGTACTGCTTCGTTAGCAACGAACAAGATACTGCACACAAAGAGACGCTCTCTTGCATGAGAAGAGGGCGTTTTCTTGTATCAAGGAGAGGCTTTCTTTGTTTGAAAGAGAGCCTCTCCTTATTTTCTATCAAAGTCTATCTATATTTCAGATGATGTCACAAAGAGGGATAGATGCCCTCATCTGTCTGTCAAGAAGGCTCTCCCCAGCCCCCCTTCTCTGTATGAACAGGGGAAGCGAACAGTATCATTTATATATTAAGGTATGTCTAAATGAATCGGAAATGATCACAGTTTTGAGTTTGGAATTATGTATTTTGAATTCAAACTATTGTTTCCTAACTAACCTCCATTAGCCACTCCACCCCTTAGGGAGACTGATTAAGAGGGCAGAAGAGACTCAATAATGTTTCAGGTAATCTATTGTGAACATTTTATTGATACGTTTTGTCAGGAAGAGACACATATCCTTTGATAATTGTCCATTATACTACTAAAAAGCAGGTCATTAACATTTTTTACAAGACAAGAGGTGTAATAAACTCTGAAAAAGTATTAATTTCGTACCGTTAAAAACCTAAATAGTGTTATTAAACCTATATAACTAAGCCTATGTACCTAAGACAGAAAAGGACTACGAGCTTGCTAGTTGCGGCATTGTTTAGTACTAGTTTACTACATGCCAATAGTGCAAATGGATCGAGTGTAGCCGTGGTGCAACAGCACGCTACATGTAAAGGAGTTGTTGTGGATACTAATGGAGAGCCTGTTATTGGAGCCTCTGTTTCTATTGTAAGTAATGGTCAGAAGAAAGGAGGAATTACTGATCTTGATGGAAAGTTTGAGGTTGCTGGTGTAGCAGAAGGCTCTACCATCACTATTTCCTATGTGGGCTACAAGACCCAACAGGTGGTGTGGAGCGGCAAAGACCTTTCCATTACTTTGCAAGAAAGCAGTGAGATGCTTGACAATGTGGTGGTTGTTGGCTATGGAACGCAGAAGAAAGTAAACCTTACTGGTGCTGTTTCAGTAGTTAACTCGAAGCAGCTTGAGTCGCGCCCAGTGACGAGTGTAGCTCAAGCCTTGCAGGGAGAAGTACCTGGATTGAACTTTAGTGTTGGTAATTCGGGTGGTTCTCTTGATGGAAGAATGAGCATGAACATCCGTGGTATTGGTACCATCGGTGCTGGTTCTAACGCCTCTCCTCTCGTATTGATTGATGGTTCGGAAGGTGACTTGTATTCTATTTCTCCTAACGACATTGAGAGTATCTCTGTTTTGAAAGATGCCTCTTCAAGTGCAATCTATGGTTCACGTGCAGCCTTCGGTGTGATCCTCGTGACTACAAAGAGTGGTAAGGATTCTCGTATGAGTGTATCTTATAATGGTAATGTGCGCTTCTCTACAGCTACACAAATCCCAGAGATGCCTAACTCATACGACTTTGCTCGCTATTGGAATGACGCTGCTGCAAATAGTGGTGGTGGAGATCCTCCTTTCAAGCAGGATATGCTTGAGAAGATCAAGAATCATATCAATGGAACCCCAAAACCTGGTGATGAGGCAACAACCACATGGAAAGGTTATGCTGCTAATGAGCCTTGGGGAATGTACACCAGTTCGTGGGATAATACCGACTGGTTCAAAGAGATGTATAAGACCGGGGTACCTTCTACGGAGCATAATGTTGCTGTTAGTGGTGGTGGAAATAAGGTGAACTATTATCTAAGTGGGTCTGTCCTCAGTCAGCGCGGATTGATTCGTCATGGTAAAGATAAGCTCACCCGCTATAATTTCTCTAGTAAGATTACAGCCCACCTAAAGGACTGGTTCACCATTACTTATAATAGTAAATGGATACGCGAAGACTTCAGTCGCCCTTCTTACATGACTGGTCTCTTCTTCCATAACATTGCCCGTCGTTGGCCGACTAACCCTGTTTACGATCCACACGGACACTATGTACATGGTAACGAGATTCTTCAGATGGAGAATGGTGGTATTGATAATACACAGAAAGATAAGCTCTATCAACAGCTGGCACTCGAATTCCGCCCTCTTAAAGGATGGAAGATTCGGTTGGAAGGTAACTACAATACGGTAGACTACCACAACCACTGGGAAGTATTGCCAATCTACTACTATGACCCAGATGAGCATCCTGTAGCAGCTGCATGGAGCGGTGACTACGCTGCAGGTAAGTCTAATGTAGGTGAGTCAATGTATAAGAACAATTATTATAATGGTCGTTTCTTCACAGAGTACGCATTTACTTTGAACGATAAGCACGACTTTAAGTTCTTGGCAGGTTTGGATATGGAGTCTAACCGTTACACCTATCTTGGTGTGTCACGTGCCGACTTGATTACCCCTTCAGTACCTACATTGAACAATGCAACTAACAAGGATGTCAAGCCCAGCTTCTCTGATACTCAATGGGCAACTATGGGTGTATTCGGTCGTATCAATTATGCTTATGACTCTCGTTACTTAGCTGAATTCTCTATCCGCCGTGATGGTTCTTCACGCTTCATAGGCGATAAGACATGGGGAACATTCCCATCTTTTTCACTTGGATGGAACATTGCTAACGAGCGATTCTTTAGACCTCTTGCAAGTAAGATCAGCACTTTGAAGCTACGTTTCTCATACGGTGCTTTGGGTAACACCAATATTAAAGAGCTCTATCCTTGGTTCTTGGGACAGCCTGCATCAGCAGCTTCTTCTGCTTGGTTGATTAATGGTGAGCGTGTGAATACATCTAATGTTCCCGGTCTGGTATCGCCTAACTTAACATGGGAGAGCGTTCGTTCATGGAACATCGGTCTTGACTTTGCAGCCTTCAATAATAAGTTGCAAGGTAACTTCGATTACTTTGTTCGTACAACAAAGGATATGGTTGGTCCTGCTCCTGTACGTCCTTCTATCTTAGGTGCAACGCTTCCTAAAGAGAATAACAGTGATATGCGTTCTAACGGTTGGGACTTAGAATTAAAATGGCGTGACCGCATTGGACAGGTAAGTTATGGTATTAAACTTGTCCTCTCAGACGATTATCAGACCATTACTCGCTACTACAATCCTAACCGCTTACTGACACAATGGTGCGAAGGAAAGCGCATGGGTGATATCTACGGATATGAAGTAGAAGGTATTGCACAGACCGATCAGCAGATGACCGAGTGGCTGGCTAATAACAAACCATCATGGGGTTCGGACTGGGCTGCTGGTGATGTGATGTACAAAGACCTAGATGGTGATAAGAAAGTGAACTCTGGTAAGGGCACATACGATGATATGGGTGACTTGAGAAAGATTGGTAACTCTCTTCCACGTTATCGTTATGGTATCACGTTGGATGCTGCTTGGAAGGGCTTTGATTTCCTCATCTTCATGCAAGGTGTTGGTAAGCGCGACTTCTGGGATTCTTCACCTTATAGTGTTGGAGCCAATGTGGGTCTGTGGCAGAGTGCTGCTTTCAAGGATCACCTGAACTATTGGCGTCCTGCAACAGATACTAACTTCGGTCCTAATCCTAATGGTTTCTATCCTCGTCCATTGTTTGCTAAGGGTTCAAAGAACTTCCAAACAAGTGATCGTTATCTACAGAATGCGGCGTACATGAGAATCAAGAACATTCAAATCGGTTATTCTCTTCCAACTGCGCTAGCCAACAAGATTGGTGCAAGTCGCGTTCGCTTCTACTTCTCTGCAGAGAATCTTGTAACCTTCACAAAGATGAATAAGATCTTTGACCCAGAGGCAACGGGTGGCGATTGGGGTCCTGGTAAGCTTTACCCACTACAGAGAACAATATCATTTGGTTTAAACCTCAACTTTTAATTCATAGTTTTATGAAACAGACAATATATAACATCTTGAAGGGAGGATTACCTATTCTATGCCTCGGCATGGCGTTAACTTCGTGTGACAGTTTCCTTGACAGACCACCACTCGATACTATTTCTCCTGATAAATATTATACCACTGCAGATCAGTTAGGTACATTCCCAATCAACTATTATACGTCTATCTTCCGTAATAACAGTGGATGGTGGGCAGGTGTTGCAACCTTTGATAATGGTACAGATAACCAAGCGCAAAGAAATGGTAACGGTGCTATGTTCTTACAAGATCAGTGGAAAGTACCAACGTCAGGGGAGCTTTACGTGTATACAATTCGTAATGTTGATAAGTTCATTGATGAGAACGAAAAGAAGATAGCAGACGGTAAGGTTTCCGGTTCTAAAGAGCTGATTAATCAATATATGGGTGAAGCCTACTTCATCAGAGCAATGCTTTATTACTCTAAGTTGAAGGAGTATGGCGACTATCCTATTATGTTGCATGAGCTCAATATAGACAATGATCTCGTTGAAGCCAGCAAGCGTATGCCACGTAACTTAGTAGCCCGTCAGATCTTGTCTGATATGGATGAGGCTATCAAGCGATTACAAGTTAATTTTGCAAATAAGGTGCGTATAACTAAGAATGCAGCCTTAGCAATGAAGTCAACGATGGCTCTTTACGAGGCTACCTTTGAGAAGTATCACAGAGGAACAGGGCGTGTTCCGGGCGATGCTAACTGGCCAGGAAAGGATAAGCCATGGAATAAGGACTTCACAATTAACCAAGATGCAGAGGTTAACTACTTCCTTGATCAGGCTATAGATGCTGCTAAGAAGGTTTGTGACGCTGTGCCATTGTCAACACAGAACAGTCACGTTATGGATCCAAGTACTATCGGTAAGTATAACGGCTGGAACCCATATTACGATATGTTTGCTAGCCCTGACTTGTCAAAGTATCCTGAGGTTCTGTTGTGGCGTCAGTTCAATTCAACCTTGACACCATCTGTTGCCCACCTCACCTCTAACAAACTTCGTGGTGGTTCGGCTACTGGTTGGACACGTGGTTTAGTTGAGTCGTTCCTTATGAAGAATGGTTTACCAATCTATGCAAGCGGCTCGGGTTATCATGGTGATGCTACGATTGATCAGGCAAAGACCGACCGTGACGAGCGTCTACAACTCTTCCTCTTTGGTGAGTCAAATGTGTTGGCTATTGACCAGCCTAGTCTTGACCTCGCTAATAAGAAGTTGCCTGCAGGTGCAACTCCGCTTACAAAGATTCCTTATGAGATGGGTGTTATCATCACGACAGATGTTGAGACAAAGGACATCACGGGGTATCGCCAGCGTAAGTTCTATAACTATGACCCAGCGATGCAGTTAGGTCAGACGTTCTCTGATATTGATGGTCAGATTCTCATTCGTGTAGAAGAGGCAATGCTCAACTATATCGAGGCTTCTTATCTCCGTACTGGAAACTTAGATGCTACCGCTACCCAGTATTGGACTGCATTGCGTGCACGTGCTGGAATTACTGCTCCTATCTCTACGACGATCAGTGCCACAAATATGTCAATAGAAGCTGATGTGAACCGTCCATCTTATGACTGGGCTGCTTTCTCGGCTGGTCATCCTGTTGATGCAACTGTTTATTCCATCCGTCGTGAGCGTCGCAGCGAGTTCGCCGGAGAGGGTATGCGTGAGGACGATTTGATACGCTGGGCATCATTAGATCAGGTGAAGAACTATCAGATTGAGGGTGTGAACTTCTGGACACAGATGTATCAGAGTCCTAAGTTTATCGGTAAAGACGGCAACAGTCTTATACTCGCTGATGGTAGTGCTAAGGCTAATATCTCAGCAAAGGCACTATCAATCTATCTCCGTCCTTATCAGATTCAAAAGACGAATAACAACCTCTATGATGGCTACACCTTCTATCAGGCACACTATCTTGCTCCATTCTCTTATCAAGAGATGAAGCTCTGTTCACCTGATGGAAACGTGGAGAACTCTAATCTCTATCAGAACATCTACTGGCCACTTGAGCCTAATGGTGATGCTTTGAAATAACAAGTTATCGGACAGTTAAGCCTCTATATTATACGAGGTGTCCGCAAATATTCTTCACAGGTAGTAATAATCAAGGCTGAATCTTTTACTTGGGGTTCAGCCTTTTTACTTCCTATTACTTCGTTCCCAATCTGTATATGTGATGCTTGAAATGATACGTATGTGTCATTTCTATCAATCCTATGTGCTACTTTTCGTGCCTGATAATTGCCGTTT
>ERZ772955.933-NODE-933-length-20578-cov-3.038737_pt1 | contig 20578 bp, 18 predicted proteins | sample MGYA00511133_ERZ772955 | MGnify/ENA primary metagenome ERZ772955 (study PRJEB29015, sample SAMEA2737914) | human oral metagenome | biome: human oral; feature: human-associated habitat; material: dental | place: China | collected 2149 ... | reverse complement strand
TGAAAAAAACAGCAGACCGACAAAATGTCAGCCTACTGCCACTATTAATTAAATATGAAACTTCTTTTTTACATCATACCGCCCATTCCGCCGCCCATCGGCATTTGTGGAGCGGGATTTTCTTCTTTCTTATCCACAATCACGCATTCGGTAGTAAGGAACATACCTGCGATAGATGCGGCATTTTCGAGAGCTACACGGGTAACCTTTGCCGGGTCTACCACGCCGGCTGCCAGTAGGTTTTCGTATCTGTCCATACGTGCGTTGTAGCCGAAGTCGCCTGTGCCTTCCGATACTTTTTGTACCACTACTGCACCTTCTTTACCTGCATTGGTAACAATCTGGCGAAGAGGTTCTTCGATAGCGCGACGTATGATTTCGATACCTGTCTTTTCGTCGTCGTTGTCGCCTTTGAGTTTGGCTACTGCTTCGATGGCACGGATATAAGATACTCCGCCGCCGGGTACGATTCCCTCTTCGATAGCGGCACGTGTGGCGCTAAGGGCATCGTCGACACGGTCTTTTTTCTCCTTCATCTCTACTTCGGAACCTGCTCCAACGTAGAGTACGGCTACACCGCCCGATAGTTTTGCCAGACGTTCTTGGAGTTTTTCTCTGTCGTAGTCCGAAGTGGTGGCTGCTATCTGAGCCTTTATCTGATTGATACGGTCGGCTATGCTCTGTTTCTTACCTGCTCCGTTGACAATGATAGTGTTGTCTTTGTCGATGGTTACCTTTTCGGCTGTTCCGAGCATTTCGAGAGTAGCGCTTTCGAGCTTCAGACCTCTCTCTTCGGATATTACCATTCCGCCTGTCAGGATAGCGATGTCTTCGAGCATCTCCTTACGTCTGTCGCCGAAGCCGGGTGCTTTTACGGCAGATATTTTCAGGTTCGAGCGTAGACGGTTCACTACCAATGTGGTAAGAGCTTCGCTATCGACATCTTCTGCAATAATCAAAAGAGGACGACCGCTCTGAACGGCAGGTTCGAGTATGGGAAGCAGCTCTTTGAGAGAACTGATTTTCTTGTCGTGGATAAGGATATAGGGATTTTCCATCTCACACTCCATTTTTTCGGTGTTTGTAACGAAATAGGGAGAGATGTAGCCTCTGTCGAACTGCATACCTTCTACCACTTCGATAGTAGTGGCGGTTCCTTTTGCCTCTTCGATGGTTATTACACCGTCTTTGGATACCTTTTTCATAGCTTCGGCTATGAGAGCACCTATTTCGCTGTCGTTGTTGGCAGAGATGGTAGCTACTTGTTCTATCTTATCGTAGTCGTTGCCAACTATTTGGCTCTGCTTGCGTATCGCTTTCACAACTTCGGCAACAGCCTTGTCGATACCGCGTTTGAGGTCCATCGGGTTTGCTCCCGACGTAACGTTCTTGAGCCCTACGTTGATGATAGCCTGAGCCAAAACGGTAGCAGTAGTTGTACCGTCGCCTGCGGCGTCGCCTGTCTTGGTGGCTACCTCTTTTACGAGTTGTGCTCCGAGATTATTTACCGAATCTTCGAGTTCTATCTCTTTGGCTACCGTTACACCGTCTTTGGTGATTTGCGGAGCACCGTATTTTTTTTCGATTATCACGTTGCGACCTTTGGGTCCGAGTGTTACTTTGACTGCGTTAGCCAAAGCGTCCACACCTTGTTTGAGCTGTTCGCGAGCATCAATATCAAATGTTATTTCCTTTGCCATTTTTTTTGTTTTTTTTACGATTTTACTTAAATAATTTTTTGATGATTAAATGAAATTATATGATCGCCAAAATGTCAGACTGACGCATTATCAGGTACTTTTTGCCATCGAGCTCAAGCTCTGTTCCTGCGTATTTGCCGTACAATACGGTGTCGTTCGGTTTTACAATCATTGTTTCGTCTTTCGTGCCGTTGCCTACGGCTACTACTTTACCACGCTGTGGTTTTTCTTTTGCAGTGTCGGGGATAATGATACCGCTTGCGGTCTTCTCTTCTGCCTGTGCCGGCAAAACCAACACTCTGTCTGCTAATGGTTTGATGTTCATTTTCTTTTCTGACTTTAATTTATTTATGTTTTAAAAATTCTATATTAGAGAGCAGTCCCTAAAAATATTGATGACTGCGATGAGATATTTATCACATTTTGTGCCAACAATCTTCTTGTGTCATTTTGTCAGAATATAAGTATTGCTGTAATACTATATGTTTATTAATCAGTATAATAATATTATACAGCAATAAAATCGATAGCTTTTAACGGAATCTTTTTTGTACGAAGTCGACAAAGTCTTTTGAAATAGGATTCTCCAAATCGAGTCGTAGGGCAGTGGTAATGTAATTGATAGCATCGTCCATTGTAGCCATATCGTTGAGAGTTGTAAGGGCTGTCGAAAGTTTTTCGCCGTTGCCACCGAATAGTTCTCTCTGAAACCTGAATCTATCGCCTATGCCAAGCTCTTTTTTGAGGTCTATTGAGCTATTGTGCGAAGTGGGGTAGCGTACCTCCGTTTTAGGAGCAATGGGTTGTGGGTCTTTGTTTTGTGTGTACGTTGTAGAAACTGTTTTGTTTTCATAGAGCTCATGTGAGCCATCTTTTATCTCCGTATTTCGGAGTTCTGTCTGTGTTGGCGTAATACTCGGATTTTGCTCTTTTACAGGCTCTTCGATGACAGGCTCACTCTTTGTCTCGGGCAAATCGTCGTGCTGCTGCGGACCGTTCACTTCTATGGTACGGACTTCTTCTTTTTGGGCAACCTCTACCGTCGGTTCAGCCGTTTTGGGGGCTTCTCTCTCGGCTCTGCTCTTGCTGCTGTTAATCAGTATGTTGGCAGTGTGCTCGGCTTGTTTGTCGATAGCCTCCGATATGGATTCGATTATTTTTTTTGCTTTTGCGAGCACTATGTCTTGAGAATATAGTATATGTACGTCGAGTAAACGGTCTTTGTCGATACGACAGCTCTCGAGAGTGTCGATACAGCCGATTAGTTTTGCGAGTTCATCTAGTTGTTTATTAAGATTATCCATTTTTTGAGTATTTACTTTGTGATTGTTTATACGAAAATAGCTACTTTTGCAAGTTACAAAAAGAGACTTGGCAAATTTAATTGAAATTTTCGAAATAGCAGGTTGTCGGGTTCGATTTTTTTGAATCAAACATCGTCTGCAGAGTTATATGGAAACAAATATTTTACGGATAGCTATCGTTGGTATGAAAAGGATATTTTTCTTATTGATTGTCAGTATATCGATATCGGTTTATTCGCAGACAAATGTAGTGCATATCTCGCCACAAGCGGTATTGCCTCAAAACAGTGTAACATATTTTCTCCCTAAAACTGAGTTGGTAGTGATGGTAAGAGTCAGAAAAAGCATTCAGCGTGCAGGTCGATTCGCCAACTATGCCAAACGCCTACTCGAGTTTGATAATACGATAACCTCAGACAAAACATCGTTCGTAATAGATGCTATAGAGCTCACATCCAATCCCGTACCCGATTCGACCAGACAGTATGCCATAGAGATAAGCCCCAAATCGGTAGCATATAAGATAACGACAGATATACACGGAGTTATACTCGGAGTGAATATGCCCTCTGCACTGCAACAAGCAGTGAGAGATACCGAATACTTATCGGCAAAGAGTATAGATACTGCCATAATATTCGACTACTCCGTACTCAACGAAGATGCTTTGGGAGCTATCACAGAGGAAAAAATGGCAGAGATGGCAGCAAAACAGATACTCGATATCAGAGAGAGCCGTATGGAACTATTGACAGGAGATACCGAACGCGGCTACGACGGAGCATCGCTACAAAAGATACTCGACCGACTCGAAACGACCGAACGTAAACTTACAGAACTTTTTGTAGGTAAAACACTAATCATTAGCGAAGACCGTGTGTTTAGAGTAGCGCCTACAACTGCTGTCGAAGACGAAGTTTTATTTCGCTTCTCGTCGGTAGTCGGAGTATTGGATGCCGACGACTATGCGGGAAGTCCCGTCTATATATCGGTAACACCGATCGCTACTAAACTTGTGGATACCGATACGAGTAAGACCAAAAGATTCGGAATATTTTACAACAATATAGCCAAAGCCGATGTAAAAATATCGGATATCGATAAGCAGTGGGTAGATAGAGTAGTGGTAATGCCGCAGTTTGGGCAGACTGCTTTCTTGCCCGCCAAGATATTCGATAAACCCGATACTGCTGTGGAGTTTACCGAGTATGGTACTATCAAAAGTGTAAGATGATAAATTATAACAACATAAATATATCGAAATATTATGACACCGAAAGTAAGTATAATAATGGGCAGTACGTCGGACTTGCCCGTAATGGAGAAAGCGGCAAAGATACTCGATGAGTTCGAAGTGCCGTTCGAGATGAACGCTCTGTCGGCACACCGTACACCCGACCAAGTGGCAGAGTTTGCTGCCTCTGCCGACAAACGCGGCATCGAGGTGATAATAGCCGGTGCCGGTATGGCTGCACATCTGCCGGGGGTTATAGCGGCATCTACGTCGTTGCCTGTAATAGGACTGCCGATAAGTGCCTCGTTGCAGGGAATGGATGCCCTGCTGGCGATAGTACAGATGCCTCCCGCAATCCCTGTGGCTACCGTCGGTATAGATGCGGGGCAGAATGCGGGGCTATTGGCTGTGCAGATATTGGCAGTAGGCAATAGCGAGCTGCGGGCAAAGCTACAAAAGTATAAAAGCAACCTCAAAACCAAGATAGTAAAAGCCAACGAACAACTTCGAGAGGTGAAGTATAAGTTCAAAACAAATTGAAATGCGAGTGTCTGCCTCTCCGATGGCTAATACCTCTCAGCCGAGACAGGCGAAGTGTGCTTGATAACCACTAAAAAAACAAGAATATGACGAAAAAAGTATCCAATATCTATTTTATCTGTGGCGTTGTGTTCGCCACGTGCCTTATTGTATCCAATATCGTAGAGCAGAAGCTGACGACTATCTGGATAGTTCCTCTTACGGGCGGACTGTTTATTTTCCCCATCTCGTATATCATCAACGACTTGGTAGCCGAAGTGTGGGGTTACCGCAGTGCACGGCTGATGATATGGCTCGGCTTTGCGATGAATGCCTTTGCTATATTGGTTTTCCAGTTTGCCATAATGCTGCCGCCGACAGCCGAGTTTACGCACCAAGAAGCCTTTGAACTGGTACTTAGTAGCACGATGCGGATAAGTCTGGCGAGTTTCGTGGCTTTTTTGTGTGGCTCTCTGCTCAATGCTTACGTTATGAGCCGTATGAAAGTGTTGCAGAAGGGCAAGATGTTTTCGCTTCGGGCGGTTGCCTCCACAGTGGTGGGCGAGACTGTAGACTCGCTCCTCTTTTTCAATATTGCTTTCTTGGGGCAAATATCGTACCGTCTGCTCATACAGCTTATGCTGACGCAAATATGCCTTAAAACTCTGTACGAGGTTGTGTTGCTGCCTGTAACGGTACGTATCGTGCGTTATGTGAAGAGGTACGAGCAAACCGATGTCTACGACATAGGCATATCGTATCGCCCATTTTGACGGACGATATGTATATGTATTTTTGTGCGTAATATTGGAAATAATATTTGTGGAATAAAAAAAAAGTACTACCTTTGCACTCTAAATTTTAGTGAATATACTTAGAGATATCATTGTCTAATGGTGTAATGGTAGCACAACAGGTTTTGGTTCTGTTTGTCGAGGTTCGAATCCTCGTTAGACAACAAAAATGTTTTTGATTTATAGTAATTATATAATATGGGGCGGTGGAGCGATCTGCCGCTTTTTTGATTATGTATTGAGTATAGTATGATATCTATAAAAACATAGATACCTATCTATGAAAATATAGATAACTATCTACTAAGATATAGTTAACTATCTATGAGAATATAGATGCCCATCTATAAAAATATAGTTGCCTATCTATGAAAACATAGATAACTATCTACTAAAATATAGTTGCCTATCTCTATAAAAGAGCTATAAATCGGAAGTCGTTCGATGGTAACGATGTAAGGTGATCGAAATATCCGTAATGTTTTTGTGGTGTAGAAAAAAAGTATTACTTTTGCACCTTGTAACGGAGAAACAAATATCGGGATGTAGCGCAGTCCGGTTAGCGCACCTGCTTTGGGAGCAGGGGGTCCCAAGTTCGAATCTTGGTATCCCGACACAAAAAAAAGAGGCTGTCTTCTGTCGAAGCAGCCTCTTTCCTTTCATTATATCTAAATCATCATCTATTCGAAATAAGCGACCATCATCCAGATGGCTTTCTCTTGCTCTTCGATATAATCGCCCATAAGTGTAACGGTAGCATCGTCGCCGATTTCAGCTGCATCAGCCGAGATTCGCCGTTCGAGTTGTATGAGATATTTATATGTTTCCAAGATGTTTTTCAGTGCTTGGTCGCCATCGCTTACAAGAGGACTCTCTTTTATTTTCGATACTTTGAGGTAGTCCGAATAATTGTGTTTCGGAGCCTCTCCGAGCATAAGCAGGCGTTCGGCTATTTCATCGACTTTCTCTGCAGTATCGTTGTACATATCTTCGAATTTCTTGTGCAATACGTAGAAGTTCTTTCCTTTTATATTCCAATGGAATCCCCTGATATTGGTATAAAACACTTGTAGGTCTGCCAGAAGCTGGCTAAGTTCTGCGGTTACTTTTTGGACGTTTTTGAGTCCCGTAAATTCCAATACTTTCATTGTCATTTCTCCTTTATTAATTATTTATAAAATTATAATCGAGTGCAAAGATATAGTATTATATTCAAACAACCAAAAGATATTTGTTATATTTTGATAGAAATAATTTATCGGTGGCGAAAGGTGGGAAAATACAAACGACACTCACCTCAATATTATGCGGTAGGTGTCGTCTTGGTTTGTGGGCGTTGACGGATTCGAACCGCCGACCCTCTGCTTGTAAGGCAGATGCTCTGAACCAGCTGAGCTAAACGCCCTCATTGTCGATTGCGAGTGCAAAGGTAATACATTTTTTTTATCTACAAAAATTTTTTTCGCTTTTACCCGAAAAAAAATCGTGTATTAACGACTTACTTGCCGACAAAGAACAATATTTTTCCACTAAAAGATTATTATAATGTTGTTTGACTCAGTCGTTTCGGACTAACATATCAGACTAATTTGCCGAAGATATTTCTAAAACTTACCTCAGAGTCGATAATATTATAGAGTTCGGAAAGGGCAACTCGGCTCTGCTCCATCGAATCGCGATGGCGAATGGTAACGGTATCGTCTTCGAGCGTTTGGTGGTCGATGGTAACGCAGAACGGTGTACCTACGGCATCTTGGCGACGATAGCGTTTGCCGATACTGTCTTTTTCGTCGTATACGGTTTTGAAGTCGAACTTCAACATATTCATCACCTCTGCAGCCTTCTCGGGCAGCCCGTCTTTTTTGACAAGCGGCAATACAGCCACCTTGTTGGGAGCCAACACAGGCGGCAGATGCAGTACCACGCGAGAGTCGCCGCCTTCGAGCTGTTGCTCTTCGTACGAAGCAGCCATTATCGAGAGGAACATTCTATCGACACCGATAGAGGTCTCTATCACATACGGCACGTAGCTCTCGTTAAGTTCGGGGTCGAAGTATTTTATGTTTTTACCCGAATATTTCTCGTGCTGCGACAGGTCGAAGTCCGTGCGGCTGTGTATCCCCTCCACCTCTTTGAATCCAAAGGGCATCTCGAACTCTATATCGGTAGCGGCATTGGCGTAGTGTGCCAGCTTTTCGTGGTCGTGAAAGCGATATTTGCCGTCGCCAAGTCCGAGCGACCTGTGCCAACGCATACGGAAATGTTTCCAGTAGTCAAACCACTTCATCTCCTCGCCCGGGCGGACAAAAAACTGCATCTCCATCTGCTCGAACTCACGCATACGGAAGATAAACTGCCGTGCCACTATCTCGTTGCGGAATGCCTTGCCTATCTGTGCTATACCGAACGGTATCTTCATTCTGCCCGTCTTCTGCACGTTGAGGAAATTGACAAAAATACCCTGTGCCGTCTCGGGACGGAGATAGACCTTGGTGGCTCCGTCGGCAACAGAACCTATCTCGGTCGAAAACATAAGGTTAAATTGACGTACATCAGTCCAATTCTTGGTACCCGATACGGGACAAACCACATCATAATCGACAATGATCTGTTTGAGTTCATCGAGATTATTGTCGTTCATAGCCGTGGCAAAACGCTCGTGCAGGGCATCGCGTTTTTGGGAATACTCCACTACACGCGGATTGGTGTGGCAATAAAGCGCTCTGTCGAACGACTCACCGAAACGTTTGGCAGCTTTATCTACCTCTTTTGCTATCTTTTCGTCGAATTTGGCCAACACATCCTCTATCAGCACATCGGCTCTATAACGCTTTTTGCTGTCGCGGTTGTCGATAAGCGGGTCGTTGAATGCGTCGACGTGCCCCGAAGCCTTCCACGTGGTCGGATGCATAAATATGGCAGCGTCTATGCCTACCACATTGTCGTTGAGACGGGTCATAGCCTCCCACCAATAGGCTTTTATATTGTTTTTGAGCTCTACGCCGTTCTGTCCGTAGTCGTAGACGGCAGCCAGCCCGTCGTATATCTCGCTCGAAGCGAAGACAAAACCGTATTCTTTGCAGTGAGCAATAAGTTTCTTGAAGATTTCTTCCTGTGAAGCCATATAAGTGTAATTTATTTTATTTGTTGTATGTATAGAATATTATCACTATTTACGTGTTTTCAGCACGATAGCATTGCCTATCGACGCACTCGGGTAGGGTATCTGCATTATTTTACAGACCGTAGGAGCTATATCGGTAACGAATTGTCGGCTGCCGACTCTCGACTTTTCGAGATTGATGCCGTAAAACAATAGAGGTGAGTACTGTAGAGCTGACGAAGAGATTCTGCTCTCGTTGCCATCGGTATCGATATCGACCCAGCCCGAAGAGAGCGAAATCACGATATCGCCGCAGCGACCGAGACATAGATAATTTTTTAGCCTTACGGCTACATCGGCATTGTCGCCGTTTGCTCTTTGGAGCTGCTCGGCAGAGTATATAGCCGATATGCCTCGTATTTGCGACAATAAAATAAATATATCTCGGTACAATCGCTCTCGGTCTACGTTTCGATTGTCGATTTCGGTATTGTTGAGAAATATATTTCCGTCGGCATAGTTCATAACCCATCGCACTTGTCCGTATTTTGCCATAAGGAAACTGTTGAGAAGAGCCATCATACGTTTGCCGTCGAATTTGCCTGTCGGTAGCCTACTGGCGCTGAGTGTTTTCTCCGAAATCGCCTCCGACTGTGTACCGGTGATTACTATAAGCGTGTGTTCGGTCTTAACCTTTTCGTTTATTATTCGTAGCAGTTCCGCCAAATCTCTGTCGAGTCGCAGATAGATATCTTCCTTTTCGGCACAAGTAAGTTCTGACGTCTTATCGAACGAAGTATATACGTTATACCCAAGGCATAGCATATCGGTGTAGTTGTCTGTGCCGAGCGCTTCGATGTCGATAGCCTTTTTTGCCAATTCGGTTACTACGCTATTGGCGTAGGGAGTGTATACGAACGACCCCATCAACTCGGTCGGTTTTCGCCCCGACGGCGGACTGTAGAAACAACCGTCGGCAACGCTGAAAGGCGGGAACAGATACGTATGCAGCGAATATGTCGGTCGCCACGCTTTTTTTATGAGGTCTGCCAAAAGATTGGCGGAGTTGAGCGACGAAGCCCAGACCGGAATCTTGCTGTAATAATCGGTAGAGGCTATGCTTACTTCGCTGTCTATCCAGACCACTCCGTCGGCGTTGTGGCCGCCCATTACTATTGCTTTGTCGGCATCGATGGCGATGGAGACAACCTTCGATTTGGGGCTTGCTATCTTGAGCATATCGGCAACGTTTGTTACCGTAAGGTTGCTTGCCGAGCGTCCCAACGAAGAGTAGATGCCGTGATACGTAGGGTCGTCGGTAATGGATACGAAGTCGTTGTCGAGAGCCGATAGTATTCGGTCGCCGACGATACCGTGCCTCGATGGAGTAGTAGCGGTATGAATCGACGCTACGTCGGTAAGGGGATTCTTCGATATATAGTTGAACTCTACGTTTTCGACGCTTATACCACCGTCGACGATACGTCTGAGGCCACCTTCCGAAAGTCTGTTGTAGAGTAGGGTGAGGTGTTCGTTTTTCAGACCGTCGATATTTATGGCTACCACGAGCTTGGGTTTGTTGTAGTCGGTCGTTTGTGCAAAGAGAATATTATTACACAAAAAAAACAATAGCCACAGCAGACGGTAACGCATTATTGGTATTTCTTATAGAAATTTTGTTGGAAAAACATCAACGAACGTACCAGCATCATAGCCATAAGAGCAAGGAACGAGGCGTGCATTACTTGTATGCGAAGCACGAATATGATTATAGCAATAATGGTGGTAAGTGCATTGAATATAGCAAAATACGATAGATATCTCCTCCATCTCTTATTCAGAAGCAATAGCGAGAATACGAGCATCAGGGGATTTGCCCAGAGTATATTGTAGTTTGGCGATACCAAAGGGTGTACCGAGAAAAACATAAGATAAAACACTACTGTGCCGATAAGTCCGAAGACGAAAAACAAGACAAAATCTATGATAGCGAAATATTTATCTACACGCCAGCACCAAAACGATAGGAATATCACTACTACCATCAGTAGCGAGCATACAAACGTGGGGCGGAGGAGCGAATGCTCCGAAGGTTTCACCGTCGGGAAGCGACATATCGTTCCCACGGAGGCAACTAACGGTACCGATAATGTATCGGTAGTAAGCTGTGTATTAGCCACGAACTCCATCGTATACTTTGGGAAAGCTATCAGAGCATCGGGCGATATTTGCCTATCGGCAGGCTCGCCTATTACGATGTCTATGGCGAATCGCTGCCAATTGTCGCGTCCGAGGAACTGCTCGAATACAGCGCGGTAAGTAGTGGGACGAAACGGATAGTCGATTATCATAGTCGTGCCGTAGCGGTCGAGTACCTTTTTTATAATAAAATACACGCGAGTAGCGCAGTTGTCGTAGACGAAGTTGTAGCGGTAGGTTTTGTTTTCGGGCAGGGCATTCTCTTCCAAAGCATCGTAGAGCGTCTGGCGTTCGTCAGCGGTAAGGTTGAGTATCTGCTCGTATATCGTCGAACGGCGAGCCATATAGCTGTCTACGAAATCTTCCGTATCGTATACGGCGAGTATATAGTCGGTAGCTCCTTTAACGAATTTGGCGGTGAAAAATGGTGTATCGAAGTCGAATATACCGTAGTTATAAGCTTTGTCGATACCGTTTGCGGGGTCGCAAACCCTGATAGCGCTATGCCAGAAACGTTCGTAAATGGCGGTAGAAGGTTCGCATGTAAGGAGCGAAATGTATGCCTTGTCGGATAGCTCCGTATGGGCGGCGGCAGAGGTTGATACCAATAGCGATACGACTAACAACAGTTGCGACAGTAACCTTTTCATCTCCAATCGTCTATTCTTTATTTATGGAAAAATAGCGTCATTCCGTCTGTGGCGGGCGTACCGTAAGGCAGATTGTTGATGCTGTACAATGCTTTGAGTGTAATGCCGTATCTTTGGGCTACCGAATGCATCGAGTCGCCGATACGTACGTTGTAGCTGCGAATGGAAGAGTCGCCGCTGCTGCGTTTCTTGCTTATATATATATATGTACCGGCTTTCAGGGTGAAGTCTTCGTACATATCGTTGCAGTATAGCATAAACTTTATGTTTGTCCTATCGAGCGAGGCGGCTATTTGTGCCATTGTGGCATCTTTTTTAAGGATATAGCACGTCCTGCCGTTGTTTCGCGTCTTACTCAGTAGGTCTGAATAGTCTGCTACTCCGTTCGAATGTCTTTTGCCGATGGGGTCTTTAGTCTTTGTTTCAGCTTCGACTGTCGTTTTAGAGCGTCTGTCGGTATTGTCGGCAGTGCTGCTGAAATTTTCGTATACGAGCTCTTCCAGACCATAGTCTTCGATGATTTTGATGAGCTTATCGGCGTAGTTTACGTCGGTGGCATATCCGAGTCTACGCAGCTCTCTTGCCCACGTTTTGTAATCTTTGAGCGGAATATCGTAGAGCGAAGCGTAGCGGTCGCGTTTGAGGAATAGCGAGCGGTCTTCGTACGACTCTATCGGTTTGTTGTACCAGCGGAAACATTCTTGGATGTTGTCGTCGTCTTTGTTTATAGTCTTACCCGACCAGTTGCTGCCACACTTGATACCGAAATGGTTATTACCTTTGATGGCCAGCATACTTCTACCTGCGTTAGATTCGATGAGAGCCTGAGCCATTGTTATCGACGCCGGGATACCGTGCCGATATTGCTCTTTTATCGCTAACGATTTGTATTGCTCAATGTACGCCAAATAGTCTTTGCTTATGTTCTGAGCCGAAAGACCTATAAACACAAGCAACGAGACTACTATAAATATGTTTCTTCTCATATCGGATTTATGATTTTGGATTATGTGATTAATAAGTTTTGCTTTCGAGGATGCAAATATACTATTTTTTTGGGGAAATAGGCTGCCGTTGCGTTTTTTATTCGTAGCCACCCGCATGCAATGAGTTTTTCATATACCTCTACCATAAGCGATACCATACCGATAGTATTATCTATAATGTTTGTAAACGAAAAAGTGTCCTCTATCTCAGAGAGAAGACACTCAAACTTAATTATAAACTATTAAAAAAACTTTTATCGTCTATTCTTCTTACCACCGACGGCACTCATAGCACAGCGGAAACCGATATCGCTTGCTTTATCTTTCTGGTCTAACCAGCGACGTCGCGACGGATTGAGCCAGAGACCTCTGTCTTTCCAGCTACCGCCTTTGTATACGCGAGCGGTATTCGATATCATAGTAGCTTGTTCGATAGGAGTAGCATTGGCATAAATTAATACAGAGTCGCCTACAGTCGAGGTTAGGTCTCCGTCTTTGAAGTCTCTTACGTCGCGTCCTTTCTGATAGAACTGTTTATCGTCTACCAAATATCTACGCATGCTGTCGCGAACTTCTTGCTCCATAGGAGGCATTCTGTCGAGTATCGACTCTGCATAAGCCGAATCCGATACCCAATTGTTTCCTCTGAACGGACTGAGTTCGTCCATTAATTCGTCAGTAGTGGCACGATATACGTCGAGCACCCATTCGTTTACATTTCCTGCCATATTATACAATCCGTATGCATTTGGCAGATAGAAGTCTACAGGTACAGTCATAGAATTGTTGCCTGTAAAACCTACTTGGTCACCGCGTCCTCTTACGAAATTGGCTAAGAATTTTCCTCTATTTTTACCCTTTTCCATATAGCGAAGCTGATAGCCTGCCCAAGGGAAAGTCATACCTTCGTCGTAGTTTTCTTTGTGAGGGATGGCACCGTAAGCGGCATATTCCCATTCTGCCTCTGTCGGCAAGCGAAACTCGGCATCGTATATTACACCGTCGAGGTCTATGTTTTCTTCTCTGCCATTTTCTCTCATATATTCGTTTTTCTTGGCAGTAGTGAAGATAAATTTACCGTATTCGTTCGGTTCGGCGTTTTGGATATTTGCATTTACTGTTTCCAAATCGATGAAATCGATGTAACGTCTATCGATGAGAATTCTTTCGTTTGCTCTGTCGGTACGCCAAGTGCAATAGTCCATTGCTTGCTCCCAACTTACTCCTACCACAGGATAGTATCCATAAGCTACGTGAGAATAGTAATTTTTCACTTGCGGATCGTTATATGCGAGCTCCGAACGCCAAACGGTCTCGTCGGGTAGGGCAGCGAGATATTTCTTGGGGTCGTGTGCATATACACCTTGCATCCAAGCTACATATTCTCGCCAGTTGATATTGGTTACCTCAAATTCGTCGAGGAAAAATCCTGCTACCTCAACTCTGCGTTTACTTGCATTCTGCTGCGAAGATACGTTGTCTTCGTTTTGTCCTTTTACATACGAACCTGTTTCTATGTAGACACAGCCCGGAGGAATCATCCCGTCGTAAGTACTTTTTACGTTGAAAAAGCCTTTGTTTGGTTTGTTGTAAGCCCAACCCGTACGTTCCGAGCCGTCAGAGCCTAAACCCGACTTCTTGCTACCGCATCCTGCAACTACAAGAGACAACAATACCAATCCTAAAATACCTTTTGAAACTTTCATAGATAATCGAAATATTTATTACATTATTTATTTGCGTTCTTAGAATATTGTTCTAACGTGCAAAATTATAAAATTATTTTATTTACAAAAACCTTTTTCACTACTTTTTTTATATCGCCTATGCTTTTTACAATCGAAATTAATGTCTTTCTCTGGTATAATACAGATAATTAAAAGATTCCGAGAAGTAAAAAATCACTCGTTTTTTTCTACCAAATAAATTTGAATCGTATTGAATATAGTCTGCCAAATAATATAAGCTCCCGCACTCGTAGCTACCACAGGATTGAAATAACTATTTGCAAGCCAGATGGCAAATATAGTGTTTTTTTGTCCGAGTGCCTGTCCGGCAGCTATGGTCTGCTCATACGGTTTACCAACAAGTTTACCAGCAAAAAACTGTAACAGACACACAACCAAAGCTCCCAGCATAAGTGCTATCACCGACAGACCTATAACTTGGTCTTCGATGAAATTTTTCGTGAGCTTGGCGATAACTATTATCAACGAAAACGACCATATATAGAAAGCCAATCCGCTGTTTTTCGCTACTATATCGTTGATTTTCGGTAAACGTCTGATAACAAAAGACAATAGGAACGGACATATAAGCAGAGGAAATATCATACTGAATATTTTCATAAACAGCGAGAAAAATCCTATGTTGGAGTTATTTTGCTGCATAATGGGATATACAAGCGGTATAAATACAGCCATCACCAGATTTGCATACAGCGTATAAGATGCTACAAATTCGATATTGCCTCTCAGTTTCTGAGTCAATACAGCTGCTGCTGTAGCCGTAGGGCAAAAGATACAAATCATTATACCTTGAGCCAAGAGTATATCGAACGAACGTAGAAGATAGAATACCACAATACTGAAAATTAACTGTATAAGTATAAGCCAAAGATGTAGTATCGATGGACGAAGATGAGCATAATTTATTTTGGAAAAAGTGAAAAACAACATAGAAAAAATAAGGTAAGGAGTAAGAAAATGCAAGTATCCAAACCATTTGTAACCCACCATCCCCAACAATATGGATATAGGCATCGTATATCTTCTGAGTATCTTCAACATTGGCTTTTCGTTCAATGAGCCTGCAAAGTTAATCTAAATTATTTTATCAACGATAAATCTTTATCTGCGTGGAAACATTATAACGATAGATAACTCAAGCATTTTTTACAAAAAAAGAGAGCTAACCCTCTATCGGGAAAGCTCTTTTTCATGAAAAAGTTTGTGTTTATTTTTGAGGTGGTGCCTCCAAGAATCGAACTAGGGACACACGGATTTTCAGTCCGTTGCTCTACCAACTGAGCTAAGGCACCAATCGTTTTGAGAGTGCAAAGGTAATACATTTTTTGATACTACCAAAACATTTCAGATAAAAAATCGATTTGTCATTGACCGATATTAAACTTCGGAGATAATATTGCATCAAAGAGGAAGTTTCTTTAAAAGATAAATTATTTATATGAGAAAAGTATTTTTGATAGCGATGGCAGCAACCCTCGTAATTACAGTCGGAGCTCAGAATAAAGCTAAAAACAACTCCCCAAAACAGGCTGCTACCACGCAACAGACATCCGAAAAAGGTAAGCCCGAAAGCAATATCGAACTGCTGACGGCAGCCACATTCAAACAAAAGGTAATGAACTACGACAACGGTCAGTATGATTGGAAGTATATCGGTACCAAACCTTGTATTATCGATTTCTATGCCGATTGGTGCCGTCCTTGCCGTATGCTCTCGCCCGAGCTCGAAAAGATTGCCGAAAAATACAAAGGCAAAATCGTAGTCTACAAAATCGATACCGAAAAGGAGAAAGAGCTTGCCCGTCTTTTTAATATTTCGTCGATACCGGCGTTGCTCTTTGTACCGTCTGCCGATAAAAAGCCTTCGATGCTCCGAGGATATCGCGATGCTACGCAGCTCGAGGAGGAAGTGAAAACAATCTTGCTTGCAAAGTAAAACGTCCTTACAAAAGAGACGTCTCATTACCGAGACGTCTCTTTGTTTTTTGTGAGAAGTTACTGCAATATATATATTATGAACTCATCAATGTGTCTGAGAGTAATTTATACTTATTTATTGGCGATAGTTACTCTGGGTATAGGCATATCGATGTTGTTTTTCCGCAACATCTGGTATATCTTCTTATTTACCGAGTAGTAGAGCTCCCAATAATCTTTTGTTTCGACCCAACACCTTAGTATCACCTTCACAGCTGTATCAGAGAGTGTGTCGATACATATTTCGTATGGTGGGTTGGGCAGTACGGTAGGCTCCGAAGCCATTATATCGTCGAAAATGGCACGGAACTTATCGAAGTCTTCGGCGTAATTCATATTTACCGTCCAGTCGATACGCCGCGTTTTTTGTTGATTATGGTTGACGGTAGTGGCGGTTCCCATAGTGCCGTTTGGGATATAGATTACTTTGTTGTCGTTGGTAATAAGTATTGTGTGGAAAATCTGAATTGCTTTTACCGTACCGCTCATATCGTTTACCTCGATATAATCGCCTACTTCGTACGGACGAAATATGAGAAGTAGTATGCCGTTGGCGAAGTTTTGCATTGTGCCGCTCAGTGCAAGACCGATACCGAAGCCTGTAGCCGCAATAAGCCCCATTATCGATGATGTCTTTACTCCCAAGATACCGATGACTGCTATGAAAAGGGCTACTTGCATCGATATTTTCAATATATTGATGACAAACTTACTTACCGTCCGGTCGACATGTCGGCGATTCATTATGTTTTTCACCAAGCGCATCACGAGGCGTATCACTATTTTTCCCAGATAGAAAGCAACGATGGCAAGCAAAATGTTTTTTGCCAACTCCATGCCGCCGCTGACCAGAGAGTTCAGAATTTTGTAGAAGTTTTCTGTAATATTCATATTGTTTGAAAATAATAATAATCTATTAGAACGGATAACCGATAGCGAACTGTAATGTACCGACCGAATCGATACGTTTTCCTTTTCCGCCGCCGTAACGGCTACCGATAGCCCAGCGTTCTTCTTCTGCCTCGTAACGTGGATCGTACAGCTTCAGCCCCAAGTCGAATCGGATAAGGAAGTAGTTGAAATCGAATCTCAACCCGAGACCATATCCGAGAGCTATATCACGCATAAATTTCCCTCCGTCGAACGACAAGTTGCTACCTTCAAGATTGTCGTATTTCTTTATAGTCCACACATTGCCGGCATCGATAAACAAAGCCCCTTCGAGTACCCAAAATAGTTTGAAGCGAGCCTCGGCGTTGAGCTCCATTTTTATATCGCCGTTTTGGCTAAGATAACTATCGGTGATGGAATAAAAGCTACCGGGTCCCAGAGTGCGTGCACCCCAGCCACGCATCGAGTTTGACCCTCCGGCAAAAAATTTTTCCTCGAAAGGTAATATTGTAGCATTCAGGTATGGTATCCCGATACCAAACATAGCGTGATATACCATTCGGAACTTGGAAGAAATGTACATATTGTACGAATAGTTGAAGTCGAACTTCGCAAACTGTGCGAACGGGATACCGAAAAATCGATACTTGCCGTCGACTTTCTCTTGGTCGAATGCCATATTGGCAAGATAAAAAAGATTACCTCCAAACGAGAGTCGCCCTCTGAACGAGTAGTTGTTTCGTGCTTTGGTGCGAGTCGTATTTGCCGTGGCGAACGAAAAGACGGTCTTGAGTACCAAGTGATCTTCGAATGTGGGCAGCAGATTGGGATTTGTCCTTAGAAACCATTCTGAGATACTATCTACTTTTATATAAGAGAAGTCTGCTAAGTCGACTCCATACTGCCACCGCCTACTTCGCCACTGGTAGCCGAAGGATGTGTTCAAGATTGCACGTTCAAAATCGGGGTGAGTCTGATATGTATAATTGACCGAAAATTTTGTGGTTGCTCCGTGTCTAAGGCGAAAGTCTTCTTTGAAATAGGGTAGAAACAATTTCGGTATTACCAGCGATATGTCGCTACCGGCACTTATGGAGTGGCGGAATATATCCTCGCTACGTCTGAAAAGGTCGTACGAAATCCTGCCGTCGACTTTGAACATCTCGGCACGATGAAACAGATTTTTGTCCGAAAAGCCCAAATTCACTGCCGCACCGATAGTGGATCCCGAATTGGTATTTGCCTCGAGTCCCACCGAATAGCCGTATTTCTCCGACGGCAAAAGGAATATATTGCAGTCGAGCAGACTGCCCTCTTTCTCTGTGAAAGCCACATTGACATACTTGATAGCGGCTATCGAAGAGAAGTTTGCCGTTGTGCGTTCGATACTCTTTTCGTTGTACAGCTGCCCCGACTTAAAAAATACTTTATCTATCAGAAATCGGGGGTAAAAAATCTGCCGTTTGCTATTGTAGATAATGGTATATCCTGCGAAATTAACCGTATCGTACGCTATTTCGGAAATGTCGAGAGTCTCGTAGCAGTAGATATAGATATTGTCGATAATTCTTTTGGTAAAAACATCGCTTAATGCTGCAGAGTCGCGATATTGGTCGGCGATAGTGATATGAAGGTCTACATTTTTGTTTTGCCCCACAGTATCGGCTCTGAAAACGAATATGTCTTTCTGTACTTTATAGTATCCGTTTTGCCTGAAAATCTTTGCGATGTTGTCTCTGATGTTGTTCAATTGGTTTACGTCCAAGTCCTGCCCTTCGAGAGAGTTGATAGTATAGTATCGATTGAGTATGCTCAATACCGAGTCGTCGTCGATATCGAACGAGAAATACCTTATCTTGTACATATCGCCGCTATTGATGTAATATTCGACATTGGTCTTGCGTTTTTTCGTCTTGTATTCCGACGTAACTTTTGCGTCGAGATAACCGCTGTTTACCAAGACTTTCTCGATAGCCCTTTCGGTATCGCCGATAAGCAACGTATCGAACTCCACAGGCGGCTCTCCTATATTGCGAAGCATACGGTTGATAAACTTTGTCGTGTCTCGCCCCGACAGAGAGTAAGTGCCGAGTTTGAACTTCACGATACCCAACATCATAGTATTAGGTTTCTGTGCCAAATATGCTCTGAGGTCGGTATTGCTTAGCTTTGTATCGTTGCCTTTTATGCTTACCTTATCGAGCAATGAGCTATCTTTTTGCAGGTATTTGGTAGTACTGCAAGCAACAAAAAATAGCGATAAAAACAAAACTGCTAATAGTTTACTGGGCACCGATACGATTTGATTTATTCATTTTAAGCAGGTACAAAATTACATCTTTTTCGATAAATATCAATACTGCGGCTTATCGTACGTCCGAAGCATTTTTGACAAATACAAAGAAAGAGACTACACAGATAGCCCCTTTCTTTAAGTTTATATATGAAAATCAATCTACCTAATTCATTTATAATTCTCTGTGGTGGGTAATTACTTTTTAAGATTGAATGTATATTCGTTTGGGTATAAATGATGGGCAGGCTGAATTCCTATATATATCATTTTCATTGTAGATGAAGAAGGTTTGGAAACGAGCCATAAATCGTTGCTATAAGCCATTTCGGGCAGTGTATTATTGTCTCCTCTCTTTATGACCTTCAGCGTATCGCCTACCATTTTATAGTATACCCATTGTTCGTTTTGAAACAATACCATTGAATTTTGCGGACTTACATAAGAGTAATATTTATTGTCGCTGTCGTACATATCTAATGTTATTGTTACTATGCTTTCGGGCAAAATGCATTCCCATTTATGAAAATTCTTTTTCTTCTCGCACCCGCTCAGAACCATAAATACTGCTACAAGCAATAGCATAGTATATAACGGGTTATAAAAAATATGTTTTGTGTTGTTCATTTTTTTGAGATTTTGGTTATAATGAATTTATTACCTGCTTTAGGAGTAGCGTATTTTGCGTTAGGGGGAATAGGACATCTATTAGCTTCCGATTCTTTATATATACTTCCACTGACTATTACTTTTAGTCCTGATTGCCTAAATTCAGGTTTTATTGGTTCTGAAGGATATACAGAAAGTATTCCTTCTGGGTATTCGTCAAGTGCTATCGAAAAAGTATCCTTAATGCCCATGTAATCAATACAATCTCGAAATACGGTGGCTTCTATGTTTTTTATAGTTATATAAGATTTGTCTTTTTTCTTCTCGCACCTGCCCAGAACTATAAATACTCCTGCGAGCAATATTACTGCGGATAATGTTTTTATAAATTGCTTTTTCATCTCTATATAAATTAAATTGTAAATATTTTACGGTGTATTTATGGGGCATACACACAAAAGCCCTTTACATTGTGTATTTTCCCTATGTGCTCCATTCGACGAATTCATTAAAAACATTAATTATAGCCTGATACACAAAAATGAGAACAAGCTACTCCGTCTCTTAGCAC